>QWCH01002006.1_pt1 | contig 27529 bp, 20 predicted proteins | sample 1972671 | NCBI WGS metagenome assembly QWCH01 (sample SAMN09866713, study PRJNA288562) | Human gut metagenome isolate term3_stool, whole genome shotgun sequencing... | isolation source: gut | host: Homo sapiens | place: USA: California
CCGCCGAAGGCGAGATGAAACTTTGGCATAATTTGTGTCATCAATCCCTCCGGCTCATTTCATTCGCCACCTCCCTTTACACAAGGGAGGCTTTCGCCGCCAGGCGACCACAAATTCGGCCCCAATATGATTTGCGAAATATACAAATAAGCAAGACGACTAAGGGACAGACCGGACGGCATATAGTGGAGGGTATGGCGAAAGGGGGAAAGCGCGATGCCGCTGCAAAAATCGCTGAAAAAGGCCGGTGAAACGCTGCGAGAGGCGGCGGCCGACCTGCTGCCACCGATGCGGGTGGAGCTGCTTTCCGACCGGGAGGCCGTGGTGGATGGCTGCCGGGGTATTCTGGAGTACAACGAATGCTGCATCCGGCTGTGTACCGGGCCGCTGACGGTGCGCTTTACCGGGGAGGGGCTGACGATGCGGAACTTTGGCAGTCTGGGCGCGGTGGTAGAGGGAAAGATCAAATCGGTGGACTTTGGGTAGGATGGCAAAAGCCAGGGGCCGGGTGCGTAGGGCGGGCCGCAGGCCAAACCGTCCGGAGGACGGTTTCAGCGGGCGAAGCCCGCTGGCCCCGGCTGCGCCGGGGCGGCCTGCGGCCCGCGGCCCGGTCTCTGCTGAAATGTGCCGAGGAAAACCGATCTGCCAAAAGGGGGCGGAAAAATGCTGATGAAAAAGCTGATCCGGTACTGCCGGGGGACGGTGCAGTTTACCGTAGTGGGGCCGTACCCGGAGCGATTTTTGAACCTGTGCAGCCAGGGGGGTGTGGGACTGTGGGCGTCCCGCCGGGTAGAAAACGGAATAACCGCCTGCTGTGCCCAGTGCCACCGGCCCCGATTGGAGTATTACGCCCAAAAAAGCGGCTGTGCCCTGGAAATAGGTCGGTGCAGCGGCATGAAGAATACAGCCCGCCGCTACCGGCGGCGCACCGGTTTATGGATCGGGGCGGGACTGCTGGTGGTGGGACTGCTGGCCATGAGCCGCTTTGTGTGGCGGGTGGAGGTGCAGGGCACCGAGCGGCTGGAACCGGAGGTCATTACAGCGGCCCTGGCGGAATATGGGGTGCGTTCCGGGGCTTTGGCCAGCGGGATAGATGCCAGGACGGTGGAGCGGCAAATGCAGATCCGCTTTGAGGAAATTGCCTGGATCACTGTGAATGTGGAGGGCAGCCGGGTCACGGCCATCATAGAGGAGACGGTGCCGCCCCCGGTTGTGGTGGAGGATGGTATTCCGACCAATCTCATCGCGGCGGAAACCGGGTTTATCACCAAAGTGGAGGTGCAAAATGGCAACCCCGTGGTAAAACCGGGCGACAGTGTGCAGGCCGGGGATCTGCTGGTGAGCGGCATAATGGATAACAAGGTGGGAGAAAGCCGTACCGCGCACGCGCGCGGGCAGGTGTATGCACAGGTGCGCGCGAAGCTGGAAATATTTACACCATACGAGCAGAGCGACTATGTGCTGCGGGGGATCGCCCGGCGGCGGTACCTGAGGATTTTTGGGGTGGAGGTGCCATTGCAGATAAAGGGCATACCGGATGGGCCGTACCGGGTGGAGCATACGGCAAAGGAACCGCAGGGACTGTGGGCGCTGCTGCCGGTGACGCTGCGGGAGGACTGCTATCTGCTGATGAGAGAGGTGAAAAAGACCGTGACGCCGCAGGAAGCGATGCGGCAGGCCGAAAAGGCGCTAGCACTGAGGGAGCAGGACTGGGCGGAGGCTAAAATCATCAGCCGGGAGGCGGTGGGGACCGAGAGCCCGGAGGGCTATACCCTGACGGTGGAGTACCTGCTGGAGAAGCAGATAGCGGTGGAGGCCCCGGTGCGGACAGAGGAGCGGCAGAAAGCCCCCATACCGGAGGGAAAAGCCCGGTAAAGCTGTGGTTGGTATTTTATTCAGTTTTCAAGGTGCAGGTGGGAGGCAGGTTCCCGCTTAAGGCAGACCCCCAAATTGCCCGATGAGGTCTGCTGAGATGAGTGAGCTTTTCGAAAAGCAAAACCGGCACCCCTGTTTGACCGGCGGGGCAAAAAGGCTCTCGATTTATTATTCGGGGAGAGAAGCCGACAGGAAAGGAATTTTCGCCGGTGAAAAAAGTCCTTTCACTAATACCTCCAAATCGCCCCTTTTTTGCATGTGAGAGGTTAATATTTCACAATTTTTAATGGAAAGTTTACAGGATTGGGGATTGATGGGTGAGATTTATATAGGATGTGGATTTATTAGGGGAAAGCTTGCTGGGATTTATTATGATATTTTGGGGCAGGTTGGTGGTCGCCTGGCGGCGGTTGTGGCCTTGTGCAAGGCTTTGGGAGCACGCCTACCCGGCGGGGGCGTTCCTTTTCTGTAAAGAAAAGTAGTAAAAAAATTTTTAGGTCAAGATTGTAGTCGCCTAACGGCGGGGCGAAGTCACCGGAGGGTGACAGCCTGTACGCCTCGCCGGCGGGGCCCTACTTTTGTTCGTGCAAAAGTAGGCAAAACACGCTTGGGGCTGTGCCCCAAGACCCCCCTAACGCTAAGCTGCGGCTGGATACGGATTGGACTTTTCAGCGGTAGCTGAAAAGTCCAATCCGTACAGCGCCGCAGATACGCTCTCAAGGTGCCTGCGGCGCATTTTATTTTGGATTTTGCAGGGACCGAATTAAAATAAACACCTTATAAGCGTCGTCTAATCCCGCTCCGGGAATACGAAGTGTTTCCGGGCGGGGTGTACCGACGCGTAGGGGGTCTCGGGGTCCTCCCCGAGTGACTTTTGGTTACTTTTCTTCACAGAAAAGTAACCCCTCGCCGGGCAGGCGTACAGTCTGTCACCCTGCGGTGACTCTGCGCCGCCGAAGGCGAGATGAAATTATTACCTTTTGCCAGCAACCCCTCAGTCAGCCTGCGGGGCGGTGAGAATAGGAAACGGAAAGGAGTGTGCGGCGATGGCTCGTTTTGCCCCGAAGAATACCCTACCGGCGCTTGGCGGGCTGTTGGGCGCTGCTTTGCTGATCGGCTATGCCCCCGCTGCCGCGGAGGGAGCGATGCGGGGACTTTCCGCCTGCGGGCGGGTCATTCTGCCGGCGGTGTTCCCGTTTTTGGCGGTTTCGGTATTCCTGGCGGGGGCGCCCGGGGGCGCGGGATTGGCGGCCCTCCTTTCCGGGGTGATGCGATACTGCTTCCGGCTGCCCGCGGCTGCGGCGCCGGCCCTGCTGATGAGTTGGATCGGGGGGTATCCCGCCGGGGCCAAAACGCTGGCAGAGCTGCGGCGGCAGGGGGCCCTTACCGCGCGGGAAACGGAGGAAGCGGCCCCGGTGCTGATTTACAGCGGGCCGGCCTATATGGCCGGGGTGGTGGGCGGCCGCATTTTCGGTTCCACGGTGGTGGGGATTTTTTTGTTTCTGTGCCAGCTGGCGGCGGGTCTGCTGCTGGGGCGGCTGTTTGCCTGGGGCCGGCCGCTGCCGCCCAAAGGGAGCCGTTTGCGGTCTTCTCCCAAAACGGAGCCGGCCGCGGTGCTGCTGGTACGGTCGGTGGGTTCGGCGGCTTCCTCGGCGGTGAATATCTGCGCCTTTGTGGTGCTGCTTTCGGCCTTTGCGGAAGTATTTTCCGCCTGCGGGCTGTTCCCCCTGCTGGAGAGGGGGGTGGCTTTTCTCACGCGCGGGGGAGTGGCCGGGGAGACGGCACACTGCTTTTTTACCGGCCTTTTGGAGATCTGCGCGGGTTCGGCGCTGGCGGCGGAGCTGCCCCCTACCGAGGCCGGCAAGATCCTGCCGTTTCTGCTTTCCTTTGGGGGACTTTCGATTTGCTGTCAGGTTTCGGCCTGCTTTGGGGAGGAGCCGCTGCCCTGGGGAAAGCTGCTGTGGGGGCGGCTGCTGCATGGGCTTCTCACGGCGCTTTTGGCGGCGCCGTGGCTGAAAAGGGCGGTGCTCCCGGCCATGACCGGGGCAGCTGTGCCGGCTTTTTCCGTGGGGCGGATGCTGTGGGGCAGCGGGGCGATGGTGCTGCTGTGCCTGCTGCTGACCGTCCGTTGGGAGCGGGGGATGGCGGCAGAGGGATGAGGCTGCGGGGGCGGCCGCAGGCCGCCGCAGGGCTGCAAAGCTGGGCGGGGAGAGAGAACTTTGGACCTGATGGGAATGGTGGGGGTGGGGCCCGCAGGGCCGAGGGGCGGAGCCCCTCATAGGCGGCCGCAGGCCGCCGCAGCCGCCCGGAGGGTGGCCCCCTGCGGGCCGGGGCTTGTGGCTTGCAGGGGTGGCCGAGGAGGCGAGGGCGGGCCGCAGGCAGGGCCGTCCGGCAGGACGGCCCCGGCGGGCGAAGCCCGTCGGCCCCGGCGAAGCCGGGGCGCCTGCGGCCCGTGGCCCGGTTGATGCTGAAATGTGCCGAGGGGCAGGGAATTGTTACCGGAAAGTAAATTCGGTGCCGGGGCGGTTCCCAGGCGGGGAAAGGTGTGGTATAATGGGGTCGAAAAATGCGGGGGAGCCGATGCTGCCGCTCGTTTTGGAGCCAAAGCGGAAAGCCTTTTATGGAGACTTGGATTTTTTGCCCCGGCCCGATGCAGGCGGGAGAGGAATGGAGCGTAAAAAGGGAGGAAACAGCCTATGAGGAGCAAATTTTTTGACCGGGAGATAGACCAGGCCTGCCGGTACTGTGCCATTGGCACTCCCAATGTGGACCAGGACTTTGTGCTGTGCCCCAAGCGGGGGGTCATGGCGGCGGAGGATCACTGCTCCGCTTTCCGGTACGATCCGCTGCGGCGGGAGATCCGCCGGGCCCCGAAAATTGCCGCCGGAGATTACCGGCCGGAGGACTTTGAGCTGTAAGTGACGCCCAAGGGAGGAAACCAAAATGAAACAGAAAACCGGAAAACTGACGGTAATCACCGTGCTGCTGCTCACCGTGTGCATCGCGGCCGGAGCCATGGGCCTGCCCCGGCTGCTGGGGGAGAGCTTTTCCATCCCAGAGGCGGCGGAGCCGGCACTGCCCGGTACCGCGCTGTGGGTCGGCATGGACGAGCTGCCATTGGTAATTTCCAAAGAGAAAGCCAGTACAGATGCGGTAAATCCCCCACAGCTTTCGGAGCGGGAACGGGAGAAGGCCGAAAAGGAAGCGCTGCGGCAGCTGCTTATTTTCGCGCGGGAAAACCGCATAGAGACGCTGTACTGGCAGGTGGCAGACGAGGAGGATTACTCCCGGCTGGAGCTGCTGTGCAAGGCCGCCGATGGCAGCCCGGCTATCTGGGCGGCGGTAAAGGGGGACTATGCCCCCGCCAAAAAGCTGAAATACGAACCGGCGGGTCTGGCCCTGTGGGGGGACGGTCTGACGGCGGAGGAACTGCGGAATAAGCTTTCCGGGCTGGGAGAGAGCGGCCTGCCGCTGGCCCTGCGCTGGGATGCCGAGCTGGCCGGGGAAGAGCTGACTGAGCTGGTACAGAAAAATAACCTGACCCGCCTGCTGCCGGTGCTGCCGGAGGTGGCCGGCCGGGAGTACATTGCTCGGAGTGAGAGCTGGCAGAACACCGGCGCCGAGGTGACCCCGGTGGTAACGGCGCTGCAGGGCGGTGTGACCGGCAGCCAGCTGTTCTACAATGCAAGGAACGGCAAGGCCGCTGGCTTTGTGCTGGCAAACTACGGCGAAATAAGCGATAATACCGCGGCCCGGGGCCTGTTGCTAAGCTACGCCGATGCGGCTCAGACCCGGCCGCTGACCGCTGTTTCTCTGGAATACGCGAAAGAGCTGCACATAGGCTACCCGGCCAATAACGCGCTGGTTTATACGGCGCAGGTCTTTATTATGGGGACCAGCGACCCCACAAAGCCGCTGACAATGGACGGCAAAGAGGTGGAGCGCACCGGGGAGGGCGGCTGCTTTGGTGTTTCGGTGAGCCTGGCCTACGGGAAAAACTACTTTACCTTCCGCAATGGGGAGGACAGCCTGACCCTGACCATCCGCCGCGGCAGCGGCACCGGGGACGGCACCACCTCCACCCTGACCTCCCGGTTCCCGACCAGCGACGCCGCCGTCTGGGCCGGTCAGGAGCTGACCTTCCGGTGCGTGGCCCCCAGCGGCAGCAAGGTGACCGCGGTCATTCACGGACAGACGGTGACGATGCAGCAGACGGCGGCGACCGCCAAAAACGGCATTGCCGCTACCTACAAAGGGACCTACCAGGTGCCGGCCGATCTGCCTGAAGGGGAGCTGCAGGACTGGGGCCCCGTAAAATACACCATGGTGTGGGGCGGCAAGACCACGAGCTATGAATCGGCCGGGCGGCTGTACGCCGCAGGGAAGAACACCACCCCGGCGGTGCTGGCCAATACCGAGAATGTGAGCCTGCTGACCGACTATACCGATGACAGCACCTTTATTGCGACCTACCACCGCGGGGCGAAGATCCCGATGGTGGGCTGCTTCCAGTATAACGGCACCATCTTCTACGAGGTGGCGGGGGGCTATATCAGCAGCGACCGGGCCACGGTGGCCCCAACCCCGGCGGAGGAGACGACGATCGGTGTGGTCTCCTCGGTGACGGAGGGGCGGCTGACGACCATTACGCTGCCCTGCGGCAGCTACCCGGCGGCCTCCGCGAAGCGGGAGGGAGCGCTGCTGACCATTTACCTGGAGAACACCGCCCTGCCGGAAAGCACCGAAGGCATAGCGGCACCGATGATAAAGGAGGCCCGCTGGGAGGAAACCGAAGGCGGGGTGAACCTGCTGCTGACGCTGAACGAGGAAAGCTACTGGGGGTATGACCTCCAGTACACCGAGGAGGGCGACCTGCTGCTGAGCCTGAAAGAGCCGCCGAAGCTGAGCGCCACCCCCGGCAAGCCGCTGGAGGGCATCACAGTGATGGTGGACCCCGGCCATGGCAACAAGGACTGCGGCGCCTACGGCGCGGCGGGGCTTTACGGGCCGGCGGAGGCGGAGCTGAACCTGGCGGTGAGCCTGGCGGTGCGCGACCGGCTGGAGCAGATGGGCGCGACGGTCATCATGACGAGAGAGACCGATGACCGGGAGACCCCGAAGATCGTGCTGGACGAGCGGGTGCGTATGGCGGTGGACGCGAAGCCGGATTTCTTCCTTTCCATCCACCACAACAGCACCGGACTGACCAGGTATGTTTCCGCCGACTGGACGGTGAGCTATTACTGCGAGGACGACAGCGAGACCTACGCGGCCAACCTGGCGGCGGCGGTGACCGGCGCGACCGACCGTGACACCAAGGGGGAGGAATGGGGCTACTATTATGTGACCCGGCTGGGCTTCTGCCCGGCGGTGCTGTTTGAGGTGGGGTTCATCCCCAACCCGGAGCAGTATGAGGCCTGCGCCGACTGGGAGACCATCTGCGAGACGGCCAGTGGTCTGGCGGAGGGGCTGCTGCGAAGCGTGCCGCGGTAAGCCAAAGGAAAAATGGGCGGCGCACCCGGCGAGGGTGCGCCGCTTTGGGATAAGGAAAGAGCCGGTGGGAGGGGCGGGCCGCAGGCCCGGCGGCGGAGCCGCCGAAACGGGCGGATGCCCGTTTGCCCGCCCGGAGGGCGGGCGGCCTGCGGCCCGATGCCCGGATCCTGCAGGAAGTGGACGAGGACGGAAAGGGGGATGTGCCGTGCGCAGAGAGCTGTGGGTGGGTGGTACCGACCTGAGCTATGAGTGGCAGAAAAAGAGGGTGAAGAACCTGAACCTGCGGGTGCGGCCGGATGGGAGCATCCATGTTTCGACGGCGGGGTGGGTGTCCGCGGCAGCGGTGGATGAATTTGTGAGGAGCCATGCCGGGATGATAGAAAAGGCCCGGCAACGCTGGCAAAACGAGCGTCTGCAGGAGACCCTGACGGTAGAGAATGGAGCGAAGCTGCCCTGCTTGGGCAGGGAGATGGAGCTGGTGCTGCGGAAGGGAAGCCCCAAAGGCGCTGAGCTGCGGGGAAACCAATTGGTGCTGACGCTGCCCGACCTGGCCGACCGAAAGGCGGCGGAACGGCTCCTGACGGGGTGGTGGAAGAAAATCTGCGGGGAGCTTTTTGCGGCAGTGCTGGAGCAGTGGTACCCCCGGTTTGCCCGGTGGAACATCCCCAGGCCGATGCTGCGCACCCGGCGGATGACCAGCCGGTGGGGGAGCTGTCAGCCGGCCACGGCGGTCATCACGATGAATGAGCGGCTGTTGCACGCCCCCATGGAATGCACCGAGTACATCATGGTGCATGAGCTGGCGCACTTGGTGCAGGCGGACCATTCCCCGGCGTTTCACGCGGTGGTGACCGAGGTGATGCCGGACTGGAAGGAACGCAAAAAGCGGCTGCGGGAGGCGAAGATTCCGCTATAAGCCGGATAAAACAATGAAATTATACAGTATGTATTACAGGAGGGGAAATGGCGAGGCATGAATTTGGCGTGATGCCGCTGGCGCCGGCGGCGGGGCAGCGGTTTGAGCAATATGAGCCGGGGAAATACCGTTGCATCCCGGTGGAGGATGACGAGATAGAGCGGCTGCTGCCCGAAACGCTGGGGCTGCCGATGTACTGGCACACGGTGGACCGCCCGGGCAGGGGACTATGCTATACCGGTATCACACTGATACCGCCGGAGACGCTGCCGGGGCTGCGGGAAGCGGTGACCCGGCGGGGCGGCATGGCGGAGCTGGCGGCCCTGCTGCGGCGGGCCGAGCGGGAAAACAGGTGGGTGATCCACTATGGGATATAGACAGCGTGGAAAAAGCACCCGGAGGGGTGCTTTTTTGGTGGGGGAGCAGGGCGAAGTAAAGTGGGCTTTTGACCACAAGTGAAAATTTGCACAAAATTAGCTTTCTTTTGGGTTTAGGATATGATATAAGAAGAAGTATAAAGCATCTACTGATCAAGTTTCCATGATGGGCGATCTTGCTGACTATATGGGCAAATACTCTGATATGATGGCAAAGCTCGATGCCATCGATAGTAAGAGTTTGTTTGATGCGGATGCCGCCTACTATGCTGAAGTTTCCGCAAGAGTGATGAAGAAGCTTGCTGAAGTAGCCTGATCTTAAATTATATTTTCATAAAAAGCTGAGGACGAAATGAGCCGCCCCTGTATGCCGCCGGGCAGATGGGGTGCGGCTTTATCATTGACACCGGTGGGGAAAGGTGCTATAAATAAGGGGATTTTGTGGAAAGTGAGCAGGGAGAGAAGGGCGGTATACCATGGAAAAATGGAAAAAGATCGCGGCGCACATAGGGGCATACCCGGCTGCGCTGGCCAAGTGGCTGGCGGTGGGGGCGCTGATCGGCGGGATCGGCGGGGTGATCGGATCGCTGTTCCACATTGGTGTCAACTATGCCACCCAAATGAGGGCAGCGCATCCATGGATCCTGTACCTGCTGCCGGCGCTGGGGCTTATTATTGTGGGGCTGTACCGCGTGACCAAGGTGGAGGGCAAGGATACCAACGCTGTCATAGAATCGGTGCACTTTGGCAAGAATGTGCCGGTGCTGCTGGTGCCGGTCATCTTTATTTCCACGGTGCTGACCCACCTGGGCGGCGGCAGTGCCGGACGCGAGGGCGCGGCACTGCAGATCGGCGGGGGGATCGGCTTTGAGGCCGGGCGGCTGCTGCGGCTGGGGGAGAAGGACCTGCCGCTGGCCACCCTGTGCGGGATGAGCGCGGTATTTTCGGCGCTATTCGGGACGCCGCTGACGGCGGCCATCTTCGCGATGGAGGTCATCAGCGTGGGGGTGTTCTATTATGCGGGGTTGATCCCATGCCTGACGGCCGCACTGGTGGGCTATCTAGTAAGCCTGCTGATGGGGGTGCCGCCGACCCGCTTTGCGGTGGCGGATCCGGGGCTGGACCCCTGGACCATGCTGCTGGTGATCCTGCTGGCCATAGGCTGCGCGGTGGTGAGTATTTTATTCTGCCGCGGGCTGCAAAAGACCGGGAAACTGGCGGCGCGGCTGCTGCCGAACCCATACGGACGGGTGCTGGTGGGCGGTGCGCTGGTGATCGTACTGACGCTGCTGGTGGGCAACACCAATTACAACGGTGCCGGGATGGAGATGGTGGAGCGTGCCATGAGCGGCGAAGCAGAGCCGTGGGCGTGGCTTTGGAAGCTGCTGTTTACCGCGGTAACCATCGGGTTTGGCTATAAGGGCGGCGAGGTGGTGCCCTCCTTCTTTGTGGGAGCGTGCTTTGGCTGCGTGCTGGGCGGTGCCATGGGGCTGCCGGCGGGCTTTGGCGCGGCCATTGGCCTGGTGGCGGTATTCTGCGGGGCGGTGAACTGCCCCATTGCCTCAGTATTTTTGAGCATTGAGCTATTTAGCACCGGTGATGTGCTGTACTTTGCGATGGCGTGCGCCATCAGCTATCTGCTTTCCGGCTACTGCGGACTTTACAGCAGTCAGACCATCCTCTATTCCAAGATGCGGGCAGAGTTTATCAACATCCACACCAACGAAAACGAGGAACATCACGGGTAAAAAGGATATTCTCCTCTGCCCTGCGGGACGCGCGGCAGGGGAGATTATTTATTGGAGGGATAGGGGCGGCCGAAGGCCGCCGCAGGGGGATAAGCTGGCGGGGAGTCGGAAATGGAGGGTCTGTGGGGGCTGGCGGGGAGAATGGGCCGCAGGCCGAACCGTCCGGAAGGACGGTTCCAGCGGGCGGAGCCCGCAGCGGCGGCGGAACGCTGTCGGGCCTGCGGTGGGTAGGGACTGGCGGAGGGGGTGGCCCGCAGGGCCGCCCGGCGAAGCCGGGCGCAGGCGGCCTTCGGCCGCCGGCCCCATCCGGAGGATGGGGTGCCCTGCGGGCCGTATTTTGCGGTGGGCAGGGGGTGGAAAAGGAGCGGGATGCGGGCTGGGGAAACATCATTGCTTGCGGTGGGGCAGGGGGTGTGTTATCATTAGGCGGTAGAGACAAAAACCATCGGGAGGGCAGAACAATGCCGAAAGAGATGACCGCCGGGGCGCTGGCAGAGCGCAGCCTCATCACCAAATACCGCAAGACGATATGGAACCGGTTTATAGGCGGGTGCAAGGACTATGAGCTGATCAAACCGGGGGATCGTATTGCCGTGTGCATCAGCGGGGGAAAGGACAGTATGCTGCTGGCCAAGTGCATGCAGCATCTGCAAAAGTACAGCGATTTTCCCTTTGAGGTGGAGTACCTGGTGATGGACCCCGGGTACAGCCCGCCCAACCGGGAGCTCATCGAGCGGAATGCCCGCACGCTGGAGCTGCCGATCCGCATTTTCGAAAGCCCGATCTTTGGTGTGGTGGACGAGGTGGAGGGGGGCTCCCCCTGCTACCTGTGCGCCCGGATGCGGCGTGGGTACCTGTATAAGGAGGCGCAGGCGCTGGGCTGCAATAAAATAGCACTGGGGCACCACTTTAACGATGTGATAGAAACGACGCTGATGAGTATGCTGTACGGGGCGGAGATCAAAACGATGCTGCCGAAGCTGCACAGCACCAACTTTGCGGGGATGGAGCTCATCCGGCCGCTGTACCTGGTGCGGGAGGAGGATATCATCAGCTGGGGGAGATACAATAACCTGCGTTTTTTGCAGTGCGCCTGCCGCTTTACCGAGCGCACCGCACATGCCGAGGAGGACAGCGCCCGCCGGGAGATGAAGCGGCTGATCGCCGAGATGAAGCAGCATAATAAAAATGTGGATATTAATATCTTCCGCAGTATGCACAATGTGAACCTGGCCACAGCGGTGGGCTACCGGATGGGCGATGACGATGAGCTGCACAGCTTCCTGGAGAAATACGACGAAAAAGAGGAAATGTAAACTCTTGTTGCGGGAATGGGAAGCGGATGCGGTGGATTCGGCCGGGCGGCTTTGATAGGATAGGGGTACGATCATACGGAGGTGCTTTATCATGAAACTATCGGAGAAGATCATCAAGCTGCGGAAAGGGCGGGGGCTATCGCAGGAGGAGCTGGCGGAGCGGCTGGGGGTATCCCGGCAGGCGGTTTCCCGCTGGGAAAGCGGAACGGCACTGCCCGATGCCGGAAATCTGCGGCAAATCAGCCGGCTGTTTGAGGTATCGGCGGACTACCTGCTGGATGAGGAACGGGAAAGCCCGGAGGGGCCGGCCGCTGCCGTAGCGCAGAAGCCGCACCGGACGAACGGAAAGGTGATCGCCGGGGGCTGCATGGCGATGCTGGGCTTTTGGGGGAATGTGATCATTTATATTGCCTCGCGGTTTGTGGAGGTGATGATCCCCCGCAAGGTGTGGAGCACCGACCGCAGCACTTGGCAATACTGGTGGAACAGCAATGTGACCGGTCACAGCTGGAAGTACTTTGTGCAGAAGTATGACCTGGAATGGTTGGTAGCGGCGCTGACCGTGCTGCTGATCGTAGGAGTGGTGCTGCTGGTACGGGAGAGAAGGAGAACACTGTAAAAGCAGAAAGTCTGCGGGCGATCTAGGCTTTTGCGGGGGGCTGCCCAGGCCTGGAACTGGATTTTTAGCGGATGAAAAAGCAGGGGCAAAACCATGGGATAGTACAAAGCATGAGTGGGACGCAAAAAGGAGGAGAACCATGACCTATACGGAATTTAAGAGAATGCATATTGACCTGGGGGCGCTGGGCGCGGAGGGCGGCCGCAATGCGGTGCGCTATACCTGCACGCCGAAGGGGGCTAAGATCTTCGGCTGGGCGGGGGTGGATGGCATCCATTTCTGCACCATAAAGGGCTTTGGGGAGACCATCTTTTCGGTAAGTCCCATGAACCCGGGTCAGGACTGTGTGCAGCCGTTGGCACGGGATATGGGGGACTTCCTGCGGCTGCTGCTGGCCTGCGGAGATACCGCCGCGCTGGAGCAGGCGTGGATGTGGACTGAAGCGCAGTTTGAGGAGTACCTGCAGGAATATCCGCCGACCGAGGACCAGCGGGCGGTGATGCGGGAGATTGAAGAGAAGTGCGGCCTGGCCCCGATGGAGGAACCGTGGCGATATCTCAAGAAAGTGCGGGCGGAAACAGACTGCTCCGGTCTGCGGTTTGAGAAGGAATATGAAGAACTGCTGCATCCGGTATGCCGTGAGCCACAGGAATGGGAAGTCTATTTTGAGTATGGGTTTGGCGGAAAGAAGCCACGGCACCGCCCCGGCAGAGAAATCACGCTGGGGAAGACATTTACCTGGGGCAAAGAGGAATGGCTGGTACCGGCCATGTACTGCTGCAGCGAGGGGGTGGTGTTGGATCTGCTGAAAAAGGTACCACTGGAGGCGCTGGAACGCTTTGCGGAAAAGTGGGGGCTGGAGGAAAACGGCGAGCCCCGGCGGGAGCTGCCCCCGGCGGAGCAGGACGCGATGGAGGCGGAAAACCCGATGGAGGAGCGCTTCCGGGCAGAGGTGACTGTAAACGGCCAGCCGCTGCGGGAAAGCACTGACTATGGGATATATTGGCGCTCGGAGGATGGCTGCTGCGATGAGGATGCTGACCGGGTGCTGGAACATTATGAACTGGAACGGGACTGCGGCTGGGCCATCTGGCGGGTGTGCTGCCTGTGGAATGGCGGAAAATTGAAACCGGAAACGGTGGAATTGACCATGACGGCCGAGAAAGAGGCAGTGGACGGGGGCACATTTACGGCGGAGCCGGGCAAAACAGTGCCGCTGACCGATCCTCGCACAGGGCTGACCCATACGCTGCGGGTGCTCTCTTTGACGCCGGAAACGATGGACCGCAGCCTGCTGCCCCTGGTGGGAATGGAATTCCCGACGGAATATGTAGAGATGCAGTACACGCTGGAGCCGCCGCTGCCGGTGGGGGACTTTGTGCTGGTAGATGCGGCGCCCGGCGATGAGGCCCGTGCCTGCAGGGTGGAGAACGGCCTTACGGCGCAGGAGAGCGCCTGCATCGGGATCATCGGTGGAGCGGATGGGCCGACGGCGGTTTTTGTTTCGGGCAAAGGCGATGAAGCCGGGGAGGATGTGCGCGCGGCGTATTCTTCGCTGCACTATGAGCCGGTAGAGACTGTGACCTGGCGGGCACGCTTTATGGCGCGGCCCAAGGAAGCGGTGACGGTGACGCTGCTGCCGTGACAACAGCCCGAAAGGGAACGCCCGGTGCGGATCGGTGAGATCGGCGCCGGGCGGTGTTTTTGGAGGAGGTTATAGGGGGAGGGGGCGGCGCAGCCGCCGGGCGGAGCCCGGCCCCCGCGGCTTCGCCGCGGGGAGTGCGCCCCGGAGGGGCGCACGGCTGCGCCGCCGGTTCCTGCGGGGCGCAGGGGGCAGCGGCAGGGCAGGTGGGGCGGGAGAAGCGGTGTAGGGGTTGTGGCCCTTTTGCGGGTGGTGCAAGGCGCAGGCGGCCTGCGGCCGGTAAGATGCAGGAACAAGAATTGAGAACTTGCGTAAAATGAAGATGAGGGCGATGCAAAAGTGCAAAAATGTTCGTTATTTTAACTAAATTTCGCCTAAAACGGTTAATATCCGCTTGGAGTGAATATAAAAATGAATGAAAGCAAAAGAAAAACTTGCAAAAAGTATTTACAAATGAAAATTAAGTGCTATACTGTGAACCATATTAAATCTATGTGATACGAGGTGTAAACATCATGTCAACCGGTAAAAAGAAGCTGTCGCTGGCATTCTGGATCTTTTTAGCGCTCATCTTCGGCGCAGGCATCGGCTGGGGGCTGGTATATCTACCCGGCGGCGCAGCCTTTGCCACCAAGTTCATCAAGCCCATCGGGACGATTTTTGTAAATCTGCTGAAATTCATCGTGGTTCCCATCGTGCTGTTCTCGATGGTCTGCGGCATGATCAGCATGAAGGATATCAAAAAGGTCGGCTCCATCGGCTGGAAAACGCTGGTCTATTACATCTGCACCACCATTGTGGCGCTCATTATCGGCCTGGTGCTGGCCAATATCTTTAAGGGAGGATTCCCGCAGCTTTCAACAGAAGGCCTGGGGACCTGGGATAAACCTGTCAGCGCTGACTTTATGACCACGCTGGTGGATATCTTCCCCAGTAATATCGTGGCACCCTTCGCCAACGCCTCGATGCTGCAGATCATTGTCATTGCGCTGCTCATCGGCGCCGGGATCATCCTTACCGGAGAAAAGGGCCGGGCAACGGCCGAGCTGTTCGAGAGCCTGAACGAAGTGTTCATGAAGGTGATGATGTTCATCATCAAGATCTCTCCCATCGGCGTATTCTGCATGATGACCTGGGTCGTTTCCAACCAGGGCCCGGAAATTCTGGGCGATCTGGCAAAGGTACTGGGTGTTGCGTATCTGGGATACATCCTGCACGCCGTTATCACCTATTCCATCACCGTTAAGACGATGGGCGGCATGAGTCCCTTCAAGTTCTTCAAGGGCATGATCCCCGCGATGGTCTTTGCGTTTTCCTCCACCTCCAGTGTGGCTACCCTGCCCATCAATAAGGAATGTGCCGTGAACCTGGGCGCCAGTGAGGAGGTTTCCTCCTTTGTGCTGCCGCTGGGCGCAACCATCAATATGGATGGTACCGCGGTTTACATGGCTGTTAATACCATCTTCCTGGCCTGCTGCTACGGTATGAATCTGACTGTTGGCCAATTGGTCATGGTAGTAGTAACCGCGACCTTGGCTTCCATCGGCACAGCAGGCGTTAGCGGCGCCGGTGTGGTAATGTTGGCGATGGTGCTCACCAGCGTAGGAATCCCCGTGGAGGGCATCCTGCTCATCTATGGTATCGACCGTCTGTTTGATATGGGTCGTACCACCATCAATATCGTGGGCGATGCGGCCTGTGCCGTCATTGTAAGCCGGCTGGAGGCCAAGAAAGAGGCCAAAAAGGCTGCGATGGCCAAGTAATTAAGATATCTTCCTACATCTTTTTCATAATCTCTTTCTGAACAAAGCCGCGCGGGTCGTAATGATCCGCGCGGCTTGCTGTTTGGAAAGTATAATTGATATGTATAAGTACTCCATATACAAAGCGCAGAAGAACCTCCTTGGAGATAAGTATGCTGCATCCAGCACATATAGCCGCTGTGTGGAAGCAGAGGCATACGCTAAGGGCGGTAACCCGGTGTATAAATACTTCATCAAGGCCTAAACGCAGCAATACCCCCTCCATCACCGGAGGGGGCATTTTTCGATATTTTCCTGTGCTTTTTCTGTGCCCTTGAAACGCAAAAAAACGCAAAAAATAAGCAATAAGCGCAAAGTGCAAAAAGCCTGAAAACCCGTATAAACAAAGGAAAAACCCGCATTTCTGCGGGTTTTTCCTTGGCGGAGATGGAGAGATTCGAACTCTCGAACCGCTTTTGACGGTTACACGATTTCCAGTCGTGCGCCCTCGACCAACTAGGCGACATCTCCATGTCGTTATCAGGATGGGTCAAGTAAAAGTCCTGACGAGAATTTATTATACCGTATTACCGGCATAAAAGCAACCCCCTTTTTGCAAAAAAGTTGCCCTAAAAGACATTTTTTCGCATTACGGGCAAAGAAAGGATTGCGCCCGGCCCTTTGGCGTACTATAATATTATAAATCACTTTCGGAAAAAAGGAAGGATAAGACCCATGAAACGAGTAGAGATCAAAGCACTGTTTGCGGAGCCGGAGCGCTACACCGCGGAGCCGGTCACTATCTGCGGCTGGGTGCGCACCCTGCGCTCCAGCAAGGCCCTTGGCTTCATCGAGCTGAACGACGGCAGCTACTTCAGCAATCTGCAGGTGGTGTTTGAGGAAAATAAACTGGCCAATTACGATGAGATCTCCCGCCAGAATGTCGGCGCGGCGCTTATTGTCACCGGCCGTCTGCTGCTGACCCCCGAGGCCAAGCAGCCCTTTGAAATCCATGCGGAGAAGATCACCGTGGAGGGCGCCTCCACCCCCGATTATCCCCTGCAGAAAAAGCGCCACAGCATGGAGTTTCTGCGCACCATCCAGCACCTGCGCCCCCGCACCAATACCTTTAGCGCGGCGTTTAGAGTGCGTTCTGTTGCGGCCCAGGGCATCCATAGGTTCTTTACCGAGCGCGGCTTTGTGTACGCGCACACCCCGCTCATCACCGGCAGCGACTGCGAGGGTGCCGGCGAGATGTTCCGCGTCACCACCATCGATCCCGCCGATCCCCCTCTGACCGAGGACGGCAAGATCGATTACAGCCAGGATTTCTTCGGCAAAGCCACCAACCTCACCGTCAGCGGTCAGCTGGAGGGTGAGTGTATGGCTATGGCCTTTGGCAAGATCTACACCTTCGGCCCCACCTTCCGCGCGGAAAAATCCTACACCGGCCGCCATGCCGCCGAGTTCTGGATGATCGAACCGGAGATCGCCTTTGCCGACCTGGAGGACAATATGGTGCTGGCGGAGGACATGATAAAATATGTGCTGCGCTATGTGATGGAGCAGTGCCCCCGCGAGCTGGAATTCTTCAATAACTTTGTGGATAAGGGCCTGCTGGAGCGCCTGAACCATGTGGTAAACAGCGACTTTGCCGTATGCACCTATACCGAGGCCATCGAGCGGCTGCAAAAGGCCGATGTGGAGTTTGAGTACCCCGTAAGCTGGGGTGTGGACCTGCAGACTGAGCATGAGCGCTACCTCACCGAAAAGATTTTCGGCAAGCCGGTCTTTGTTACCAATTATCCTAAGGAGATCAAGGCCTTCTATATGCGCCTGAACGATGATGGCAAGACGGTGGCGGCCGTGGACCTGCTGGTGCCCGGCATTGGCGAGATCATCGGCGGCAGCCAGCGTGAGGAGCGTCTGGACATCCTGCTGGACCGCATCCACGAGCTGGGGCTGAATGAGGAGGACTACTGGTGGTACCTCGACCTGCGGCGCTTCGGCGGCGCGCGCCACGCCGGTTTCGGCCTGGGCTTCGAGCGGCTCATCATGTATGTCACCGGCATCCCGAATATCCGTGATGTACTGCCCTTCCCCCGTACCACCGGCTTTGCGGAATTCTAAACCGAATATATATGCTGAAGTCCTCCGCGTGGGATCCCATGCGGAGGACTTCAGTTTGTTTATTTACGGAGGGCGATTTAATCCGCAGAGAAGGTTTGCCGGAAGAACCGCCGGACTATTTCAGTGGTGTCATCAGTGTGGTCCTCGGCGGTAATCAGATAGTATTCAGAGCCATACAGGGGATCCTTCAGTGGGACAGCCCGAATCTGGGAAGAGGGAAGCATCCAGTTCGGCTGGAAGGTGGGGTAGACCCAGTTGAAGTTTTCGACGCATACATTGCGCAGCTCGGAGATGTTCTTGGAGATGATCTCCAGCTTGGGTACAAATCCGGCTTGCTGGCAGTGACGGAGAAAACCGTCTGTTTGAATATCTCCGGTACGGATCCCTTCCCGGATGGGATCATAGTACAGGATAAAGCTCTGCTCCCGCAGGTCGCCCACATCTACTTCCGCTTGTCCAGCCAAGGGGTGGTCCGCCCGCATGACAATACATAGCGGCTGATTGTGCAGCAGGGTACAGCGGGTACCCGGTATGGTGCAGAAGGCAGGCGTTTTATTACGGTCCTCCTGCCAAAAGACACGAGTGACCAGCAGCGCGTCAAATTCCCGACTGCGCAGGCAGGCTTCGACCTCCGAGGATTGGTAAAATAGAAACTGAATATTGTGCCCGGGGGCATACAGATAGAATTTTTCCATCAGCAGGCACTCGGTTTTTATGCTGATGCGCCCCAGAGGAAGACCGATGGTATAGGGCTTCTCATCCTGGCCCTTCAGCCGGCTGATGTGAAACTCCAGCGATTCATATTGTCCCACCACCTGTGCGATATAGGGAAGAACGCTGGTGCCCGGCCCTGTCAGCTTCAGGCGCTCGCCCCGGACGGGACGGTCAAATAAGGTGATGCCCAGGGCCTCCTCCACACACTTCACCTGCCGGGAGACCGAGGAGGGCGCACAGGGGATCTCCTCAGCGACCTTGCTGAAATTCAGGTGGGTGGCCACCAGCAGTACAGTCTTCAGGTATTGGATCTCCATAGTGCGCCCTCCTTTTGGTTATGGCAGCGGGTAGGCAATGCAGCGGGGCTTCCTCAGTGTCTCAGTGACGGTAGGAAAGGGAATCCGCCCGAACAACGGATGTGGCATCCGTCTTTTTGGGGTCCTTCTTTTCTCCGGGCTGGGGGCGGCGGTTCCGGCGCAGGGCTTCATCCATGTGGATCTTGACGCCGCGGCTGGCCAAAGTGTGCTGCAGGGCGGGCACATCCAGCGCCTGCAGGCTGATATTCTCCTTGGCAGCCATGGAAACAGCCAAGCCGGCAGCTTCACCGGTGAGAACACAGGCGGGAATAAACCGTGCGACTTCCCAGCCGCGGCCGGTGGCGGAAACGATCCTTCCGGCTGCGGCAATGTTGGTGATCTCGGTATCGATGAGGCCGCCGTATGGGAACTCGTATACTTCGGCAGGAATTTCCAGCGAGTGGATCATGCAGCCGATTGAGCTTTCCACATACCGGTCAGGCACTACCTCCAGCTGCTCCTTGCCAACCAGCCGGCGGGTCATACGGAACTGCGGCATAAGCGGCAGGGTCATCTGCGCATAGGAGGGGCTCTGGTGCTGCTTTAAGTAGTCCAGCGCCAGCTTGCGGCTGGTGCGGATATATCCGTTGACGCCCTCACTGGTGGTGCCATAGTACATGGGGATCTCCGCCTCGCTGTTATCGGCATCGGGGCGAAGCCCCAGCCAGCGCAGCGGCAGTGCCTGCAGGGCCTGCCCGGTCTCCAGGCCTTTTTTCATGGTATCCAGGTCTATTTCATGTGCCCAGTGGGAAACAATGCTTCGCTGTGTTTCGGTGGGAGCGCCGGCCCGGAACATCAGGTCCAGGTCGCCGCTGGCATCCACAAAGGCCTTGGCCAGGTAGGCGGTGCGTCCGGATTTGTTTTCGACAATGACGCCCTTGCAGGTTTTACCCTCCATGATGGGCGCGCAGAAGTTGGTATCAAAAACGACCTGAATACCTTCCTGTTCCATCAGCTCATCCAGTGCGCACACGGCAGCCGGGATATTAAAATTGGTGCGGTAGCGGCCGGTGGGGGTGTCCACGGTATCGGGCCCGTTCCGCCAGCAATCTGGCAGGTTATCGTAGCCGTAGCGGATGCAGACATGCAGCAGCTCCTCCGCCAGGCCGCCATATACCTTGTGCCCCAAACCGTCATCCAGAGGCAGATAGATGCAGACATGGCCCAGGGTAGCCAGACCGCCCAGGATGATGCTTTTCTCCAGCAGAATGACCCGGGAGCCATTGCGTGCGGCCGAAACCGCGGCGGCTACACCGGCTACGCCGCCGCCTACTACGATTACATCCGCTTCCCCCGCAACGGGGATGGAATGGGATTGCTCAGTGATTTGCTTTGGTTTTTCCATTGATGGTATGCCTCGTTTCTTAGTGTATTATAGCAGATGCGCGGGAAGAAGGGAACAGGCCATATCGTCCCGGAAAAGCCGGTTAGGGCAGAATGTAGCTGCAGCCAAGGGCAATCACATAAACCACAATGATATAAACAGGAATCACCTTGATGGCATCGTGCCAAATAAAGCGGTTGTCTATCTCCTCACGGTCCAGCAGCAGCGCGGCGTAGATGGTACCTGCATAGGTCAAGAAGGCCATGTTGGCGCACAGGCTCAGCGTCGCGGCGGTAACAGATGCGCTGATCCCGGTGTCCAGCTGCATCTGGCATACAAAAGGCATGATGGCCGCGTTGCCCAACAGGGTAAGGGGGGTGCCGTTGCAGATGTTGGTGATGATGGTGATAACAATAGTAAGGAGAAGCAGCAGCAGCGGCAGCGGCATATTGCCGAATACGGGTTTAAGCAGGGAGATGATCCAGTCGCGAATGCCCAAATCAGCGGAAGCCATGGCATTGCCCAGGAAGGTGAAGCAGCCAACGATGCACACCACATTCCACAGGGTGCCTTCACTCAGCAGCTTCATGGGGTTGGCCAGCGGCTTGCCGTCTACTTTGATAAGCCCCAGAATGCCCAGCGCCAGCAGGAAAATGAGGGTAGTGCCGATAGGAGCCAGAACAGCGCTTCCGGGGAAGTCCTTCGGCAGCAGCGGGATCACGATGATATACAGGAAGGACAGGCAGAAGATGGTGAGAATGAGCTTCTGGCGCTTATTAAATTTCTTGGGAATGTTGCGCAGCGCCTCTACATTTTCAATATCCAGCTCCTTCAGCGGGGCAACATTGCACTTAAATACACCGGGGATCATAAAGGCCAGGATGCACAGCCATACCAGATTGACCAGGATGCACACGAACATATAGGTGAACATATTGATGCTCAGTCCAAAGCCCTGCATGCTGGTATTGATAAGGGTGTAAATGGTAAGGGCAATGCCCTTGAAGGGGAAGCAGAAATTACCCATGCAGCCCAGGTAGATGCCCAGCAGCATGAATTTGCAGAATCTGTCCTGCTTATCATAGCCGCACACATCCCGGATGGACTCATAAATGCCGAAGTACAGCAGCGCGGTGGGGATAAACCCGATGAACATGGAAACGATAAAGCTGGAGAAGAACAGCGAGAACAGCAGCGCGACCGGGCGTCCTCGAAGCGCCTTGATGCTAAGCAGCTTGCGCACCAGCACATCGATCACGCCGGCTTCCTTGAGCGCCACGCACAGCGCAGATACAAAGATCAGCTGGGGGACGGTAGAACCGCCCATCCAACTGGAAACAGCGGCGGAGGATGTCAAAAAGCCGCTATATACCATGGCGATAATACCCAGGATAGCAGCTAGGGTGGACTGGGAAGTGAATACTGTAAGCAGAATAACGCCGATAAATACGCCCAGGGCATTGGAGCCGACCTGTGTAACCACGGAGAACGGGCCCAGAATCCGGCCGAAAAAGAACATAAAGAGGAACGCGATCAAAATGATCGGCCATTCACGCTTTTGGGCAGCTGACTTTGTCATAGTAGTTCACATGCAAGGCTAAGCACGGAGCTTTGCATGCAATCCTCCCTTCTGTAATTTTTATTCTCAGGTGAACGGTGATCTGCCGCCTTCGGTCGCGATCCGAAAACGGATTCCATAATAAATTGTGCACAATCTACACTTTTTATTTTAGAAAGCCTTGTGTATAAAGTCAATTGCACAATCCGCACGCACTGTTGCAACTTTGGCATGGAATTCGCTTCCGTCCCTATATGGAAGGTCCTCCCGCCACCCCGCTGACCTGATTGGCGGCATGGCTCTCCCCTGTGGGAGTGCCTCATCCCCCGCAAAAAATGTATTTTCTCATACTTTAGGATGATTTACACCGGCGGCAATGGCTGATAAAATATCACTAAGGCAGGAAATTCCGCCGATGCATCATATTTATTATTTCCAAAAGGGGCGTGCCCCTTTTCGGCTCCCGCGGGGCCCCGCGGGAGCAGGCCGCTGCACAGGGAGGGACGGCATGGCAAAAAATGTGCTCATCCGGCCTTTGGCCCGGGAACAGTACGATAAATTCATGGCACGGGGCAGGGTGCTGTTTTTCAGTGCGCCCTGCGGCTGCGGAAAAAGCACCCTGGCCCGCGCGCTGCTTTCCGGCTGTCAGGTCCTTTCTCTCCATGCCGGAGAGCCCGGCTTTGCTCTGCCTGCCGATGACGAGGGCTGGGAGGTACTGCTGATAGACGACCTGCAGCAGATGACCGAAGAAGCGGACCGGCAGGCCTTGTGCCAGCTCATCCGGGAGTACAGCGACCGCCGGTTCGTCCTGCTTTCCCGCGGGGCGGTGCCGGGCTGGCTCATGGCCTTCCAGTATGCCGGCCTCATGGCGGTGCTGGATACCAATGCCCTGCTCTGGGATCGGGAGGATATCCGGACACTGTTTCATCGGCAGGGCACCCCGGTCGGGGAATCGGTGATCACCGAGATCCTGCGGGAGACCAGCGGCTACCCGCTGGGGGTGGCGGTGACAGCCCACTGCATGGCCGATGGCCGCCCCTACAGCCCGGAACTGGTGGCCCAGTGCTACCACGAGGTCTTTTTCTACTTCGAAACCGCCGTTTATCGCCGGTTCGATCTGCCCATTCGCCGTTTTCTGCTGGAGCTTGCCCCCTTTGAGAGCTTCGATGCCGAGCTGGCCCGTATGGTCAGCGGCGATCCCCACGCCGGGGAACGCCTGGCCTGGCTCCAGCACAATACCACCATGTTGCGCCCCGATGATGTGCAGCGGTTCCGGTTCTGGCCGCAGTTCCGCACCTTTTTGCTGTGGGAGATGGACCGGGAATACAGCGAGGAAAAGCGCCGCACCGTTCTGGGCCGCGGCGGCCTCTACTACGAGCTGAAAGAGGATTACAGCCATGCGCTGGAGTGCTACACCATGGCAGGGGATCATTCCAAGGTCTCCGAGCTTCTGGTGCGCAATGCCGAGCTTCATCCCGGCATGGGCCATTACAGCGAGATGGAGAAATACTACCGCAGCCTGCCGGAGCAGGAGATCGCCGCCTCCCCGGCGCTGATGCAGGGCATGAGTATGCTGTGCGCCCTGGCGGCCGATTATGAGGGCAGCGAGCGCTGGTACCGGGAGCTTTCTCAGTTTGCCCGCAGCCGCACCAAAAGCGACGCGGCCGGGCGGCAGGCCCGGGGCCGGCTGGCCTGGTTGGATATCTCCCTGCCGCAGCGCGGCGTCACCGATCTCACCGCCATCATTCCCTCGGCCTACCGGCTGCTAGTCAATAAGGAAGTGACCCTGCCGGCCTTTTCGGTCACCAGCGCCCTGTCCAGCATTATGAACGGCGGCAAGGACTTCAGCGAATGGAGCCGCCGGGATGATCTCCTTTACCAGACCATCCGCACCCCGGTGGAGGCCATTCTGGGCCGGGATGGCGTGGGCCTGCCGGATTGCGCCGTGGCCGAAAGCAAGTTTGAAAAAGGCGAAGATATCACCGCGCGCATGCTCTCCCTTATGTCCCGTCTGGGAGAGATCCAGCGGGATGGCACCCCGGATATTGAATTCGCCGCGGTGGGCCTACTGGCCCGCAGCCAGTTGGCGGCCGGCCACTCCCAGGATGCCCGCAGGACGCTGGAAAGCCTGCGGCAGCGCTTCGCGGAAGGCGGCCAAAGCCGATTTTTGCCCAATATCGATGCCATGCTGTGCCGCGTTGACCTGCGGACTGGCGAGACCGATGCCGTCGATAGCTGGTACCGGGAAAAGGCCCCGCGCGACCCGCTCAGCATCAATATCATGAAGCGCTACCAGTACTTTACTCAGGCCATGGCGGAGCTTGCTCAGGGCCGGCCGCAGGCCGCCCTGCTTACCCTGGCTCCGCTGGAGCCCTACTGCGTCACCTGCCAGCGGAAGATGGATCACACCACCCTGCTGCTTTTGCGGGCCGTGGCCCAGTACCGGCTAAAGGACGAAGCCTGGCGGCAAAGCCTTACCGATGCCCTGCATATTGCCGCCGGGTTGGGGTTCATCCGCCCGGTAAGCTGCTGCGGCGCCGCCCTGCTGCCCCTGCTGCAGGCCCTGCCCGTCCCGGAGGAAGAAAGCTGGTACCGGCAGGTGGTGGCCTTTGCCCGGGCGCAGGCCGCCCGGTATCCCTACTTTTTGGAGCCGCCGCTGCCCCCCGGCGAGGAAATGACCGCCACCGAGCTGCAGGTGCTGCGCCTACTGTGCGCCGATAAAAGCAATGCCGAGATCGGCCGGATACTGGATATCAAGCTGCCCACGGTAAAAACCCATGTCAGCCATATCCTCACCAAGTTGAATGTCAGCCGCCGCAGCGAGGCCAAAACCGCCGCCCGCCGCCTGTGGCTGGTAGAATAAAAACTGTAATTCTGGAGGAGCGTATGAAGAAACGAGTATGTAGTGTTTTGCTGGCCGCCGTGCTGTGTGTTACCATGCTGTCTGTTGTAGCATTGGCGACGGAATGTACCGATGGTAACCACACCTATACCGGTAACTATGTGGCTAATCCCAATGGCATAAACCACAGCCCTAAATGTGACATTTGCGGTTATGTTGATACAAGCAGCAGCAGCCAGCACTGTGATAATGGTTCAAACAATAACGCTAAAGATGGAAAATGTGACTTTTGTGATGCAGAGCTGGCTGTTTCCTTTAATGATTTGTTCCGTACCATTTGTGCCACCACATGGGAAGCGGCGTTTAAGGAAATCAGTTCTGGTAGTGGAACCCTCTATCCAATCGAAAATGTAACTGATGAAATCACCTATAACGGCAACGGCAATGTTACCATTAATTTGGCCGGATTAACCATAAATGAATTGAAAGTAACAAAGGGCAGGCTTACCATAGTGGGGAATGGCACCGTTACTAAGCTGGAAGTTACCACCGGCGCCAAAGTAGAACTCTCCGGCGGCACCTACGGCGAAATTACCGGAGTCACTGATAAGAACACCCTGTTGGGCCCCGGCTATGTATTTGATACCGATGGTAAGACCGTTGTAGAAGCCCCCATCAAGAGTGTCACGGCATCCGTAACGGACCATAACAACGCCAAATATGGCTACACCGCCGAACAGGCCCCGGTTCTTACCGCGGCCATTACCCCGGACAATGTGACCGGTGTGACCTACCAGTGGTACAAGGTAAACGGCAGCGAGAAAACTGCGATTAATAATGCTACTGCCCAAACCTATACAGTGGAAACCGGCCTGAATGCGGGGGACTACGATTACTGCTGCACAGCCACCGTTGACACCTACTCCCTCACCAGCGATGATGTCACCGTGACCATCAAAAAGGCGGATGGCCCCCAGCTGGGCACCATCAATGTAAACCAGGTCTACAATGACACCGCCAGTAAGACCATTGAGATTTACGATCAGGTAATAGGTAAGCTCAATGAAGCTTTCCCGAATGGCGGTACGATGGAGTTCCAAGGTGATGGTTATGAGTCCGCGGATGGGCTAACATTAAATGGTTGGCAAATAGATGTTAACAGTGGCTCTATAACTTATACAATGGGCGAAAATACAGCTCCCGAAAAGAAAATCACTATAAAGTACAAGGCTTTTGCACACGGAGGTAACTATAAGAATAACTACGAGTATGCCGAGGGCACAGTTGTCATCACCCTCACCAAAATTACCCCCACCGGCACCCCCAACTATACCCCTGTTACCACCGAGGGCAAAACGCTGGCCGATGTCAACCTGAACGGCGAATTCAAAGATGGTGACACAGTAGTCCCCGGCAGGCTGGAATGGGTCCTGGAGGGCAACCAGACCCCCGAAGATGTCACGGTCGTAAAGGGTGCGCGCTATGCGTGGAAATTCACCCCCGATGAAGATAACAGCGCAATCTACGAGGGCCTCACCGGCACCATCATCCCCTGGACCGAAAGCGGCAGCGGTGCGGTCATCATCACTCCCTCCCAGTCCGGTGAAAGCACCCCCGCCAGCAACCCCAATACCGGCGCGGCCCATGTGGGCCAGCCGCTGCCCGGCTTGGCTCTGCTGGCGCTTGCGGCTCTGTGCCTGTATGCAGGCACCCGCCGCTTCTAAACAGCCATCCTCACTTACCTCTCCGGGGGCAGCAGTAGGTTCAAAACCTGCCGCTGCCCCCATTCTATCCCATGTGTGAGTTGAACCCCGGCCGAAGATGTGATATAATTTTCCCCAGCGCGGCATGGCCGCCAAAAACCGTGACCGGAGGGCCTTATGAATACCTTCTTGAAGCTGGCTTTTTTGTTCTATATCGGTTCTTCGCTGGGCTGGGTGCTGGAGCTTTTCTTCCGGCGCTTTATTTCCGGCAATAATCCCGAGCGCAAGTGGATCAACCCCGGCTTTATGGTGGGGCCCTATGTGCCGCTGTACGGCACCGGGCTTTGCATCCTGTACCTGGTTTCCCGCCTTTCGGAAAGCCGTCAGATCGCCAACCCTGTGTGGAACCACATTGCCATGCTGGTGCTGATGGCCGCCGCCATGACCGCCATCGAGTACATTGCCGGCATCCTGCTGCTGAAGGTGATGAATGCCCGTCTGTGGGATTACAGCCGCCGCTGGGGTAATGTGAATGGTCTTATTTGCCCCCTGTTTTCCGCCATTTGGGCAGTGATGGGCGCGGCCTATTATTTCTTTGTGGATCCTTACATTTTGCGGGCACTGGATTGGCTTTCCCGCAATTTGGCGTTTTCCTTTGTCATCGGCGTGTTTTTCGGCGTTTTCGCCATCGATTTCGTCTATTCCACCCACCTCATGGTCAAGATAAGGACCTTCGCCCGCGAGAAGAATGTGGTGGTCCGCTATGAGGAGCTGAAGGCCTACTTTAAGGCCGGCCGGGAAAACGGCCGCCGGCACTTTTTCCTGGCCCTGCATACCGAGATCCCGCTGCGGGAAAAGCTGCAGCAGTACTACGATTACCGCCGGGCCCGCCGGGAGGAGCTGGACCGCATCCTGCACGGAGAGGACGGCACCAGCAGCACCGCCAAAGCAGAATAAGCCTTTTTACCGGAGGGAAGCGGCGAGCTTCTCTCCGGGCCTTTTTATGTGGGTAGGCCCCATCTCATCTTGCCTGCCCGGCGGAGGCCAGTTTGCAGTTGCCTATCGGCGCCGCGGGGCCTTTTGCAAAGGCATAGTTAGCACCGCTCGCCGCGGGGGCCTTCCTTTTGCTCCTGCAAAAGGAAGCAAAACAGGGCAAAGGGGAACCGGGCTTTCC
>QWCH01004395.1_pt1 | contig 27526 bp, 17 predicted proteins | sample 1972671 | NCBI WGS metagenome assembly QWCH01 (sample SAMN09866713, study PRJNA288562) | Human gut metagenome isolate term3_stool, whole genome shotgun sequencing... | isolation source: gut | host: Homo sapiens | place: USA: California
GTCTGGATGTCTGCTTTGCTATACCCTTTTTGAACCGCCTGCATTTTTTCACCACTCCTCCGCATTTCGGGCTTGACTTTTAATAGTTAGTCTATTCTTTTCCCCGCCATGGTGCTATGATAGGAAACCGGACGTTATAAAAAATAAAGAGGGGATGGTTTTTGATGGAAAAGGAACAAAGCGGAAAAACACTGTTCCGTGGGGAGCTGGCGGACATTACCAAGGTGCCGTACCCGCGCATTAAAATCGGCTTTGATGTAACCTGCCTGGCTATTACGGCGGGCATGACCTTCTTCTTCCTGGGCCGCCTGGAAGGGCTGGGCATTGGCACCATTGCCGCGGCGTTCACCATGGGCAAGGGCATTGGCCTGGTGGGGGACCTGCTGGACAAGCACTTTTATTTTGAAAACTACAAGACCCTGCGCACCGCTAAGAACAAACAGTAAAATATGCAAAGAACAACGGCCTGCCGCACAAGCGCATTGCTTGCAGCGGCAGGCCGTTATTCTTTATTCATTATTCTTTATTATTTTATTCTATATTAGTGCTGGATAATGTCGGGGTCAAAGTTGCGTGCCATCAAGGCAGAGATGGCGGGCAGCGCGGCAGCAATCAGGGCTTTGTCATGGTTAGGGGCCAGGCGGGTGGCGGAATCAAACAGCATGGTGTTTTCCTGTTGCGGGGTGCTGGCGGGCCAGGTGGGAATGCCGCTGTGCTGCGGGTTTCCGGTGCGGGCAAAGGCCAGAACGGCATCGAAAATCTGCTGTTCCAGTTGCGGGGTCACGCCGGAAATGTTGGCAGAAGGCACCAGCTCAGTATTATGGAAAACAAACGGGATATCGGAACAATGCCATGGGGCGCGGCCGCCCTCAATGGTGAAATCCTGATTGAAGAAATAGCTCCACACCGGGCCGGTTTCCGCCCGGCGGCGGATATAGCGCATGGTCGGCTCCCGGAACAGTACATCCAAAAACGGCAGGTCGGCGGCGCTGCGTTCGGGGTAGGCGGCGTGGAACAGCGGCAGCAGGGCATCCGCCGTTTGCTTGCCCAGCATTTTTTCGGCAAAGCCTTCGGCCTCGGCGGCGCTCATCTGCGCTTTGTTCAGGCCGAAGCCATTGAAGGCGGCAAACTCGCCAAACACGGTGCCCACCAGAAGGGGAATGCGGGCGGTTTCGGGGCGGAACGCATTTTCCAGCGGGTCACCCAGATAAAAGGCGTTGGGGTGTGGGGCGCAGCCGGTGTTTTTTCCGGCGGCTTTCAAGGCGGGGGCTACTTTATTATAAGCGGCGGCAAGCGCGGCATAGGGTACCGTTTCCAGTGCGGCGATATCCGCCGCGCCAAGCTCCGCCATCAGAGCCTTGGCGCAGTCCCGCCCGCTGCCGGTGCAGTCGGCCAGGCGGCCCAGAACGCCGCTCATCACAATACCTTTGTGGAACAGCCCGTCCGCGGCGGGGGTCTGCAGCAGGGTGGTCACTTTGGCGCCGCCGCCGGACTGGCCGAACGCTGTCACATTGCCGGGGTCACCGCCGAACGCGGCAATATTATCCCGCACCCAGCGCAGCGCGGCGATGATATCGTCCCCGCCCGCGTTGCCGGAATTGGCGTATTCCGCCCCAAAATCCGAAAGGTCGAGATAGCCCAGGATGTTCAGCCGGTGGTTGATGGAAACCACCACGCAGTCCCCCAGGCGGGCCATGTTTTCGCCCTCGTAAGCGATCTGCTCAATGGAGGAACCGGCAAAGTATCCGCCGCCGTGCAGCCACACCAGCACGGGGCGGTGGGCGTCATCCAGCGCGGGGGTCCAGATGTTCAGGTTCTGGCAGGCTTCGGCCATCAGCCAATAGCGGTGGGGCACCAGCATTTCGCCGTTGGGCTTGGGCATTTCCAGCAAAGGGCAGACATAGCCGTAACTGGTGGCGTCCAGCACGCCGTCCCACACAGCTGGCTCCGGCGCGTGGAAGCGCCTGGCCTTGGCGTAAGGGATGCCCTTAAAGATATCCAGCCCGTCAAAACGGTAGCCGCGCACCGAGCCGCCGGTGGTGCGCACCAGCGGGGCATCGGCAGAACAAGAAAAAGTATGGGCCATAGCAAACTCCTTTCCAGCAGTGGGCAAAAATGATACATTTTTTGATGCTGGTTCTATTGTAGCAGATTTACGCGAAAAAAGAAGCCATAAACCGCCCGGACGCCAAGACCGTGCTGATGTTTGCACTTTCCGCCGATGCTTTTGTGGAAGATGAGCGGCTTTCTGCAGAGAGCGGGATGAACGGCCATTTTGCAAAGCCGGTGGATTTTGCCGCATTGCAGCGCAGCATTGGCAAGTTTTTGCGCCAGCGCCGCGGGTAAGCGAGAGAACGAAGGTGTACCGGAAACATCGAAAATCCAACCGGTTTCTGCAAAGGCGGAAGCAATTTTGTGTTTGCGGAATATGCGTTATTTTCGTTGTTTTGAGCTACACCGTTAAGTGGGAATGCTGAAGAAGAGAAAAAACGTACATGGGCGGATGCTCCTTTTGGGAAAAGTCAGGCGGCAGTATACAGGGTGCCGCGGCGCTTCATCCAGCGGTAGGCCACCACGCAGATCATGACGGATAACAGCGAACCCGCCGGTGCGGCCAGCCCCATAGGCAGCAGGGTTCCGGCAAACAGCCGGGAAGCCAGGTAGGACCCCGGAACGCGCACCAGCACAATAGCGATGATGTTGTGGAGAAAGCCGACATAAGACTTGCCGCAGGCGGCAAAATACCCGGTAAAGCTGAAGTGGATCCCGGCAAAAATGGTATCCACAATATAACCGCGGATGTACTGGCAGCCCATCAGCACCACGGCGGCGTCGGTGGTGAAGCACCCCAGCAGCGGCTCGGCCACAAGCTCAATGACCAATACTACGGCAATGCCGTAACCGGTGGCGATCATGGCGGCGTATTTCAGGGTCTGGGCAGCGCGCTCCGGCTTGCCTGCGCCAAGGTTCTGGGAAGACAACGCCGATACCGTCGCCAGCATGGAGGACGGCACAATGAACATGGCGCTGATGATTTTTTCCACAATGCCCACGGCGGCAGAATCAATCAGGCCGCGGTGGTTGGCAATGATGGTGATAATGATGAACGCGACCTGAATGCAGCCGTCCTGCACAGCGACCGGCAGGCCGATTTTAAGAATACGGCCCAGCACGCCTTTGCGCGGGCGGAAGTTCTGGCGGCTCAGCCGCAGGCCGGTTTTGTGCCGCCGGATGCCGAACAAGGCAACAATAACACTCAAGGTCTGCGAAAGGGTAGTGCCCAGCGCAGCACCCACCGGGCCAAGGGCCATGGGACCGATGAAAAGAATATCCAGCGCAATATTGGCGGCGCAGGCAACGGCGATAAAGTACATCGGGCTTTTGGAATCCCCCAAACCGCGGAAGACGGAGCTGATGATGTTGTATGCCGTGATGAACGGGATGCCGATGAAGCAGATGGTCAGATACTGCACCGTGCCGGGAACGGCCTCTGCCGGAACACCGATCAGGCCGACCAGCGGGCGCACTGCGGCCACCAGCACGGTGGTAAAACCGAGGGAGACCGCCATGAACAGGGTGACGGTGTTGCCGATGGCGGCTTCGGCATCGCGCATATTGCCCGCCCCCACGGCGTGGCCGATGATGACGGTGGAACCCATGGCAAGCCCAACAATGATAACGGTCAGCATGTGCATGACCTGGCTGCCGTTGGCAACGGCGGTGATGCTGTCCACCCCGCAGAACCGGCCAGTGATGTATAGGTCAGCCATGCCGTACAGCGTTTGCAAAAAGTAAGAGAGCAGATACGGCAGGGCAAAGGTCAGAATGGCTTTGAACACGCTGCCGGTTGTAAGATTTTTTTCCATGATAATTTCCCATCCTCAGCTGGCAATAGTCTCGGGTGTATCTGAAAAGTCGAAAATGTAGTCTATTTCTACAAACACAGCGGGATTTTTGCCTTAAATCCTGCTTGTGTTTGCAGGCGGCTGGATCCAGAGCCTGTTCACCTCCGCTGTTGTGCTGGTGTTCGCCGCCAGAAAGCTGACTGCCGCCATGCAGAGCGAAAAAGCATAAGCTGATTTTATTCTAACATAAGCCTCCTTACTTTGCCATCAATTTTGGATGGATTGGGAATTTAACAGAAAACCTCCGGCTGCATTGTGCGAGTAGCCGGAGGCTTTCTGTTTTAAGGCAACATCGCACAATTCCCGCCTGACGGCTTAAGCACCGCTCCGGCGGCTGCGGCACGGCATCTGCGTTGCCAAAATGCTCGATAATACACAAAGTATTATCTGCGATATAAAGAACATATGTTTTGATGCATTTGCTGACAAATCTGTGGCGGCAGAAAAAAGTGTAGAACTAGACGATAAGACTTTTGGAAATATGATCAAGGAGGAAATCGACCGTATTAACGCAGAAGAAAAGGCCGGGAATGTGGCTGAATGATGTATCGGTAAAACAAGACAGTTATCATTAAAATTCTCTTACAGTTCTCTCTCTTACAACATACAGCCACAGCAGCAGGCGGGCTCCCCTTGAGGCAGGGAGCACGCCTGCTGTTTTGATGGAATAGAAACGTTTGATTTGCGGCAAAACAAAACACCGGGCGCCATATGGCACCCGGTGCTTCAGTTAAATAACCGGCGCAATCAAACCGGTATCAGAGGAGGAGAAAACAGCAAAATTAGTTTGCGCGGTACTGGGCCGGCAGCTGGTCGAGGGTCTGCCATTTCTGCATGGCGTCTTCCAGGCTCATGCCGCCCGCAACAGCGTCGCGGCGGCAGGCGTTGACGGCCTGGATTTCTTTCATCTTTTCGCCGGTCAGGCTGTAGTTCTTCATGGCGAGCAGGGTAGCAGCCCATGCCATCATGGGGATGACGCAGAACAGAACGATAACAACCACGTTCATGCCGGGGGTGTACGGGTCGTACTGGGTGGGCAGGCTGTCAAGGCCGATAAAGCTGACGGCCACGCCGACCACGGTAGCGGACAGGCTGGAAACCAGCTTGTCAACCAGGCTGAACAGAGTGCCCATGATACCAGGGATATACTTGCCGGAGATGTAGGTCTCGTAGTCAGAGCAGTCGGCAACCATGGGGATGGGCATATCGGCAGTAGCGTAATAAGCGCCATAGCCTATGCCGAACAGAGCGATGAACAGGATGGTGTAAACGTTGATGGAAACCTTGCCGTCAGACATCATAGACAGGGTGAAGGCATCGCCCTTGCCCCACAGGAGCAGCAGCACCAGAACGCCGATGTAGCAGATCAGCGCAACGCTGACATAGCGCATCAGGCTGGCTTTCTGGCCTTTCTTCTGGCTGGTGCGGACGGTGAGCAGGAAGAAGGGAACGCTGAACACATAGCCCAGAACCATCATGGGCAGGTACAGACCATCATAGTTGCCCATCATGCAGCCGTACAGCATGCACAGAACAGTGGTGTTGGTGGCAATGGAAAGTGCCAGCTTGCAGCCTGCACCAGCCACCATCAGGCGCTGCATGGGGTTGTTGCCCTTGATGATGGCAACATACTCGGCAACCTTGATCTTTTCGGTTTTCTGGCCGCCGATGCCAAAGTACTTCGGCTGGTCCTTTTCCCAGATGCCGATGACAGCCAGGATGGTCAGGGCGATGGAGATCACGATGCCGACAGGAGCCAGGGTGCGGAAGAAACCGGCGGAAGCGTAACCGCCTTCATAGTTTTTGGCCAGGATGGGGGCAAAGAACTGCATGGCGCCCATGCCCAGCAGGGAGCCGACGGTGTTGAAGATGGTGAACAGGGGGCGCTGCTTGGGATCGTTGGTCAGAACAGTCTGGCCGGAACGGGTGCAGGAAGTCTGGAAGGTGTAGCCGATGACCCAGATGGCGTACAGGGCTACAAAGGCAACATAACGTGCCCATTCCATGGAGGCGGGGATCAGCGGGGTCAGGCCGTACAGCACCAGGATGCTGACAGCCATGATGAGGTTGCCGATGACCATAAACGGGCGGAACTTGCCGAACTTGCCGTTGGTGCGGTCCATCAGGGCACCGATGATTGGGTCGGTAATGGCGTCAAACAGGCGCATGCCGGTGACCATCACGGAGGCGAAGATCATGCTCAGGGCCAGAACCTTGCTGCCGAAAGTGGCAATGTAGGAAAGCACCAGAACATAGTACACGTTGGTAGCGCCGTTGTTAAGCGGGAACAGCATCAGCTGGTAAGGCTTGGCGCGGTTGACGCTGGCAGACGCCGCAGAGTTTTGTTCACTCATGGGGGCATTCTCCTTTCATAACAAAGACCCCCGCCCCGAAACGGGCGGGGGCATAAACGATTCAAAAGAGGGAAGATGCGGAGGCTAAGGCAACACCGCACAATTCTAAGTGCCGATACGGCGAGCGAGGTGCGGCAGATGCCAAGCCAAAAGCGCAGATAATACTGGATGCTGCAAAGGTGAGCGCCGCCAATGGCGGAAACAGCGAACCGAAGCAGGGGCAGCGGTCGCAGAGTGCGAGGTACAGGGCGGTCTTCCACCACGGGGTGATGACCTTCAGGCGGTCAGCGGAGGACCAGCCGTTCATAGCGTTGGAGTTGGCAACGGTGTACAGGATCTTGTGCATGGATTCGCGCATTTCGGTCACGATGTAAGCATCGTTCTCGTACTTCGGAGCCAGGGTGGTGTGGATGGTCGGGTCCGGGCTATCCCAGATATCGGAACCGGCAATCAGACCATCGGCCAGATCCATGTATTTGCTGGAACCGGAGTAGTCGGTGATGATCATGCCGCGCATGCCCAGTTCGCCGCGCAGGAAGCCAGTCAGCAGGTTATCGTAAGCGCCGCACCAGGTAGCGCCCCAGCGGTTAAAGCCGGTCATAACGCTCCAGGCGCCGCCATCGGTGATGGCCTTGTCGGCAACTTCCAGGTAGATTTCGCGGGCAGCCTGCTCGTTCAGCCAGGTGTTCACGCCGCGGCGGCTGGATTCAGAGTCGTTCAGGGCAACGTGCTTCAGGTAAACGTAAACGCCCTTGGACTGGATGCCGTTGACTTCGGCAGCGCAGATGGTGCCGGCAACGAACGGATCAGAAGCATAGTACTCGAAGTTACGGCCAGAGTAAGCGGTGCGGTGCATGTTGATGCCGGGGCCATACAGACCAGAGTAACCCATGGCCAGGCAGTCTTCGCCAATGCAGCGGCCCACATCGTTGATCAGGTCAACGTTGAAGGTGGCGGCCATAACGTCTTCGGAGGTGTAGCACATAGCGGAAGCGCCGCCGGTCAGTGCTGCGGTCAGGCCCTGCGGGCCGTTTTCGTCTTTGGTACGGGTCTTGCCGATGGATTCAACAGCGGCAGTGTTGTGGAAGCCCAGGGTGATGGTGTTGACCATCTCGTTGAAGGTTAGCTGATCCAGCAGGGTATCCCACTGGGGATCGTCATAGTCGGCACCGATCATGGAAACCAGAGCCAGACCATTGTCAGCGCCCAGGGTGGGCATTTCAACGCTGTCAGCCTTGCTGCCGTCGTAACGGGTGAAAGCCAGGTGATCAGCCAGGGTCTGGGTTGCGTTCAGCACAACAGGCTGGGTGGGGAAGGTGGCAACCCAATTGGAGCGGCTCAGCCAGGTAACTTCGCCGGGTTCGCTGCTGCTCTTGTTGGGGTCTGCTTCATCAAACAGGTTGGTGATGGCAGTGCCGGTTTCGCTGGTGGCGAAGGTGGTGCTGTCCAGAGCGGCGTTGGTCCACTTGTAGGTCAGGGCAACGTCGCCATCGGCGGTCATGCGGCCATCGGTGTTCTCAACGGTGTAGCCCTTGGCAGCCAGGATGTTGTTCACAGCGTTGTGTGCATCGGTGGCAGCGGTGAAGTAGTAGTCGCCAGCGTCAACAATATAGGTCTTGGCGTTGTTGGAATCATAGGTGCGCAGCTCGCTCTTGTCAACGGTGATGTTGACAGTCTCGGAAGCGCCGGGAGCCAGGATATCGGTCTTGGCAAAGCCGCACAGCTCAGCAGAAGCCTTCTCGATGCCGTTGGCCTTGTCGTAATCGGTGTAGGGGCTCTGGAAGTACAGCTGAACGGTTTCCTTGCCGGAGTAGGTGGAACCGGTGTTGGTGACTTTCAGGGTGACATTGAAAGCATCAGCAGATTCGGTTACATTGAAATCGCTGTACTCGAAGGTGGTGTAGCTGTCGCCATAGCCGAAGGGGAAGGCAACAGTGGTGGACCAGTTGTAGTCGCCGGCATTGCCGGTGCCCATAACAGCGTCCTCGTAGCGGGTCTCGTAGTAACGGTAATCCAGGTAGATGCCTTCCTGATACACGCTGTACATACCCTGCACATCAGGGCCATCGGTCAGCAGGTTGTAATCTGCTGCGTTGGGGTAAGCCTGGGTGTAGAAGTTGTACATGGCGGGGTTGGCCATGTTGTCATACAGGTAGGAATCAACCAGGCTGCCGGACGGGGTAGCCTCGCCAGCCAGCAGCTGGGCAACACCGTTGATGCCGGTCTGGCCCACGTCGCCGATCCACATAGCGGAATCGATGCCGTAATCCTCGCCGCAGATCTCCGGGTTCAGGAAATCCATCTCAATGGCGTTGGAAGAGTTGATCAGAACGATGATCTTCTTGAAGGTGCCGTTGTCCTTCAGGGTCTTCAGGTTCTGGAGCAGTTCCTTTTCTTCAGCGGACAGGGCCAGGTAGTTACCGTCGCCCTCCTGGCCTTTGATCCAGGAATCATTGGTGCCGTTTTCGCCACTGGGCAGGTCAGCGCCCTCGCCGCCGGAACGGGAGAACACGACGATAGCAGCATCGCCGTAGTCAGCAAAGCTGGACTCGGCGCTGGACAGCTTGCTCCAGGGAGCTTCGTTCACAGCGTACTGGGTGTTGGCTTCCAGAGTATCGGAGATGGCAGCCGGGGTGATGCGGCTATAGTTCTTCATCATATCGTCAGAAGAATACAGATCCCACAGGGTGCTGTTGACCTGGATGCCCTGATCTTCCAGAGCCTGCTTGAAGTTGGGAGCCTTGCTGGTGTCAACGGAGCCGGAACCGGTGCCGCCGTACATCAGGTCCACGGAGCCGTGGCCGAACAGGCTGACCTTTGCGCCGCTTGCCAGGGGCAGGGCGTTGTTGTCGTTCTTCAGCAGGGCTGCGCCTTCGGCTTCAACCTGTGCGCACAGCTCAGCCTCATAGGACTCGCGCTCTTCATCAGAGGTGAAATCGCTCTTGAAGTACTCAGTGTCTTCGTCGCTGTCGCCCCTGATGATCTTGTAGGTGTCGGCGTCCAGGTAGTTATTAACGGTGGTCGTATAATGGAACGCAACCGTCGTGCCTACAATGGCGCCTGCGGTCAGGACGGCGGTAATGGCGGTCAGGCCGGACCACATCCCAACTTTGGGTTTCTTACTCATTGTGTTCTCCTCCTGTTAGAAAATGCTCTATAACAAACTGTATTAAGCGAGAACAAAATACAGAGTGTTCAAAATAGATTATACCCAGTTTGCACTCTTGGATTTGGTCTTGTGCAGCTTGTACTCCGGGTTGGGGGTATCTACATGGCGGATAACGGACTCATCGGTGCGGTCACCAGCCACGGCCTGAATGTGCAGTTCGCCGTTCAGGGGAACCTTGAAGGTGAAAACATGCTCGCCGGTCTGCTCGCCTACCTTGTTGCCGTTTACATACAGGGCAACGGTGCTCTGGTTGGAATAAACCTTTACGGTAGCGGTGCTGCCGGTGCGCTCCACAAAGCGCTTGGAGCAGATGTGCACAAAGGCTTCATCGCTCCACCATGCTTTATACAGATAGAAGCTGTCCTTCTTGGTTTTGCGGTCAAAGGTCACAAGGCCCTTGTGGTTCATGCCCGGCTCGCCGCCCTGGTCACGGGCGTCTGCAGCAAAGTCAAACATGTTCCAAACGTGGGTGGCCCACATCCAGGGGTGGCGCTTGAAGCAGCGCAGCATGTACTCATGGTACTTGGCCTGGTATTCTTCGGTGTGGTCGCCGCGGTGGGGGTGTGTGCTGTGCAGGTTGGGCATGCCCTCCGCGCCGTATTCGCTGTAGCCGAACGGGCGGTTGGGGAAGCAGAGATGGAAGAAGCCCATCCACAGGTCGTTCAGGATAAAGCCCGGAACGTACCAGCCCAGGTACAGGTTCCAGCTGACCATATCGGTAATGTGGGCCGAACGGTTGAAGGGACCGCACATGGCGTAGCAGGCCAGGGTGGTCAGGCGGGTCTTGTCCATCTCGTGGCACAGGTCGTTCAGCTGGCGGTGGTTATCCAGCATGTCCTTCTTGTCCTTGGTGGAGATGGTGATCTCGTTGGAAACGCCCCAGCAGACGATGCAGGGGTGGTTGTAGTTCTGGATGATCAGCTCTTTCATCTGGCTGATGGTGTTCTCGCGGCCGTTGGGCATGTGCTCACTGATGTAGGGGATCTCGGCCCAAACAACCATGCCGACCTCGTCGCACAGATCATAGAAGTACTGGTCGTGCTGATAATGAGCCAGGCGGATGGTGTTGGCACCGATCTCTTTGATCAGGGCCATGTCTTCGTCGTGCATCTCGCGGGTGATGGCGTTGCCCAGGCCCTTGCGGTCCTGATGGCGGGAAACGCCGTGCAGCGGGTAAGACTTGCCGTTCAGGAAGAAGCCCTTCTTGGGGTCAACCTTGAAGCTGCGCACGCCAAAGCGGGTGGTGGTCTCATCTTCCACCGTGCCGTTCACCACAAGGCGGGCCTTGCAGCTGTACAGGTACGGATCCTTAACGCCGTTCCACAGGTGTGCGTTGAAGATGGTCAGGGTGATGTCGGGGCCTTTGCCGGTGGCAACGGTGTTGCCGGCAGCGTCCAGCAACTCAATGCTCACTTCGCCTTCGCCGTCGTGCCAGGTGGTAACCTGAACGCTGGCATCTGCGCCCTGCACAGTGGGGGTGATGCGGATGCCGGGGCCGCCGAAGTAATCCAGGGTGAAGTGGTTCTTGCTGACCACCATCAGGCTGACATCGCGGTAGATGCCGCCATAGAAGGTGAAGTCAGCTTTCTGGGGGTAAACGCGGTCGTTTTTGCTGTTGTCGACTTCCACGGTCAGCTCGTTTTCATCCCGCAGCAGTTCGGTGATGTTGGCGCGGAAGGTGGAGTAGCCGCCGTCGTGGTTGCAGACGGGGGAGCCGTTCAGAACCACATGGGCGCTGGCGTTGACGCCGTCAAACTGAATCCAGACCTGATGGGAGGCGGTGTTAAACTGGGGAGCAGCGAAACGGGTGCGGTAGATGCAGGTGCCGCGCCAGTAGTCATTTCCGCCGTCCTGACCGTCGCGGGCGTTCCAGGTGTGCGGCAGGTCCACCGTTGTGGTGGTGCCGTCGGGGCCGGTGAATTCCCAACCCTTCATGATTTTGGTGATTTCTCGCATGGCGCAGCCATCCTTTCTTTTTGCTGTTATTATTGTAACGAACAGCGAAAAATGTCGCAATGGGTTTTGTATAATCGGTCATTTGCGTGGAATAAACGGTTTTTGCCTGACAAAAAAATAACCCTTGCATTTGTGCAATATGTACAAATGCAAGGGCGTAAATTTTATACCTGAAATTTTGAGGGAACTTTATTGGACCGGGAAAACGGCTTTTATCGCAAAAAATCCACCGTTGGATTCGGTAGTCAAAAAACCATTGTACTTCTGGATAATACGCTTGACGATCTTTAACTCATCGCAGGTTTCGCGGCCAGGATCCGGGCCATCGGGCACCGCGCTGATGATATTCAGAACAGCAAACCCCTGCCGCCTGCAGACCAGCAGGTCAATCATCCGCTTTTCCGGCTCCGGCAGCTTGCGGGTCAACTCAATGGCATGATCCAGTGCGTTGGCAAACAGAGCGTACAGATCGGCCGGATCCATAAAGTGCAGGCAGGTACCGTCCGCTACATTGTTGATGCTGATGTGGTGGGCTTCGCACAGCATGCTCTTTTCGGTCAGCACAACATCCAAAACCTCACTGCCGGTCTGGGTGCTGGCGTCATACTGCCGGGCGGCGGCTTCGGCTTCGTTCAGGCTCTGCTGCAGCGCGGCGTTGGGGGCCATGCGGCGCAGATCAGCGATCTGAACTTTCAGCTCATGGCATTTGCGGTTGATGATCTGTACGTTCCGCTTGGCCACCTGATACTGCTGGCGCTGGCGTTCATACAGCATGTTCAGCGAGTTCATCTCTTTTTCCATGGCCGCCTTTTTGAACAGCTCAGTCTGCAAATATAAAAGGGTGATGCAGTAGAGCTGGCAGAGTGCCAGGGGGACAACAACGAAGATAGAAGTTTCCCGTGATACTCCGGTGCTGGTGACGGTCTGCATTGTTAAAAACAGCAGAACGAACATGCCGCCCAGAATAATAGCGCTGATTTGCTGGCGGGGACCGATGTGGTAGCTGCCTTCATATGGCATGGAATGGGCAACAGTTACCCGCAGCAGGCAGTACGCAGCGGCAAAAAACAGCAGTTGCAGCAGCAAAGCAGAGGGCTGATCCAATGGCAGGAATATGTTTACCTGTGCCAGGCACCAGACAAGAAGCTGCCATAACTCAAATGTCGTCAGGGCACTCAAAATTCCCCAGATGGCGCAATAATTGGCGCCGGACCAGTCCAACTGGGTGCAACTGTGGGAAGCGAAAATCATCCACATACAAAACAGAATATACGCCCCCGCCCGCAGGAACAGCGAGGAAGGCGTGTAATCCACCCATAATAAAAATGTGGAAAGGGGAATGGAGGGAATCAGGCAAAGCAGCGCCCGCTGCCAAAAGTGCGGCGAGTGCCGGAGCGGGAGCCAGTAGGTCAGTGCTGCGCCCCAAAGCTGTATCCCACAGACAAGAAGAGAAAGAAATTGTTGGAGATTTGGCAGCATTACATGGCACCCCCAACATAGGCGGCGACCGCAGCCAGGAAGGCAGCCCGCTGGCGGCGGCTGATCTCCAGCCGGTCCTCCCCAACCTGGACCATATCGTTCTGGACCGCCCGCACATACCGCAGATTGACAAGGTAACACTGGTTGCATTTGGCAAAGTGGTAGGGGGCCAGCTGCTTTTCAGCATTTTGCAGGCTGGAACGCACGGACCATACCCCGGTGGAGGTATGGTAATGCAGCATACGGTCCCGCGTTTCCAGCCAGTAGATGTCCTCGGTGTTCAGCAGCTGCACGCCCCCAGCGGTCTGTAAGGCAATCTGCCCGCCTTTGCGGCGCTGCACCCGCTGCAAAGCGCGGGCCAGCTTGGTGCTGAACTGGTAATAATTGACCGGTTTGAGCACAAAATCCAGGGCGTCGACCTCATACCCGCGAATAGCGTACTGCGCCATGTTGGTAACGAACACCAGCACCACATCCGGATCCACCGTGCGAATGCGCTCGGCAGCGTCCATGCCGCCAAGCTCCGGCATTTCAATATCCAGAAAGATGATGTCGAACCCCTTGCAATAGTTGGTTATGATCTGGGCACCGTCCGAAAAAGTGGTAACTTCCAGCATACAGTTGTTCTCGCGGCTGTATTGGTCAATCATGCTGCACAGCTGCTGCCGCATATCCGGCTGGTCATCCACCACGGCAATGCGAGGCATCGGGCGGCCCCCTTTCTGTTTGGAATCCAAAGCACCCGGCAAGCCCGGAAAACGGCTGTGCCATGCGCCTTTACTTATAATATATAAATACATTATAGTTGGCGGTGCGAAACCTTGCAAGAGAATTTTGCAGAAAACGGGGCGGTGCAGGGAATCTGGTTGTGATTTAGCGCTGCGTGTGGTATCCTGTAGGCAGCTTTTGGCGGCGGGCGGGGCAAGAAGAATGCCGGGATAAACAGGCGGAGGTTTGCTGCAGCTGCTATACCATGTATTACATATTACACCATTTGCCAGTAACTTGAGTGGAAATTTATGGGAAAATGCGTAATTTGGGGACAAGATTGAAAAGAAAAAATAGGCAACACCGCACAATTCCCGCCTTGCGGCTTAAGCACCGCTCCGGCAGCTGCGGCACGGCATCTGCGTTGCCAAAATGCTCGATAATGTCGGGTTAGTATTATCTGCGCTTTTGGCTTAGCAGCTGCGGCACCTCGCTCGCCGTATCGGCACTTAGAATTATGCGGTATTGCCAATAAAATAACGGATTACAGTAATATTGCGGCTTCGAGATGTTTGAAAGGATATGACGGGATGACAAAAATATTATTCGTATGCCACGGCACCATTTCAATCAGCTGAGATTTGCCTTGGAAAACCGCGATAAATCACGTTTCAAATGCCGATTACTACCAATTTACTACTTTTTTGAGTTCCGATATGATGATAAAACCAAAAAAGCAGTCCCGAAGCTGGCTGAAAAAAATCCTTCTTCGGGACCGTCTTTTGTTTATCTGCCGTTTCGTCCTTAATGCGTTTCTGTGGCAAATGAACACATTTGCTTCCACGCCGTTTTCTATCCTATGTGTGAGCCAAGTGAGGAGTACTATATATTCTGCATGATAAAATCCCGGCCTTTTGAGCCGGGATTTATTGCAAATACATTGCTTTTTGAATATAATACGCCATTTGACGCGGAAAAAAATGGAAGCGGCAAGTTCGACATCCATAAGCAGGATCGATACAATACAGGCAGAACAAATTAAGGAGGACTGCCTATGACTATCCAATACTTCCATTCTGGTGACTACTATATAGGCGGCAGTCAGAGTGCTGCTGACTTTTCCTCTGTCGCCCATACCATCCTGGAGATCTTTTAGGCAGTACCAACAAAATCAGAGGTCCTTTTGTCCACTGCTGCTGCGCTCCGCAAGTTCCTTCTGGACTGTTGGCAGCTCTTTATCCAGATTATAGAAGTACATGGCAACGATGGACAGCGCCATTAACAAAGCCGGAAGAATTGTATAGAGAGAAACAATGGCTGTTTGAGCACTGGCACTTTGAACCTCAGCTCCTCCGACATAACCGCTGAGAGAAGTGACAATCCCGATGATACCGGCAGCCAAACCAACACCTACCTTACTGCAAAAGCCAGTGACACAGGTGTAAATTCCTTCTCCTCGTTTGTGATATTTCCATTCACCGTAGTCCATGCAATTCATTAAGACATTGGGCGCCAAAACGAAAAGGGGCATATAGGAGACCATGGAAAGGACAGAGGAGATCATCAGAAGCACAATATTGGTTTTTCCGAAGAGCGGAAGAATTTTCCCGATCACGCCAATGCCGAGTCCTCCGATCATCAGCTTTTTCATTCCCAGTTTCTTTGTGAGCGCTGGAAAGGCGGCAATTGCAACAGGCCCAGCAATTCCCCCAATCTGAACCAGCGACATCAGGCCGAGGTTCTGCACAATGTACTTGAAATAATAGGTTGTTGCACTGCCGAAATTGGTTGCAATATTTGTAAGAAGCAGTGCCAGCGCATAAATAAGCACATACTTATTGTGAAACAGGAGATAGACGCCTTCCTTCAAATTGATTGTTGCAGAGGCAGCTATTCCGCGGGTGCTTGTCTCCTTAATGGTGAACAACCTGACAAGTGCAAGTACCACACAGGGAGCGCAAATATAAATCGCCATCTGTCCCCATTTTTCATGTGAAGTGCCCACAGCCTCAATCAATAAAGGCAGCGCAATGCCCACGATGATGGCAATCACTGCACTAATCACGCTGGAAATGGAATTTACTTTCACGCGGTTTTCGTCTGTTTCAATAACGCGCGACAAATAGACGGTGCTGGCGCACGAATACAGGGTTTGGAACACCGAGAAGATCAGCGTGTACATCACAAAGACATAAACGGCCATCAATGTTTTGCCCATACGCGGCGTATTAAACAGAAATAGTGTGAAAAGCGCGAACAACGCGTAGGTTATATCATAGGGCCTCGCCCGTCCAAGCTTTGTATTCGTACGGTCTACTAAAAAACCCGCGACCAAATCGGTAACTCCGTCAAATAATTTAGATACCAGGAGCAGCGTTCCAACCAGTCCGGCGTTTAGCTGCAAGACGTCGGTTGCATAAAAAGTCGTATATGCGATCAGGGCAGAGACAACGGCGGATGCGATCCCCAGGGAACTCCAGAGTATGTAAAATTTTGCCTTTCATCTGTTGGGTTCCATATCTTGTTATGTTTCTTTCCAATGCTTCGTGTGAATTCTTCAGAGAACCGATTAAGTGAAAAACAGGTGCAGCACGTTGAAAAGATCCTCGCTCCATGTGCGGTAGTCGTGCTGTCCACCCTCATGGGTGACAAATCGGCAGTTTTGGTTTTCGTGAAGTTGCTCAGGACAAGCTTTCAGCACACGGTCATAGGTTTCCTTATGGCTGGAATACATCTTATCGTCATCCCCGCACCCGTTGTACCAGAAAACCGGAGGTTCCTGCTCGATGGCGGAGCAGAGCTCTGCCAGCTTTTCCTCATCCAGCGCAACGGACAGCTCCTTTCCGTTGAAAGCACACCGTATCGCGCCGGCCGAGAAGCACCCAATAAAGGCAAAGCGATCATGACAATGGCACATAATGGAGTAAAGGCCGGTGATGGAACCCTGGGACGCTCCCGCATAGGCGAAATGCTTTCTTGCGTTCCGATAGCTTTCCTCGTTGTCGCTTTCCGCGTAGGTGCTGTAGTGCTTTTGCAGATAGGGCATGATCTCGTTTCGCAGCTCCAGCCAGAAATAGCGCGTGGAGGCAAAATAGGAGTCTACCCGGTTTCCGAGCTTCGTATAAGGCTCAACCTCCTCCTCAAAGCTCGGGGCGACAACGATCAACGGATCGATTTGCTTCTTATAGATCAGATGATCTATCATGCTTGCCGTGATATTACCGTAATCCGTGTATTTCTGAACATCATCCCCACGGTAGCGGCCCTGACCAAACCAGTAGCCCTCATTATCTGTGCCGCCGTGCATCAGAAACAGCACGTTGTATTTTTTGGATGGATCATACCCGTAGGGCGTGTAGACCCACATGGACTTTTCCATCGTGATCGGGCTCTCCCCAAAAATCGCTTCCAGCGCGTACGCACGGCTGGTGTAATGGACAAGCTCCAGCTTTCCCTGCTTAGGGCAGGGTGCGGCAAAGGATTCAAGCGTCGATTTGTTCAGCATTTTTCTTTCTCTCTCCAATTGTTTTTTGAATCTCAACCATCTTCTCCTTGGAGATGGGCGTCTTTTTCATGGCGATCAGCGTGCAGATCCAACCGAGGACCGGCAGGACATACACAACGAGGATTCCCATGATCACAACAGGCATCGTCTTGGGGTCGGTGGGCTGGGGAATCGTGGCCGTATATCCGATCAAAGAGATGCAGAAGGTGGCGATCACGGCGCCGAGGGAGGACACCACCTTGTCAACCAGGCTGTAGACGCCCGCGACAACGCCGGGCATGTATCTTCCGGAGCGGTATGCCTCATAGTCCACCACATCTGCCAGCATAGAGGTGGTGGCGGTGCTGACCACGACCTTCAGTCCGTTTTGCAGCATCGTCAAAACGATAAAGAGGATCAGCAGGGGGGCAGAGGCAACAATCGGGGTCGTTCCGGCGAAAAGCAGAACAATCACAAAGGCAAGGTTTACATAGATACTGACCTGGCTCCAGAATGCAACGCCCTTGGCGCTGCCGTGCTTTCCGGTGTATTTTCCGCCAAACACCGAGAAAATCAAAGCAGGGAAGATCGCGACCATATTCATAATCGCGCCGATACGCACATTACCGATGATAATTCCGTAGAGAAGCGTGGTGATCACAGACTGACCCGCGATATTCATGGCCAGCTTATCCGAGGTGGCGGCGAAAATGAAACACTGCAGCGCTTTGTTGTTTTTAAGCAGGTCCAGCATATCCTTCCCCTTGATAGACTGGCTTTTTCCCTGGGCGGAAGTGAAATTTTCAGGCTTGTCAATGGGGGAGACGCCAATTATTGCAAGAACGGTAAAGACTGCCGAGAGACCCACGAACAGTACCGCGGTCTTCGAGAGAAGATCCACGGTGTAGTTATCTCCATACTGGGGCAGCAGCACCATAGAGACGATTATGGACAAGACAATTACAATCACATAGTTATAGATTGTAGAGAAAACGCCTACCATGGGGCGCTGCTTCGGATCGTTGGTGATGACCGGGGAGATGAGATTGTTCGCCATGTTATGGAACGTATAGCCGATGTAATACAAAAAATAGAACAGGATGAACACGCCCACAGAGTGCCCCTTGCCGCAGAACCAGCTGTAAAGGCACAGCAGAGAGAAAGCTTCAATGGCCCAGCCGATGATTATAAAAAGGCGGATCTTTCCGAAGCGGGTGTTGACCTTGTCAATCAGCAGGGAAATCAAAGGGTCGGTAATTCCGTCAAACAGGCGGGCGACGGTCATAATTGTGCCGACCAGTAGCATCGTGACCCCGAAGCCCAGGTTGGCGGCATAGCTAACATAGCCAATTGCGGAGAAGAAACAAGCGAGAGAGAGCGCTGAGGTCATCGCAAGCGCAAGTCTTGCGTTGGAGACTCGGCGATACTGAACACCGTCGGTCTCGGTTTGGGTAGGTGCCTTAGATTTCACAGTAGAGTCCTCCTATTCATTTTTCGGGGGGGCGGGAGAATCCGTCCGCTGTGTATATCATAAAGTGCACCTGATCAAAAATATATTCCTAATTTTGATTTTCCGTGACAAAATTAGCTATTATAAAGTATATTGATGAAAAAAAGTACAAAAAAGCGAGGATTGAAATATCAACACCCGCGAGAATATCGTAATATATACCGTGTCAAGGTATTTAGGAAAGGATGTGTTGAGAAATATGGCAAATCCGTTTTTACCCCTGGATACCTATATAGCGGACGGGGAACCTCATGTGTTTGGCGACCGAGTGTATCTGTTCGGTTCCCATGATCAAGCCGGCGGTGACACCTACTGTATGCTCAGCTATGAATTCTGGTCCGCCCCGGTGGACAATTTGGAAAGTTGGAGCTGTAAAGGGACATCTTACCGCGCGGATCAGGACCCGCAGTATGGCGAAAAGCTGAAATATATGTATGCGCCCGATGTGGTGCAGGGCAATGACGGCAGGTTTTATCTCTATTACTGTATGTCTGGCGAAAAAGGCGTGGGCGGCTACGGCCAGCAGATCAGCGTTGCCGTCTGCGATACCCCCGACGGAAACTATGAATATTATGGCTGTGTTCGCAATCCAGACGGCAGCCCCATGTTGAAATTCGTCACCTTTGATCCGGCGCTGATCAATGACAATGGCACCATTCGGCTCTACTATGGCACATGGTATCCGTTCCATGAGCGTGGAAAGCTGTTGGATCCTATTTTCCACAAGGTGGAAAGCAATATGTTTGGCAAAAGTGTGGAGGAAATCCAATCCGATCCGGATGGCGTTATGGGCGCGAATCATGTGGAGCTGGCGGATGATATGCTGACGATTCAATCGCAGCCTATCCATGTTATGCCCAGTCGTGTGAAGGGAACCTCCTTTGAAAAGCATCCTTTCTTTGAGGGAAGCTCAATCCGGAAGCTCGGGAGCACCTATTATTTCATTTATTCCTCTATCAAGGGCCATGAGCTTTGTTATGCCACAAGCGCTTACCCGGACCGAGACTTTACCTACGGCGGAACCATCGTTTCCAATGGCGATGTGGGCTATGAAGGCCGCAAAGATCGGGACAGGCTGAACGCCACGGGTACCAATCACGGCAGTATCGAGTGTATTCGCGGAAAATGGTATGTTTTCTACCACCGCAACACCCATAAAAGCGGTTATTCCCGGCAGGCATGCGCGGAACCTGTTGAGATTCTGCCTGACGGGAGGATTCCTCAAGTGGAAATTGCTTCACAGGGTTTTTGCGGGCCATTGGAATCGCACCGCACATATCCGGCGTCTATCTGCTGCAATCTGTATAGCGGAAAAATGCCCCATATCGGAAACGGTGTTTCCAGTGCGAAGATCCCGCATATCACCTGCGAAGACGGACAGCAGATCGTTGTCGCGACCAATAGAGCCCGGATTGTATACAAATACTTTCATCTAGCCGCGGGGGAGTATGTCCTGATTCTGCGTTACAAAACCAGCGGAAGGGCAAAGATAACCGTATTGGGGGAGCATGGAGAAATTCCTACTTTGATCAAACCCTCCCGCACATGGATGGAGATGGAGATCCCATGCCGTTTTCAGTCTGGCATTCAGCCTCTGATTTTGCGTTATCATGGATCCAAGGAACTGAGCATTCAATCCATTTGCCTTCAAAGAAGTTCATCTCACGAAACCGAAGCCAATCATGCCGATTCTTGACTTAAGGCAACACCGCTGGGTGGGGACAGCGGGCTTCGGCGGATCTTTTGCCCCAATCGTGCAGTATGAAAAATGGGAAATACCTCCAGTATTCCCGCATTTTCCATTCTTTCGCTTGTGTCAAAATCTCTCGCCCAAAACACCAAAAAGTAGTTTTTAGAGGTTGCCTACTATGAATACGGAGCTTTCATAGTAAAATGGCCTGCCGATTTCGTATCATTCATTTGTATTTCGCTTTCGATACGCAATGGGCGTGCTGCCTACAATATCGTGAAATTCCCGGCTGAAATGGCTGCGGGAGCCGAAGCCCAACTGAGCCGATATGTCTTCAACAGACAGCTTTGTGCTGCTGAGCAGAATTTTGGCCCGTTCCATCCGGGCATATTTCACATAATTCCGGACGGTGAAGCCGGTTTCCTCTTTGAACTTCTTCGTCAGATAGTACATGGCATATCCCGTCCGCTCCGCCAGCACCTCCGCTGTAAGCTTTTGACCCAGATGCATTTCGATATAGTCACAGCACTTCTGGATTTCTCGGCTATACTTTGGGTTGGTCCGGTTGTTATGGACTCTGCGTACAAAATCATCATACATGGACATGGCAAGGGGCTCAAGATCGGAGGGGTTTTCGATCGATTCCACCATCTGAATATAGCTGTCACCCAAACCATAGGCCTCTTCCGGTGACAGCCCTCCCTCCACCGCCGCGCGGCAGACGATGGATACGAACACAATAATGGAAATCTTACTCTTTGCCAGAGCGGTTTTGCCGTTCACGTTGACACCGGTGCTCAGCCGCATAACGTCTGACAAAGCCTGCTTATAATCCAGATCGCCGTTCCGAACGGCTTGCAGAAGGGCCTGTTCCGCCGACCAAACCTGATAACGGTCGTGGGAAGGCTGCTTTTGTGAAATCTCTGGGATTGAGATATTGATCTCCGCGTCGATATCACTGATTTGAAGACGCTCCCCTGTAATGCAGTAGTGGAGCATCAGGACCAAGAGCATCATAACGGTGCACTGCATCAGGGGAATATGCCGGATTGCGTTCCGAAAATGGGTATTCCATTCCGCGCTGATCTTGTCCTTTGAGATTCCCCGAATGCCGCTTTCAATCGCTGCTGCCGAGATGTCATTGTAAAATACCGGCCCCACCGCGTAGATAAACTTTAACGCTCCGTTCTCACGCTCAAAAGCGGCATACCAAACCAGGCCGGGAACGGTTCTCAGCGAAATCGGGCGGCTGTGGCTGCTGCCGTAGTCTACGATGCGCTGTTTACAGCCGAGCAGTTCAAACGCTGTGCCCAAAACCGCTTCGTCGGGGCAGTTGCTTTGTAGCAAATTGCCGCCGGAGTCTAATTTCCAGAGGTAGATGTTGCCGCAGCATAACAACAGGTCTTTGAATTCCTCTACACCCATGCGTTTCTCCAAATCTTTAAATAGTTCCTGTATCATCATCTGCACCACTACTGTTTTGATAAGGATATTTTATCATACCGGAAATCCTTTGGATATTGCCAATTTATACAAACGTTCAGGAGGAAAGTTTATGCGCACAATTGTTTCATTCAATGAGGGCTGGCTTTTTACCAAGCAGGGAAAGGACGAACCCGTCACCCTGCCCCACACCTGGAACGCAGTAGACGGCCAGGACGGCGGCGACGATTACTACCGGGGCGCCTGCCGTTACACCAAGCAGTTCCCCAAGCCTGCGCTAAATCCCGGCGAGGAAGCCTGGCTGGAATTCAAGGGCGCAGCCTATACGGCGGACGTCTCGGTCAACGGGGAAGCCCTCTGCCACCACGAGGGCGGCTTCAGCACCTTCCGGATCAAGCTTCCGGAATTAAAGGACGAAAACACCGTTGAGGTTCGGGTGGACAACTCCAGCAACGACCGGGTCTATCCCCAGAAGGCGGACTTCACCTTCTACGGCGGACTGTACCGGGATGTGAACCTGATCATCGTTCCTGCCTCCCACTTTGAACTGGGCTACTGTGGCACCTCAGGCATCAAGGTCACCCCCATTGTAAACCTGGAAACGAAATCCGCAGCCCTCACCGTGGAAACCTGGCAGAACGGGGAAGAAGTGACCGTCACCGTGGACGGGCAGAGCAAAACCGTCCCCAGCGTGGATGGTTACGCCAAGGCGGAATTCACCATTGAGAATGTCCATCTGTGGGACGGTGTGGACGATCCCTACCTGTACACCGCCACGGCCACCCTGCCCAGCGGCGACCGCGTTTCCACCCGCTTTGGCTGCCGGAACTACAAGATCGATCCGCAAAAGGGCTTCATTCTGAACGGCCGAAGCTACCCCCTCCGGGGTGGCGCCCGGCACCAGGACTGCAAGGGCGTGGGCAACGCTTTGACCCGCGAGCACCACAAGCAGGATATGGAGATCATCCGGGAGCTGGGGGCCAACACCCTGCGCCTGGCCCACTACCAGCATGCCCAGGAATTTTACGACCTGTGCGACGAAAACGGCATCATCGTCTGGGCCGAGATCCCCTATATCACCATGCACATGAAAAACGGCCGGGCCAACACTCTTTCCCAAATGGAAGAGCTGATCGTCCAGTGCTATAACCACCCGTCCATCGCCGTCTGGGGCCTGAGCAACGAAATCACCGCCGCCAGCCCCGTCAATGATTCCCTGATAGAAAACCACCGGGCGCTGAATGATCTGTGCCACAAGCTGGACCCCACCCGTCCCACCACCATGGCAAATGTATTCATGCTGGACATCGACAGTCCTCTTCTGGAGATTCCGGATGTGAACAGCTACAACCTGTATTTTGGCTGGTATGTAGGCGACCTGGAGCAGAACGACGAATTCTTTGACGAGTACCACGCCAAGTTCCCAAACCGGTGCATCGGCCTGAGCGAGTACGGCGCAGACGCCAACCCTCAGTACCAGTCTCTTGCCCCCGAAAAGGGCGACTATACCGAGAGCTACCAGTGCGTCTACCATGAGCACATGCTGGAGATGATCGAGCAGCGTCCTTGGATGTGGGCCACCCATGTATGGAACATCTTCGACTTTGCTGCCGACGGACGGGATGAGGGCGGCAAGCACGGCGAAAATCAGAAGGGCCTTGTCACCATCGACCGCCAAACCAAGAAGGACGCCTTCTACCTGTACAAAGCCTACTGGAACAAGACCGATCCCTTTGTTCACGTCGCGGGCGGACGGTATGTGGACCGGGCCGAGGATATAACTGAAGTTACAGTCTATTCCAATCAGAAAACCGTCACCCTGAGCGTGGACGGACGGCGCTTTGAGACTCAGACCGGAAAGCATGTGTTTAAGTTCAAGGTCCCCATCTCTGGGGAGCACTCCATCCATGCAACCGCCGGGGACTGTCACAGTGCGATCTGGGTTCGAAAGGTATCCCAGCCCAATCCGGAGTACCGTTTCCGGAAAACCGCTCCTGTAATCAACTGGTTTGACAAGGAGGATATCGTCCCTGATTGTTACTCCATTGCCGACAAGCTGTCGGACATCCGTAAGCACCCGGAGGCGGGTGCGGTCATCGATCAGCTGATTACAAAGGCCGCTTCTGCCCGGGGCGAAGTGGCGGGCACGGTAAAGGATAATCCCGCCTTGCAGCGTATGATGGGGAGAATCACGCTGGTCTCCCTGCTCAAGCAGATAGGCGCCGATGAATCAGCCATGAAGCAGCTCAACCGCATTCTGCAAAGATACAAGAAGGTATGATGGCGCAATATGCGGTATGAACGGAATAAGAGGGAAAGTAAAACAGGGATCCATTATGGGCAATGAATCCTTGTTCCGGGACAAACCGGTATGGAAGGCAAGCTCTGACTCATTACCCATATATAATTTCAAAAAATGGAGAGATTCAATATGCCGCAAATTCTGATCACGATTCTTGTCACCTTTTTTGCCGGAATGGGCGCCGGGCTGGGAACCGGCTTTGCCGGTATGAGCGCGGCGGCGGTAATCAGCCCTATGCTCATCACCTTTTTGGATATGGAACCCTATATGGCCGTGGGTATCGCCCTTTCCTCGGACGTACTGGCCAGCGCCGTCTCCGCCTATACCTATGGAAAAAACAAAAATCTGGACGTCAAAAACGGTCTGATCATGATGCTTACCGTAATGCTGTTTACTGTGGTGGGAAGCTGGCTGTCCAGTCTGGTTCCCTCTCAAGCCATGGGCAGCTTCTCCGTATTTATGACCTTCCTGCTGGGCGTCAAATTCATTGTCCGTCCGGTGATGACCACCAAGGAGGATATGTCCAAGGCATCCCCCGCCAAGCGGGCGGTGCAAAGCGTGCTGTGCGGTATCCTCATCGGCCTGATCTGCGGATTTGTTGGAGCCGGAGGCGGAATGATGATGCTGCTAATTTTGATAAGCGTCCTGGGCTACGAGCTGAAGACTGCCGTCGGCACCAGTGTATTCATCATGACCTTTACCGCCCTAACCGGGGCCGTCTCCCATTTTGCCATCGGCGGGATGCCGGATCTCACGGTCCTGGTCCTGTGCGTCGTCTTTACCCTGCTCTGGGCCCGGATTGCCGCGAAATTTGCCAACAAGGCCTCCGCCAAAACACTGAACCGGGCTACCGGCATTGTGCTGGTCATTCTCGGCCTTGCAATTTTCTTGTTCTCCCAGCTCAGCTGACTTTTTCCATATCTTTCTTAGGAGGATCAATCTATGAACACAATTCAGGTCACCACCCCCTGCGGTGTGGTGGAAGGTTTTCAGGAAGATGGCGTAAACTGCTTTTTGGGTATTCCATATGCTACCGCCAAGCGTTTTGAATATCCGCAGCCGGTCGTCTCATGGAAAGGCATCTGTGATGCAAAAAAATATGGGCCTGCCCCGATTCAGCAACGCGCCTATGTCCAGGTGGATGCCAGTGACCCCCAAAACCATTATGAGCATGAATTTTATCAAAATTTCCAGTCTGAATATTCCGAGGATTGCCTGAACCTGAACATTTGGACACCGGAGAACCCGCTGAACTGCCCGGTGTTGGTGATCATCTATGGCGGCGGTTTGGTTACGGGGCAGAATAACTCGCCGGAATGCAACGGATTATTCTTGGCCAAGCACGGAATCATAACCGTTGCCATGAATTACCGGGTGAACATTTTCGGCTTCATTGCCATGAAGGAGCTTGAGGATGAGAACGGAAAGAGCGGTAACTATGGCTACTATGACCAGCAGGCGGCCATTGCCTGGGTGCGGCACAACATCCAAAGCTTTGGCGGTGATGTGAACAATATGACGCTGATTGGCCAGAGTGCAGGCGCGACCAGCTGTGAGACCCAGATCAAATCCCCGCTGAATAAAGGCATATTCAAGCAGGCGATTATCCAGAGCAGCGCGGGCCTGGCCAGTTTCATCAAGCAGAAACCCGATAACACCAAGGAGTATGCCAAGTGGCGTCAAGTGTATGAGAGGACCGGATGTAAATCCATTGAGGAATTCAAGCAGCTGCCCGCCAAAACACTGTACGATGCTTTTGCGGAGGTTTCGGCCAAGTCGTCTATCGGTTTCTGCAATGCTGTATATGACGAGAATTTTACCAGCGGGATTAAAAATCAGCCCTGCCCGGTCAAGATCATGTGTTCAGTCACATCCGAGGATGTCATGCCGTTTTTGCTTTATTGGATGTGTGGCTTTTTAGCAAAATCCCAGCGCAAGCTCGGCGTGGATACCTATACCTACTATTTCCGCAGGCAGCTGCCCGGCGATACAAAGGGAGCCTGGCATGGCAGCGATCTGATTTACCTATATGGATGGCTGTCCCATTCCTGGAGGCCGTTTGGGAAAGAGGATTACATGCTGCAGGAGAATATATTGGCGTATCTGATCAACTTTATCAAGACAGGGAATCCAAATGGAGAAGGCCTTGCGGAATGGACGCCTTATAACAAATCCAAAAAGTTTATGGTGTTTGATGAAAACCCAACTCGCATGGGGAAACCTGAACGGCTTCGCCTGCTGAAAAACACACTGCATCCCAATGGCCTCGGCATGTGATTTGGAAAGGCTCCTGCTTTTTTCTTTATTAAGGGCTTACCGCATGGACTCCTTACAGCAAATCCAAGAAGTTTATGATATTTATAACACACCTTAGAAAACATATAGAATAAAAAATAACTGCTATGCGGGAATTTTAGGCCTGCATGGCAGTTGTTGCTTCAATAGGTTCCCGGGAATAATAGCGTTTCTTCTGCTGTGTAGGATGCACTGGGATGTATGATGCAAAAGCAGACGTGCCATCGGTACAGACTGTAAAGAAGTGGGAAGTCTGATACTGAAAATCGATTCTCTCCCAGCCGATAAAGGAGCAACGTTCTCCATAGAAGAAATTAGCCTTATGCGAATCACCATTTACGCAAAATTCATGAGGTAGATTACACAGAAAAAGACTGCAACAATTGTTGCAGTCTTTTTGGTTAGACATCGGGATTTTCCGTTTGGCCTATGCCTTTTCCTCAGATCACATCCAATTCAAGCGTTTTGGCCGGCAGGCCTTTTGCTTTCACCGTGACCGTAATCTTTCCGGGGGCATCGCCGCCGCGGACCACGGCCAATGCCTTGCCGTAGTAGGTCGTGTGGGTATCGGAGAAGTGCGGCTCTGTTCTTTTCCCTCGCCATCGTAGCTGATTGCGGTGATGGTACCGGGCTCATAGACAACGCGTTTAAAGACAGCCTTGTATTCCTTCGTCTTTTTTCTGCCATAGGAATGCCCGTTGACAATGAGTTCCGCCGTTTCGCCGTCAGAGTAGACCGTGACCTTGGTTTTTTTGCCTTCACAGCCGGCCCAGGACCAGCTTGCCACTGCGTCTGTGTCACGCCACATGGATTCGGAGCCGGTCTCCCCTGCGTGGGTATACGGTTCTACGCCGATGCCGGGGGTATGGTCCAGCCCCCAGATCAGCCGGTTCCATTGTACCTCGGGGCGAATCTTTCCGCAAATGTCGATCACGCCGCAGCCGGCGGAGATGATGGGCGCGTCCTGACCGGGATTTTTGAAACTTTTATAACGGACGGTACCGATGCCCGCCTCCCCCAGATAATCCCAGCCCGTCCACATAAAGTCGCCGATCACATAGGGGAATTTTTTCACCAGTTGCCAGTTATGATACAGGTTCTTGGGCAGGGTCTCGGACCCGACAATGACGCGGTCGGGATGGAGCGTACCGTCCTTCTCGTATCGGGACGCGGCGTAGTTGTAACCGCCAATATCCAGATAAGAGAAACTCACCTTTGTGGCATCGTCCGC
>QWCH01002240.1_pt1 | contig 27484 bp, 21 predicted proteins | sample 1972671 | NCBI WGS metagenome assembly QWCH01 (sample SAMN09866713, study PRJNA288562) | Human gut metagenome isolate term3_stool, whole genome shotgun sequencing... | isolation source: gut | host: Homo sapiens | place: USA: California
GCTGCCGCAGACGCAGGCGATTTTAGAACAGCTGGGAGAACAGATCAAACTTGCCAGATTACGGCGGCATCTGTCTGCCGAATTGGTCGCGGAAAGAGCTGGTGTGAGCCGAGCCACAGTGTGGAATGTTGAAAAGGGAAACCCCTCTGTCGCGATCGGGATCTATGCCGCCGTGCTGCACGCGCTGAACAATATGGATAAAGACCTTCTGCTCGTTGCAAAGGATGATGAGCTGGGGCGTAAACTCCAAGACCTTGAGCTTACCACACGCAAGAGAGCACCCCGAAACGGAGGTGATTGACCGTGGTGTCAGACCAAAAAATAATCTATGTCTATGAGAGCTTCAAATCTACAACGCCAAACTTCCTGGGGACTCTCTTCGTGGAGAATGTCCGCGGCCGGGAGAGCTACTCCTTTGCGTATGATGCTGACTGGTTAAAAAGCAGCGCAAACTACATGTGGCGGTGCTGCTCTTTATGGCAGCCGTTCTCGTCACGCTGGAGAAAAGCGCCAAGGGCGGCATGCAGAAATTCTTCAAGTACGTTCCTGCGGTCGTTCTCTGCTACCTCATCGCCATGTTCCTGTGCACGCTGGGCGTGTGGGATATGGCCGAGACCAAGCCCATCACCTTCCAGAGTCTGATCCTCCTGCTCGGCTCCGTGTTCCTTGTCAGCGCCATCGCCACCAACGTCGGCAACAAGCTCTATGCGCTGACCAACTTCTCCGATAAAGCGACCTGGACCGTTCTGTTCGTCACCGTCGTCGCCCTGATCGCCGCCGTCACCCCGCTCGGCAAGGTCGCCGGCTCCGGCGAGGTCTCCAGCCTCCTGCTCTACGCCGTCATCGGCCTGCTGGCCTCCCGCGCGAGCCTGCTCGAGCTCGGTGAGGCTCCCGCCTGGATCGCCACCGGCTTCATTGTCCTCGGCATCCACGCGGTGCTGATGCTCATCATCTGCAAGCTCCTCAAGCTCGACCTCTTCACCGCGGGCGTGGCCTCTCTCGCCAACATCGGCGGTACGGCCTCCGCGCCGGTCCTCGTCGGCTCCTACTCCGGTTCTCTCGTCACCGTCGGCATCCTGATGGCCCTCATGGGCTATATGGTCGGCACACCGCTGGCGGTCGTCTGCGCGCACATCATGGAGTCTCTGGCCTGAGAACCCTGACGCTGCGGCGTTTCCGCGCCGCGCCATGACTGCTTCGACTGTGCAGGTGAACGCCGTTTCACCTGCACAGTTGCCCTAAGAACCCATTTGAAGGAGCAACGCTATGCCTGTTTTATCCGATCTTGAGCCGCGCGAGGTATTTGCCTGGTTTGAACGCCTGTGCGCCATCCCTCACGGCTCGCACCACGCAAAAGCGATCAGCGACTATCTGGTCGCGTTCGCCCGCGAACGCGGTCTTGCCTGCCGGCAGGACGCTGCCAACAATGTCGTCATCCGCAAAGCAGCCTCCGCCGGATACGAAAACGCGCCGGTCGTCATGCTGCAGGGCCATATCGACATGGTCTGCGAAAAGGACGCAGACTGCGGCAAGGATATGGAAACGGAGGGGCTCGACCTCTTCGTGGACGGCGACGTGATCGGCGCGCGGGGCACGACGCTCGGCGGCGACGACGGCATCGCCGTCGCGATGGCGCTCGCCGTCCTGGACGCCGACGATATCCCCCACGGCCCGCTGGAGTGCGTCTTCACGGCAGACGAGGAAGTCGGCATGATCGGCGCCCGCGCGCTCGACGCGAGCGACCTGAAGGCAAAGTACCTCATCAACATCGACTCGGAGGAGGAGGGCGTCCTCACGATCAGCTGCGCCGGCGCCTGCCGCATGGCGTGCACGCTGCCGGTCACGCGCGCGCCCTTTGACGGACAGACGCTCCGCGTCAGGATCAGCGGCCTTGCCGGCGGGCACTCCGGCGAGGAGATCCACAAGGGCCGTGCCAACGCCAATCTTCTGCTCGGCCGCGCGCTCTATGAAATGAGCCGCGCGGGCGCGCTGCGTCTCATCCGCGTCTCGGGCGGCACCAAGGACAACGCCATCCCGCGCGAGGCCGAGGCCGTCGTCCGCACCGGCGACGCCGCCGCCCTTCGCCGTGCGGTGGAAGCGCTCGCCGCCGCGCTGCGCGCGGAATATCACGCCGCCGACGGTCATATCACCGTAACGGTCACCGAGACCGACGACGGGCTTACGCCCATGGACGCCGCCAGCACGGAGCGCGCCATCACGCTGCTGCTCTGCGCGCCGAACGGCGTGGTGGAGATGAGCATGGACGTGCCGGGTCTTGTGCAGACCTCGCTCAACCTCGGTCGGCTCACCTCCGATGAAGCGAGCCTCCGCGCCAGCTTCATGATCCGCTCAAGCATCAATTCCCAGAAGAATGCCGTGGCCTCGCGTCTCGCGCGGCTGGCGGAGGCGCTGGGCGGGCAGACAGAGCTGGACTCCGACTACAGCGCCTGGCCGTACCGCCCCGAATCGCCCCTGCGCGACCGCGTCGCGGAGGTCTTTTACGAGCAGTACGGCGAAAAGCCGCGCATCGCCGCGCTTCACGCCGGACTGGAGTGCGGCATCCTCTCCGGAAAGCTGCCGGAGCTGGACTGCATCTCCCTCGGCCCTGACCTGACCGACATCCACACCCCGCGCGAGCGCCTGCACATTGCCTCCACCGAACGGACGTGGCGGCTGCTGCTCGGAACGCTCAAGCGGCTGGATGCGTGAGCCCTCTTATGGCAGAAAATGAAAAAAGGAGTATGACCCCATGAACAGCTATGGATTGATCGACCTGCATTGCGACACGCTGGCAGAATACTGGAAATACGCGCACACCGGCAATCCCGATACGCTGGACGACCCCGGCCGCGTGCTGTCGCTGTCCAATATGCCGAAGGATGTCCACTGGGCGCAGTTCTACGCCGTGTTCATCCCCGATGAGGAACGCGGGCAGGCCGCCATCGACTACTTTGAAAAGAACCGCGCGAATTTCTACCGCCAGATGGAGAAGTTCGGCGACCGCGTCGCCCCCTGCCGCAACGCCGACGATATGGAGAAGGCCTGGGCGGCGGGCAAGACCGCCGCGTTTCTGACCATTGAGAACGGCAGCGCGCTCGCCGGCGACCTTTCCCGCGTCCACACGCTCGCCGAGCAGGGCGTGCGTGCCATCACGCTAACCTGGAACGGCGAGAACGAGCTCGGCTCGGGCCACACCACGGACCACGGCATGAGCGAGTTCGGCAAGGCCGCCGTGCGCGAGATGGAAAAGGAAAACATTCTGGTGGATGTGTCCCACCTCAACGACCCCGGCTTCGCGGATCTGCTGGATGTCGCGACGAAGCCCTTTGTCGCCACGCACTCCAACGCCCGCGCGCTGTGCAGCCACAAGCGCAACCTGACGGACGACATGATCCGCGAGATGGTGCGCCGCGACTGCCTGATCGGTCTGAACTACTTTGTGAAGTTCCTGCGCGACGACGGCGACGTAAAGAGCCTTGACGATCTCTACCGTCACGCCATGCACTTCTTTGAGCTGGGCGCGCGGAAGAACCTTGCCCTCGGCTCGGACTTCGACGGCTCCGTGCTGCCCGAATGCCTGAATACACCCGCCAAGGTCGCCTCGTTCTACGAATACCTGCTCTCCCGCGGCATTTCGCAGGAGGACGCGGACGGCGTCTTCTACAAGAACGCACAGGCGTTCTTCCGCAAGAATCTTCGGTGACCGCAAGGGCGGATGGCTCATACGACAGAAAGACCGACGTTTTCTCCGTGAAAACGCCGGCCTTTTCTTGGCGCCTTCCGGCGCCAATCACAGCGGGACGGTCCGATGGACCGCCCCGCTGTGTCCTTTATGAAGCTGTGTCCAACGGATCGTCAGACGCCAGTCGAAAAGGAGCCCTTCCCTTTTGAAAATGTTCCTCTTGCAAAAGGGAAAGATTGTGTTACAATCGCGGCATAAAGCATTGAGGAGGTAACGCCACATGGCTGCAAACACCGATCCGCGCCTGCAAAATCAGGTGATCTATTCCATTTACGTCCGCAACCACACGTCGGAGGGCACTTTCCGCGCCGTCATTCCCGACCTCGACCGCATCCGCGCGCTGGGGACGGATATCATCTGGCTGATGCCCATTCACCCCATCGGCGTCGAGGGCAAGAAAGGCACGCTGGGCTGCCCCTATGCCAACCGCGATTACCGCGCCGTCAACCCTGCCTACGGCACGATGGAGGACTTTGAAGCGCTGGTGCGCGAGATCCACGCACGCGGCATGAAATGCATGATCGACGTGGTCTACAACCACACCTCTCCCGACTCTGTTCTCTACCGCGAGCATCCGGAATACTTCTACCGCGGGCCCGACGGCAAGCCGGGCAATAAGCTTGGTGACTGGGCCGACGTCATCGACCTGGACTACTCCAACCGCAGGCTTTGGCAATATCTGACGGATACGCTTGTAATGTGGGCTAAACTGGTGGACGGCTTCCGCTGCGATGTGGCGTCTTTCGTCCCCGTGGAATTCTGGCTGCAGGCCCGCGCGGCGGTCGCTGATGTAAACCCGGACTGCGTATGGCTCGCCGAAACGGTCCACCGCAGCTACGGCTGTCTCGCGCGGCAGCACGGCGTCTATTCCGCACCGGACGGCGAGGTGTTTCGTGCCTTCGATCTGGAATACGAGTACGACGTGCGCGAGGTATTCGACCGGTATCTGCGCGGCGAGGTCCCCCTGAGCCGCTATCTGGACGCGCTGAATTTTCAGGAGACCTGCTACCCCGCGAACTACAACAAGCTCCGCTTTCTGGAAAACCACGACCAGCCGCGCATCGCCTCCCTTGTGCGCAACGAGCGCGCGCTCGTGAACTACACGGCGATGCTCTATTTTCTCAAGGGCACGACGCTGCTCTACGCGGGGCAGGAATTTGAAAACGACCATCTGCCCAGCCTTTTTGACCTCGACCCCATCGACCGCCGCACCGGTCATGATCTGAGCGGTCTGCTGCGCCGCCTGTACGCGGTCAAGCACCAGCTTGGCAGCGCCGACTGGTTCTTCGCCGACGCGGACGATGCGAACGACCTCGCGCTCCTTCAGCGCGGAAGCGCGGGCAAGCGTTTCGTGGGCGTATTCTCCCTCAAGGCAAAGGCCGCCGATGTGCGCGTGGATGCCGCCGACGGCGTGTATGAAAACCTCATCGACCGCAGTACCGTCACTGTGGAAAACGGTATCCTGCACTGCACGGGCGAGCCGGTGATCCTCCGCGCGGAGGGCTGAGCGTTTACCGCTCCACCCGCGCAAGCAGCGGCTTCATCGTCTCCGCCGCGCGGCGGATAGCATCCCCCGCCGGCAAGGCGAGCACATTCGGGTCCATGACCTCGACGGAGCAGGGGCCGTCGTAGCCGGTCGCCCGGACGTTCCGCAGCAGCTCCTCCAAGGGAGCGTCACCCTCGCCGGGCCAGTAGCTCTCCGCGCGCTGCGCCGTGAACGGGGCGCGCGCCGGGCAGTCGCTGACATGGACCATAAAGAGCCGGTCGCCGCGCAGAGCCGACAGCTCCTCCGGCTGCGAGCCGCCGGCGCAGAAATGCCAGGTGTCGAGCAGCATTCCCACGTTGGCGCGGTCCACCGTGTCAAGGATCTCCGCGCACTGCGCGAAGGTCCGCACGGAGCTGCCCGGCACGGCCATAAATTCCAGCGCCAGCCGCACGCTGTAGTCCGCCGCGGTGTCCGAGAGCCGCAGCAGCGAATCGGCGGTCTCGCGGCAGATCGCCGCCGCGGAGGTCCCCTCCGGCACATTAAAGGAAGCAATGACCTCCATGTAGCCGCAGCCGAGCACGCGGCAGGCCGCAAAGCACCAGTCGCTCAGCTCGCGCAGCATCCGCCCGCCAGCCTTGGTCTGAAAGGAAATGCTCTCGAGCGCGTTCAGACTCGCCGCGCGGACGTGCTGCTCCTCCAGCGTCTGCCGCAGCGCCTCCAGCGTCCCGCCGCCGCGCAGATAGCGCAGGAGCGTGCCCTTGCGCAGCTCCACGGCGGAAAAGCCCGCCTGTGCGCAAAGTGCGATGTCCTCCGGCAGCGTGCCGTTTTTCATCACGGTCATTTCATTGAAGCAAAGCTCCATTTTCTCGCTCTCCTTTGTTTTTCAGAAATTCTGCGCGGAGGGCCCCCGCCCTCACGCGTCCCGCAGCGCACGCAGCACCGCACGGTGCTGCGTTTTCTATTTCTTGCGCCATACGCGCAGCGCACGCACGAGCGCCGCCGCGCCGAGCAATTTTTCGATTCATCATACCATATTTTCCCGGCTCTGCCAAGAGTCCGGCAGGCGCGGTATGCATTTCGTGCCGCAAAAACATACATTTCAGGCAGATTGTTCGCACCCGCTCAAATATTGTGGTATGCTCTATTTTGTAAAATTGTCGGGAAACAGGTCGTTTCCCCTCGAATTTTTGGAATAAGGACGCGCCACGTTTTTATTTCCTGACCGGGTTTCCCGTTCAGCATGGCAGATCAACCGCAGACTTTTAGGGAGGACAGAGAAAATCATGGACAAGAAGAGCAACATGAAGAAGGCTATGTACGAAATGTTCGGCGTCGGCGGAGACGGCTCCGAGGCGGCAAGTACTGCTCCGGCGCAGGTCAAGAGCGCGTCCGTCGAGGTCAAGAGCGCCCCTGGTGCGGAGAAAAAGAGCGTGGATCACGCTCCGGTCAAGACACCCGAGGCCAGACCCGCCGCCAGCTTTCTTGCCCCCGGCACGGTCTTTGAGGGCTCCTTCCGCGCCAAGGGCGACATTGAGATCGCCGGCGAGCTCAAGGGCGACGTGGCCTCCGAGGGCAGCGTGTTGCTGCGCTCCAACCTGCAGAGCAATATCACGGCGGGCAGCGTGAAGCTCACCGGCTGCACCCTCATCGGCGATATCACCGCGAGCGGTCCCGTCACCGTCAGCGAGGATTCCAAGGTCACGGGCAACATCACGGCGCAGTCTCTGCTGTGCGCCGGCGAGATCAACGGCGATATCCGCATCAGCGGCAACACCCAGATGGACGCTAACGCGCGCGTGAGCGGCAGTGTTGTCACCGGCACGATCTCCGTGGCGGCGGGCGCGGTCCTGAACGGCAGCGTTGAGATGAAGGGCACAATGGAGGCGAAGTCTTGAACGCCGCGGCAAAGGAACTGCCCGTCTCCTACGATCTGAGCAAGCCGCAGGAGGACAGGGAGCCCTACGTCGGCAGTGTCCTGTTTTTCAAGCACGTTATCTTCACCGTGACGCTGCTGCTGATCCTCATTCCCACCACGCTGTCCATTTACCTCTTCGCGCAGGTTCGCAGCCTGAACCGGCAGCTCGACACAGCGGGCAGCCAGCTGGCGGCCATGCAGGAGCAGCTTCCGTCGACCGCGCCCGAGGGCGGCGAGCCTACGCCGGCCGAGCCCGAGCCTCCGGCGGCCGAGGTCCCCGCCTACACAGAGCTTTACCCCGAGCTGTACGCCGACGATTCGCTGCGCGGCACCGTGGACGTGGACAACGCCGTCTACCTGACCTTTGACGACGGTCCCTCGGCGCGGACGGATGAAATTCTGGAGATCCTTGACAAGTACGGCGTCAAGGCTACCTTCTTCGTGGTCGGCGCAAACGAGGAGGGCGATCTCGAGCGGATGCAGAAGATCGTCGCGTCGGGCCACACACTTGCTATCCACAGCTACTCGCACGACTACAAGAAAATATACGCCTCGGTCGAAGCGTATCTGGAGGACTTCAACCAGATGTTCTGCCAGATCTACGAGGCCACCGGCGTCAAGCCGCAGATCTTCCGCTTCCCCGGCGGCAGCGTCAACAGCTATAATGTCGGCATCCATCAGCAGCTCATCGCCGAAATGACGCGGCGCGGCTTCGTCTACTTCGACTGGAACGTCGCCAACGGCGACGCCGTGTTCTCCAAAATTCAGCCCTCGTCGACGCTGACGGCCAATGCGCTCAAGGGCGTCGGCACCGCGCGGCGCGCCATCATCCTCATGCACGACAGCAGCGCCAAGACTACCACCGTCGAGGCCCTGCCTGCCATCATCGAGGGCTATCTTGAGGCGGGCTACTCCTTCGCCGCTCTCACCCCATCGACCCGTTCCGTCACGTTCAGCTATCTGGACTGACCGCAAACGGCAAAAAAAGATCGACCCCGCAGGGCCATTTGACCCTGCGGGGTTTTCCGTTCGCATCCTTCGCCGCGGTCCCTGCCGGACCGTGGCGGGCAGGACGTCAGCCAAGCTTTTCGCACAGGTCCTCAAGCGCGGCGGTCATGGCCTCCTCAAAGGAAGGGTGCGGGCGCATCGCGCGGCAGAATTGCTCGGCGGTCAGGTGGTTGGCGAGCGCCTGCGCCACGCCGCCGATCATGTCGCTCGCATGCTCGCACATGAGCTGCGCGCCGACAAGCTCGTGCGTTTCGGCGTGGGCGACAAGCTTCATGAAGCAGCGGCCCGGGTCGGCGATGACCGTTTTGGCGTTGCCGAACATGACGTGCTTGCCGACCTTGACGGGGATCCCCATCTCTTTGGCTTCCGCCTCCGTGAGGCCGACGACCGCGATCTCGGGACGACAGTAGATGCAGCTCGGCACGACCGAGAGATCGGTGTGATCCTGCACGCCGCACAGGCGCTCGACACAGGCAACGCCCTGCGCGGTGGCGACGTGGGCGAGCTGGATTTTTGAGGACACATCGCCGATGGCGTAGACGTGCGGCAGGCTCGTTTCAAAATTCGCGTTCACCGCGATGCTGCGGCCATTCATTTCGACGCCGACGCCGTCGGCGAACAGGCCGTCGCAGTAAGCACGGCGGCCGATGGCGCAGAGCACCGCTTCGCCGGAGACGGTCTCCTCCGTTTCCTTGCAGGTGAAGTGTACGGCAAGGTCCTCGCCCGCCTGCTCCACGCGCTGTACCATTGCATTCGTGAAGACCTTCACGCCCTGTTTTTTCAGAATGAGCGCGAGGTTCTGCCCCAGCTCCTTATCCATGCTCGGCAGCAGGCGGTCCATGCCCTCAATGACCGTGACGGCACAGCCGAGGTCGGCGTAAAACGTGGCAAATTCGATGCCGATGACGCCGCCGCCGATGATGACGATGGAGCGGTAGAGGTGGTCGCAGCCCTCGAGCAGCTCGTCGGAGGTCATGGCAAGCTCCAGCCCCGGGATCGGCGGGCGGGACGGCACGGAGCCGGTGGCAATGAGAATGTCGTCGCAGGTGTAGTCGTTGGCGCTGCCGTCCGCGTCCGCCACGCGGACACAGCCGGAGCCGGTGATGAGCGCCGTGCCGCGCAGCAGGTCGATCTTCGCGCTCTTGAAAAGCGACTCGATGCCGGCGGAGAGCTTCTGTGAAACGGCACGCTTGTAAGCAAAAATTTCAGCCATGTCGGCATGGATATCCTCGGTGTGGATGCCGCAGTGCGCGCCGTTCTTCGCGTCGCGGTAGATGGCGGAGGCGTGGAGCAGCGTTTTGGTCGGGATGCAGCCGCGGTTCAGGCAGGTGCCGCCCGCCTCGCGCCGCTCGACCACGGCGACCCTTTTGCCCAGCTTTGCCGCGCGGAGCGCGGCCTCGTAGCCGCCGGGACCGGCACCGATGACGATGAGTTGATAATCAGCCATAGTGTTTCTTTCCTTTTGAGGGCAATGCCGCCGCGAAAACGGCGGCATTGCGTGTTTTTTATTGCGCGAACGAATAGCGCAGGATCATGTTGCGCGCCGCGCCGACCTCGTCGAGACGGCGGACGGGCGTATCATGCGGCGCGGTATGGAGCGCATCGGGGTCGGAATAGGCAAGGTCAAAGAGCCTGCCGTAGATGTCGCAGACCTCGTCCATCGTCTCCTTGCTCTCGGTCTCGCAGGGCTCGACCATGAGCGCCTCGTGGACGATGAGCGGGAAGTACATCGTGGGCGGGTGCAGACCGTAATCGAGCATTCCCTTGGCAAGGTCGAGTGCGGAAACGCCCGTCTCCTTGTGCAGATCGACCAGCGACATGACGAACTCGTGCATACAAATTTCGTCGTAGGCCATGGTGAATTTCTCCGCGAGCTTTACGCGCATATAGTTGGCGTTGAGCACGGCGTTCATCGCAGCCTCGGGGATGCCGGCCCTTCCGAGCGTGAGAACGTAGGTCAGCGCCTTGATGCAGACGTCGAAGTTGCCGTAGAACAGCTTTACGCGGCCGATGGACTTCTCGGGATAGTCGAAGGCAAACCTGCCGTCCTTCTCCACCACCAGCGGGCCGGGCATATACTTGCGCAGAAAGTCCTTGCAGCCGACCGCGCCCGCGCCGGGGCCGCCGCCGCCATGCGGCGTGGCGAAGGTCTTGTGCAGGTTCGAGTGTATGCAGTCGAAGCCCATGTCGCCCGGGCGGACGACGCCCATGACGGCGTTGAGGTTCGCGCCGTCGTAGTAGCACAATCCGCCCGCGTCGTGGACGATCTTCGTGATCTCCAGAATGTTCTTATCGAAGATGCCGACCGTGTTCGGATTCGTGAGCATCAGTCCCGCCGTGTCGGGGCCGACGGCGGCACGCAGCGCGTCGAGATCGACGCAGCCGTCCGCGCCGGAGGGGATGTTCACCACCTGATAGCCGCACATTGCTGCGGTGGCGGGGTTGGTGCCGTGGGCGGAGTCGGGCACGATGATCTTCGTGCGCGCGGTGTCGCCGCGGTCGGTGTGGTATGCCTTGATGAGCAGCACGCCGGTGAATTCGCCGTGTGCGCCCGCGGCAGGCTGGAACGTGACCGCGTCCATGCCGAAGATCTCGCCCAGCTCGCTGCCCAGAACATGCAGCGCCTCGAGCGCGCCCTGCGCCGTTTCGACCGGCTGGAGCGGGTGGAGCTGCGTGAAGCCAGGCAGTGCCGCCATGTCCTCGTCGATTTTGGGGTTGTACTTCATCGTGCAGGAGCCGAGGGGATAGAAGCCGTCGTTCACGCCGTGAATGCGCTTGCAAAGCGCCGTGTAGTGGCGCGTCAGCTCATTTTCACTCACATGGGGTAGGCGCAGGGGCGCTGTGCGCTCCTCTGGGAGCGTGTATTCCGGCACATCGCACGCAGGCATCAGGCTCAGACCGCGGCCCTCCGTGCCAAGCTCAAAGATCAGCTTCATTTCAGCACCTCCTTCACGATGGAAACGGCTTTATCAAGCTGCGCCTTGCTCACAAGCTCGGTCACGCACCAGAGGATACCGCCGTCCACCTCCGCGCCGCCGAGGATGTCCGCCGCGTCGAGCGCGTCAAGGATCTTTTTGCGGCAGTTGGGGCACTCAACCTCGGTCACGAACTCGTGGAAGAATTCGCCCTGATACTTGAGCTTGCAGCCGGCCTTGACAAGCTCGGCGGCAAAGTAGTGCGCCTTTGAAGTGCAGAGCCGTGCGCACTGCTTCATGCCCGCTTCGCCCATCGCCGCCATGTAAACGCCCGCGGTGAAGGCGCACAGCGCCTGATTCGAGCAGATGTTGGAGCTGGCCTTCTCGCGGCGGATGTGCTGCTCGCGCGCGGAGAGCGTGAGGACATAGCCGGTCTTGCCGTCCACGTCCTTCGTCTGACCGACGATGCGGCCGGGCAGCTTGCGCGTCATGGCGGCGGTCGTCGCCATAAAGCCGAGGTAGGGGCCGCCGAAGGCGGTGTCGAGCCCGAGGGGCTGACCGTCGCCCACGGCGATGTCAGCGCCCATCTCACGTGGAGTTGGCAAAAGAGCACAGGCGATGGGGTTCACGCCCATGACGAACTTCGCGCCCGCAGCATGGACGAGCTCGCCGATGGCTCTTGCGTCTTCGATCTGCCCGAAGTAATTCGGCTGCTGGAGGTAGAAGCACGCGGCGTCCTCGCCGAGCGCGGCCTTGAGCGCGTCGAGATCGGTTCTGCCATCCTTTGCGGGAACGACAGTCAGTTCGGTGTTCGAGGCAAAGCAGTAGGTCTGCATGACCTCGATGACCTGCGGGTTCACGCAAGCGGAAACATACGCCTTTGTACGCTTGCGGTCGCGGCACATGGGGATGGTCTCGGCGGCAGCGGTCGCGCCGTCGTAGTGGGAGGCGTTGGCAACGTCCATGCCCGTCAGTTCGCAGATCATAGTCTGGAACTCGAACGTGCCTTGCAGCACGCCCTGACTGATCTCCGCCTGATAGGGCGTGTAGCAGGTGACCAGCTCCTCGCGGGAGGTGATAGACTTCACAACGGCGGGAATGAAGTGGCGGTAGGCGCCCGCGCCGCGCAGAACGGTCTTGTAGACCTTGTTCTTCTCCGCCATGGCGGTGACGGCCTCGCGTACCTCCAGCTCGCTCATGCCCTCGGGGATGTTGAGCATCCCGTTCAGCAGCATCCCCTGCGGGACCGCCTGATACAGGTCCTCAAGGCTTTTGACCCCGATGGCAGCAAGCATTTCCTCCCGTTCCGCCGCGGTGGTCGGAACATAGGAGCCCATCAGCCCTCCTCGGCGCAATGCGCCTCATACGCGGCGGCATCGAGCAGCTCCTCCGTGTCGGTCACGGGGGAGACCTTGATGATCCACGCGCCGTAGGGATCGGAGTTGAGCGTTTCGGGCGCGTCGGCCAGCGCCTCGTTGACCGCGCAGATGGTGCCGGAGACGGGAGAGATGATGTCGGAGACCGCCTTGACGGATTCAACATCGCCGAAGCTCTCGCCTGCGGTGACCGCGTCGCCCTTGGTGGGCAGGTTGATAAACACCACGTCGCCCAGCGCGTCCTGCGCAAAATCGGAGATGCCGACGACGGCGATCTCGCCGTCCATCCTGACCCACTCGTGGGACTTGGAATACTTCAGCTCAGCAGGAAAATTCATTGTGTTGTCCTCCTCAAATTTTTGTTGTAGAAATCATTGTGTTCGTATGTATGTTACTTGTCCAGCTTATAGAACGGCATAGGCACGATCTCCAGCTCGACCATGCGCCCGCGCACATCGGCGTTCAAGTGCTTGCCGATCTCGATCTGCTCGGCGGGGATGTAGCCCATCGCGACGCCGCAGCCGATAAACGGTGCGAATGTGCCCGAGGACGTCCAGCCGAGCTTCTCGCCCTCCATCGAATAGAGGTCGCAGTGCTCGCGCACGATGCCGCGTCCGACGACCTTCATGCCGATGCGCTTTAACTTCGGCGCACCGAGCGCGACGAGCGCGTCGCGGCCGATGAAGTCCTTGCCCGTCAGCTTGCAGGGAAGTCCCGCCATCTTCGGCGTGATCTCCTCGTTCATCTCATGGCCGTAGAGCGGCATGGAGGCCTCGAGCCGCAGCGTGTCGCGCGCGCCGAGTCCGCAGGGGATCAGGCCGTACTCCTCGCCCGCGGCGAGCAGGGCGTGCCAGAGGTCAACGGTGTCCTCAGCCCTGCAGTAGAGCTCAAAGCCGTATTCGCCGGTATAGCCTGTCTGGGAAACGAGAGCGTGAATGGTGCGGCTGCCGAGGTCGAGCGGAACGTTGTCGATAAAGGTGTAATACTTCGCGGGAATGTACTGCTCCGCGCAGAGCTTTTTGAGAATGTCGCCGGACTTTGGCCCTTGCAGCGCGACCTGTCCCCAGTCGTCACCCTCGTCACGGTAGTCCACGTCGCCGAACAGATGGCTCTCGACCCACGCGGCGTCCTTGTCGCGGTTGCCCGCGTTGACGACCAGCCAGTAGTCGTCGGCGGCACAGCGGTAAACGATGAAATCGTCAATAATGCCGCCCGCGTCGTTGCAGAACATGGCGTACTTGATGTCGCCGTCCTGCATGGCGGAGATGTCCGCGGTGATGAGCTTCTGCACGTTTGCGACCGCGTCGGGGCCCTTGAGCCGCAGCTCGCCCATGTGCGACACGTCAAAGAGTCCCGCCTTCTGCCGCACGGCCATGTGCTCGGCGAGCACGCCGGTGGGGTACTGCACGGGCATCAGAAAGCCGCCGAACTCAACGATCTTTCCGCCCGCGTCCACATGGGTCTGATACAGGGGTGTTTTCCTTTCCATAAGCTGTTTCCTCCTCTATTATCATTTTTGAACGATAGCATAAAAATGATTAAAATATGGCATAGAAAAAGGCACAAAGTCCCCCTTGGAACTTTGTGCCTCCGTTTTATGACCTGAGAGTTTCCCTGACACAGCATATCGCATTTTTGCAGGTTGCACCTTCGGCGTGCGGCAAGCCGCACTTTTCGGAGCGTCGTCCGAGTCCGGTCCTTTTGCCTGAGAGCTTCTGCGTTCCCCTTCGGCGCCGCGGCGGATATTCCGCGGTCTCTCCCGTGACCCATCATCCGATCACTTTATCCACTTACCTTTTTAAGGTAACACAGGCAGCGCGCTTTTGTCAAGAAAGATATTTTGTCGTTTTGCCGAAAAATATGCAGGGGCGAGAGAAGGGCTGCTTTTCGGATGTTTTGTTACCACACGCTCACGCGCGTCTCCGGCGCGGTCCACATCCCGTCGCCGGGCCGTATACCATAGGTCGTGTAGAATTCCGGCAGCGTCTGCAGTACGCGGTTGCAGCGCAGCTTATCCGGCGCGTGGACGTCGGTCACGGCCAGATACTCGCGCATCTGCCGCGAGGTCGTGGACGCCCAGGTATTCGCGACGGCGCGGAAGAGCTTGTCGAGGTCGGGGTGGTCGAGCTTCTTCGCCGCCGCGACGATGCACTTTGCCGCGCCGAGGTCGGCCACGTTTTCGGAAATGGTCAGCACGCCGCTGCACGCGATGCCGGGATAGGCCTCCTGCCCGTCGTACCATTCGGCCACAGCCTGACACTTCTGCCGGAAGGCGGCGTAGTCCTCCGCCGTCCACCAGTCGGCGGCGCTGCCGTTCTCGTCGAACTTCGCGCCGTTGTTGTCAAAGGCGTGGGTGATCTCGTGGGCAATGATGTAGCCGATGCCGCCGAGATTCTCCTCCCGGCTGGCGTTCACGTCGTAAAGCGGCGATTGCAGAATGGCGGCGGGGAAGGTGATGTCGTTGGCGCTGGGATTGTAGCAGGCGTTGACCGTAAAGGGCGTCATGATCCATTCGCTCTTGTCCGGCGCGTCGTTCTGGTGGGCGAGGACATCCTGCTTCATCGCCATCTGAATGGCGATGACGTTGGAGAAGAAGGAGCCGCCCTCGGCGGGGGACTTGATCTCCGCGCGGTCAAGACAGCTTTCCCAGCTGTCGGGATAGCCGACCTTGACGCCCATGGTGTCGAGCTTCTTCACGGCCTTGGCCTTGGTTTCGGCGCTCATCCAGTCCTGCGCCAGAATGCGCTCCTTGTAGATGGCGATGAACTCGCCTATCATCTCCTCCACGTCGGCCTTGGCTTTGGCGGAGAAGTATTCGTCCACATAGGCGCGGCTGAGGTAATCCGCCAGAAGCGCCTGCACCTGCTGCGCCGCGATCTGCTCATTGCTCTGGCGTGCGTCCACGCCGTAGTAGGCCAGCACGAAGTCGAAGTACGCATCCATAAATCCCTGATTGAGCGATGTGGCCACGCTTTGCAGCAGCGCCAGACGCGCCGCGGTCTTGAGCAGGGCAAGGTGGGCGTCGTCGTAGAGCGCCGCGGCTGCCGTCAGCGCGCCGACGTCGCTGACCATGATCCGCTCCGCGTTTTCAATGCCGCTGGCGGCAAGAACGGCGTTAAGGTCCACGTTCGGCAGCAGCGCCTTGAGCTCGCCGAGCGTGAAGAGGTTGTAGGTCTTGTCCACGTTGCTGTAGTCCTGCGGGTCGAGCGAGGCCGCGGAGATCGCCGCCTCGGCGTCATAGAACGCCGCGACGCGCTGCGCCGCCTCGTCCGCGCCAAGGCCGGAGAGCGTCAGCAGCGATGTGAGATATGTGGTGTAGGCGCTCCTCTGCGCGTCGGCGCCGTTGACGTAGAAGTCCTTATCCATGCCCGCGCCGATGAGCGAAAATGCGGCGATTCTGCGGCTCGAATCCGCGAGGTCGGTCGTCAGGCCGAAGCCGAGGAGCATGGACAGCCCCAGCTCCTTCTGCATCTGCGCATCGACGCTCACCAGCTCGTCGAGCGTTTTGGCGCTCTCGATGGCATCAAGGTACTTCTGAATGGGCGCGACGCCGGCCCTCTCGCGGCCCTCGGCGTCCATCACGCAGTCGTAGAGCGCCTTGATCTTTGCCTCGGCGGTGCCGGGAGTCTGCTCATGCGCGTCGATCTCGCGGATAAGCGCCGCGATCTGCTCGTTGACCGTCAGACTCAGACCGTAGAACGGGCCGTTGATGGACAGGCCTGCGGGAATGTCGGAGCCGTCCAGCCAGCTTTTGTTGACGGCGGCGTAGTAGTCGTCCTTGAGGTTCGTGCCCTTGGCGGCGTAGGCGCGGCGGAGCAGCGTCGAGAGCGCTTCGGCGCTCATAGCCTCGTTCGCGTCGCCGTCTGCAAGGCCGGCGGCGAGGACGGAGGAAAGCTCCTCCGCCGCCCATGCGGGAACATTCGTCAGGCTGCTTGCGGGCAGCGTCATGCGGGCGTTGTCCCCCACAGGGGCGGCAAAGCCGCCGAAGGCGCGCGTGAGCATCATCAGCGCCTGTGCGCGTGCCAGCGTGCCGTCGAGCGCAAGGCTGCCGTCGGGATAGCCCTTGAGAATGTCGGACCGCTGCACGCCGGGGTTATAGTCCTGCGCGGCGGAGAGCAGCGCCTGCGCGGCCTCGCCGCGCGTGAGCGCCGCCGCCTGCACGGGCAGAGTGCCGAACGCCAGCACCAGTGCGAGCAGCAGCGGCACAAATCGTTTTTGAAATCTCATCGTGTCATCTCTCCTTTGGATGCTTGGATCGTTTAAATGCTCCGCGGCGTTCTTCCCTTCGCCGCAGAGAACGACATTGTAGAGCCCTTTCTCATTTTTGTCAAGTGTTCAAAAATAATTTTGGAGCAAATCAACGCTGTGCGCGCTCTTGCAAAGAGCGGCGGCTTCTGCTACACTGTAAGCAGCCTATTGGGATGCGGCAATGCCCGCGAAGGAGAGAAAATGGAACAGACCAATAAAGGGTTGAGCGGCAATCAGCTCAAGCTCTTCGCCATGCTTGCCATGACGGTCGACCACTTCACCAGCGTGATCTGGCCGGATTATCCGCGGGACTGGTGGATCCTGCTGCTGCACATCATCGGCCGCATGGCCGCGCCGATCTTCTGGTTCATGGTGGCCGAGGGCTACCACTACACCCGCGATCTGAAAAAGTACGCCGGACGGCTGCTGCTCTTTGCCGTCATCGGGCACTTCGCCTACAATTTTGCCTTCGGCATCCCCTTTGTCCCGCTCAAAACCGGCGTATTCAACCAGACCAGCGTGATGTGGCCGCTGTTTCTCGGCGTCGTCGGCCTCTACACGGTGGAGCGGCCCGAGCTCAAGCAATGGCAAAAGACGCTTGCCGTGGTCGCCCTTACGCTTCTCGCCTTCCCGGGCGACTGGAGCAGCATCGCGGTTCTTGCCATTCTGGAGATCGGGCAGAACCGCGGCGACTTCCGCCGCCAGATGACGCGCATGATGCTCTGGGTCGCGATGTACGCGCTGATCTACGCGCTCTTCATCGACCCCGTCTACGGTATACTTCAGCTCTTCGCCGGGCTGACCATTCCGCTGCTCAAACGCTACAACGGCACGCGCGGCGCGGGCCGGGGCATGAAGTATCTTTTCTATCTCTACTATCCCGCGCACCTCTTCCTCTGCGGCCTTGTCCGCATCCTGCTCTACGGCAACGTCGGCGTGATGGTCGGCGGACAGTAAGGCGCGATACCGGCAAAAGGGGAGCGCCCATACGTTTCGTATGGGCGCTCCCCTTTTCACTTTTTAGAACGCGACGTGCATGAACAGCGCCACGCAGCAGAGGATCACAGCCAGCGGGACATAGACGTAGCGTCCCACGCTGTACCAGAGGTTTCCGCGCAGCTTGCCGCTGCCGGTGTTGACGGCGTCGAGCAGCTCGTCCTTCTTCATCACATAGAACCAGGAGATCGCACCGAGCGTCGCGCCGATGGGAATGATGTAAATGGAGACGAGGTCCATCCACGGGCCCCACTTGTCGATGGTCTCCATGCCGATGCCGAAGCCGAGGCACACCACGCACAGGATCACCAGCACCGCCGTGCGGCTGAGCCTGGGGAACTTGTGCATCAGGGATTCCGCGACGGCCTCGAACATATTCTGCAGCGAGCTGACGCCCGCGAAAATCATCGCAACGTAGAGAATGATGGCGAACAGGCGGCCGAGCGGGATATCCTGCAGGATAGTCGGCAGCGTGACGAACAGCAGGCTCGGGCCCGCGCCGACGTCCAGTCCGTAGGAGAAGCAGGCGGGGATAATGACCAGTGCCGCGACCACGGCGGCAATGGTGTCAAAGAGCGCCGTATGCTGCGCGACGTCCACCACGTCCTCGTCCTTGGAGAGGTATGCGCCGTAGACGATCATACCGCTTCCGGTGACGGACAGCGAGAAGAACGCCTGCCCCATCGCCCAGATCCAGATCATCGGGTCGGTCAGAGCCTCCCAGCGCGGGGTGAACATGAAAAGGTAACCCTCCGCCGCGTTCGGCAGCAGCGCCACGCGCACCGCCAGAACGAGGAAGATGAGGAAAAAGAGCGGCATCATGACCTTGTTGGTCTTTTCGATGCTGTGTGCGCCGAGGAAGAGCGTCAGCAGCGTGCCGACGACCACGACGATGTGATAGGGAATGACCGAGTAGGGCGTGCCGGAGAAGGCTCCGAACCACGCGGCGGTGTCCGCCGTCATGAGCGTACCGAGGAGGGAGTCCGCCAGCGCCTTGAGAATGTAGGTCACGATGACAGCGTAGCCGATGGCGATGCACATGGAGCCCGCCAGCGGCAGCCAGCCGAGCAGTCCGCCGGCCTTGCCCGCGCTCCTGCCGCGCGTGGCCCAGGCATTTTCATAGGCACCCAGCGTGCCAGTCGCCGCGCGGCGGCCCATCGCAAACTCCGCCGGCAGGCCGACGTAGCTGAAAATGAACACGAACAGCAGGTAGATCAGCAAAAAGGCCCCGCCGCCGTTGCTGCCCAGCTTGTTGGGAAAGCCCCATACGTTTGCCATGCCGACCGCCGAGCCGACCGAGGCCAGAATAAAGCCCCAGCGGCTGGCAAAGCTCTTTGTGTTTTTCGTGTGCTTCATGGTGTTCTCCCCTTGGGCCGTCCGCATCCCGGCAAGGCGGCCCGCTTCCTTCCGTAATCATAGCAAAGCCCCGACCCGCAGCGGTCAGGACTTTGTTATTCTAAAGCTTTGATGCGTAAAAGTCAAGTGTTTTCCGGAAAACGCATCCGGATCGCGGCGACGAGATCAAATTTACCGCCGGGCTGCGGTAAGCGAAAACGAAATTTGCCGCGGCGTGCGCCAAAAAAGGCTTGCGTGCCGCGCCTTTTTTGCACATAATAGGGACAAGAAATTTTCCCCGACGGAGGTTATTTTATGTCTAAGCCGATTCGCAAGCGCAGCGAGGTCGCTGCCGAGTTTACCTGGGATCTCACCGACATTTTCCCCTCGGACGAGGCGTGGAGGGCCGAGTACGAGGCGCTCAAGCCCTATGCCGAAGCAGTCGCCGCCTATCAGGGCCGCCTCGGTGAGAGCGCGGAGACGCTGCTGGCCTATTTCCGGCTCGACGATGAGCTGAACGTCCGCGTCGGCCGGCTCTACGGCTACGCCAACTGCAAGGCGGACGAGGATACCTCGAACGGCTTTTATCAGGACCTGCGCGGCAAGGCGCTGAGCCTTTCCGTCACGCTCTCCGGCGCAGGCGCGTTTGCCGCGAGCGAGCTGCTTGCACTCAGCGATGAAACGCTCACGCGCTTCTACGCCGAGCAGCCGGAGCTGGCGACCTATCGCCGTCCCATCGAGCGGGTCCGCCGCCGCAGGGCGCACATCCTCTCCCCGGAGTGCGAGGCGCTGCTGGCGAATGCCGGCGAGATGGCCGACAGCCCCGACGCCATCTTCGGCGTGTTCCACAACGCCGACCTCCGCTTTCCCGCCGTGACCGACGGCGCGGGCGCGGAGCAGCCGCTGACCGATGCGACCTTTGTTCCCCTGCTCCAGAGCGGCGACCGCACGCTGCGCCGCAATGCGTTTGAGACCTACTACGCCACGCTCGGCGGCTATCGCAATACGCTCGCCGCGACGCTTGACGCGCAGTTCAAGCAGCTCCGCTTTTTTGCGAACGCGCGCAGGTACCCCTCCACGCTCGGCGCCGCGCTCGACGCGACCGAGGTGCCGGTGAGCGTTTACGACAGTCTCATCGAGAGCGTCCACGCGAACCTCGACAAGATGTACCGCTATGTCGCCCTGCGCCGCCGTCTGCTCGGCGTGGACAAGCTGCATATGTACGACGTCTATACGCCCATCGTCCCCGACGTGGCGGAGGAGATCCCCTTTGAGCAGGCGAAGGCCACCGTGCTCGACGCGCTCGCCGTGCTCGGCGAGGATTATACCGCCATGCTGCGCGAGGGCTTCGACCATCGCTGGCTCGACGTGTATCCCAACGTCGGCAAGCGCGGCGGCGCGTACTCCTCCGGCATCGCGCGCCCGCACCCCTATGTTCTGCTCAATCAGACCGACGACCTCGACAGCCAGTTCACCATCGCGCACGAGATGGGCCACGCCATGCACAGCTATCTGAGCTGCAAGCATCAGCCCGTCTGCACGAGCGACTACGTCATCTTCGTCGCCGAGGTCGCCTCGACCTGCAACGAGGTGCTGCTCATGCGTCGTCTGCTGAACAAAAGCACCGACAGGCGCGAGCGGGCCTATCTCATCAATCATTTCCTTGACCAGTTCAAGGGCACGGTCTACCGTCAGACGATGTTTGCTGAGTTCGAGCGCGAGCTGGGACGCATGGCAGAGCGCGGCGAGACGCTGACCGCCGACGCGCTGGACGAAAAATACCTCGCGCTCAACCGCCTCTACTTCGGCCCCGACATGATCAGCGACGCGCAGATCGCGCTCGAGTGGGCGCGCATCCCGCACTTCTATTACAATTACTATGTGTTCCAGTACGCCACCGGCTTCTCCGCCGCGGTCGCTCTGGCTGATCGCATCCTGCGCGAGGGCGAGTCTGCCGTCGCGGACTACAAGCGCTTCCTTTCCGGCGGCAGCAGCACCGACCCTATCTCGCTTCTGAAGCTCGCGGGCGTGGATATGAGCACCCCCGCGCCGGTCGACGCCGCGCTCGCCATGTTCGGCGAGCTAGTCGATGAGCTCGACGCCCTCACCCGCTGAACGATACTTTCGGCGCCAAATATTATAAAATAAAACTCTTGTTCTAATTCGAGCGTTGTGGTATACTGTCCGACAGAGGGGAGGGCTGCGCCATGCCGCAAAACAAGCAGACCTATATCGCCATTGATCTCAAGTCGTATTACGCGTCCGTGGAGTGCATGGAGCGCGGCCTGGACCCGATGCAGACGAACCTTGTGGTGGCAGACCCGAGCCGCACGGAAAAGACCATCTGCCTCGCGGTGTCGCCGGCGCTGAAAGCCTATGGCATCCCGGGCCGTGCGCGGCTCTTCGAGGTAGTCGAGCGCGTGCGGCAGGTCAACGCCGAACGGCAGCGCCGCGCGCCGGGCGGGCGGCTGACCGGAAAGAGCGCGGACGACCTCACGCTGAAGGCCGACGCGTCCCTCGCGGTCGACTATCTGGTGGCGCCGCCGCGCATGGCGAAATACATCGAGGTCAGTATGCAGATTTACGGCATCTACCTAAAGTATATTTCGCCCGAGGATATCCACACCTACTCCATCGACGAGGTGCTGATGGACGTTACCGGCTATCTGGAGACCTACCGCACGACCGCCCGTGAGCTGGCGAGGGCCATGATCCTCGACGTGCTGCACACGACGGGCATCACGGCGACGGCAGGTATCGGCAGCAACCTCTATCTCTGCAAGGTGGCCATGGACATGATGGCCAAGCGCGTTCCGCCGGACGAGAACGGCGTGCGCATCGCGCAGCTCGACGAGCGGAGCTACCGCGCGCTGCTTTGGGAGCACCGTCCGCTGACGGACTTCTGGCGCGTGGGCCGCGGCTATGCGAAAAAGCTGGAGGAGCACGGGCTGTATACGATGGGCGACGTCGCGCGCTGCTCCATCGGGAAGCCGAACGAGTATTATAACGAGGGACTTCTCTACAAGCTCTTCGGCGTCAATGCCGAACTGCTCATCGACCACGCCTGGGGCTGGGAGCCGTGCCGCATGGCGGACATCAAGGCCTACCGGCCGGAAACGAACAGCATCAGCTCCGGTCAGGTGCTGCAATGCCCCTATCCCTATGACAAGGCGCGGCTCGTCGTGCGGGAGATGGCCGAGGCGGTCGCGCTGGAGCTGCTGGAAAAGCGGATCGTGACCGACCAGCTCACGCTGACGGTCGGATACGACATTGAAAACACGGCAAGCGGCAGCTACCGCGGCGAGACGGTGCTCGACCCTTACGGCCGAAAAATTCCAAAGCACGCGCACGGCACAGCGACGCCGGGGCAGAAAACATCCTCGGTGCGCCGCATCGTGGATGCCGTGCTCGGCATCTATGACGAAAAGGCCGACCCGAAGCTGACGGTCCGCCGTCTGACCGTCACCGCCAACCAGCTCATGCGCGAGGAGGATATCCTGTGCGAGCCGGAGCAGCCGGTACAGTTCAGCCTCTTTGACGATCCCGCGGCGCGGGAGCGGCAGCTTCGGGAGGAGGAAGTCAGGCAGGAGCGGGAACGCCGGATCCAGGAGGCCATGCTGGACATCAAGAAGAAGTACGGCAAAAACGCCATCCTCAGCGGCGGCAGCTACCTTGACGGGGCAACCGCACGCGAGCGGAACCGCCAGATCGGAGGACACAAGGCATGAGCGGAAAATACGACGATATCATCGACCTGCCGCACCCCGAGCCGCAGACGCATCCGCGGATGCCCATGCGCGACCGCGCGGCGCAGTTCGCGCCCTTTGCGGCGCTCACCGGTCACCGCGCCGCCCTTGCGGAGACGGAGCGCCGCGCCGCCGACGCGGCGGAGCCGGAGAACGAGCGGTTCTCGGAGCCGTAGCCTGCGGCGCAGAGCTTGTATTCAGGGACGGAGTATGTTTGGGAGGAGCGGCGGCAATACAGGCGCCATCGCGCCCCGACAAAACGTCAGGAGACGAAGCAGCCATCCGGCCGCCTCGTCTCTTTTTTGTACGAAGCCCCGCTCGCCGGAGCATCCGCACCGCCAAACGGCAGACGCCGCAATTCGGCAAGCGAAGCGGCGGAAAAGCAACGTAAGCGGCATGGGTAGAAGCGCTCTCAAAATTCTGCTATAATTTTTGGAAAAGCCTTGAAAATCATGTAGTATTTGCGGTCAAAGCCGTAATATACAGGTGAAGCCGGAAAGGAGGCGGTACAAGTGATGGAAGATGCAGGAATCATCGAATTATTCTTTGAGCGTTCAGAGCAGGGCATACGAGAGCTGGATATAAAATACGGTAAAGCCTGCCGCAAATTATCATACAGCATTGTGAACGACCGGCAGGACGCGGAGGAATGCGTCAATGACGCTTACTTAGGCGCATGGAACGCGATCCCGCCGGTGAAGCCCGACCCGCTGCTGACCTACATCTGTAAAATCGTCCGGAACATTTCCTTGAACCTCTATCACAGAAAAGAAGCAGCCAAACGAAGCAGTCACTATACAATTGCTATGGAGGAGATCGAAGCCTGCATAGCAGCCACCAACGCAGTGGAAGCCGAGATCGAGGCCGTAGAGTTAGCTCATATCATCGAAAGATTTTTGGATACGCTGACCGTCGAAAACCGCGTTCTCTTTATGCGCCGCTATTGGTTTTCCGACAGCTGCAGGGACATCGCCGGGTTTATGGGGCTTACAGAGAAAAATGTCTCCGTCCGGCTGACCCGTATCCGCGAAAAGCTGAGACAATATCTGATCGAACGAGAGGTGTTTATATGAATGCAAGACAGTTTGCCGAGGCCATGAGCGAGCTGGATGACCGATATGTTGCGGAGGCCCTCTCCTACAAACGCCCGTACACATCGAAGGCAAGCCCCAAAAAGCTCGTCCTACTGATCGCCGCCATCGTTGCCGTATTGGCACTTTGCGGTTTTACGGCGCATGAGCTTGGGCTGTTTGACCGGTGGTTTCAAAAGCCATCCGCCGATCCGACGCAAACCGTCCAAAGTGCGATCGAGGGACAGGCCGACAAGGTGTATACGATCTGTGTGCGCATCGAGGCGATCAACGTGGACGAAAGCGAAACCGAGCGTGTTGTCCGGATGTACGCCGGCAGCGAGCTCGCCGGATCAAGAGGCTGGACGGACGAATATCTATCCGAGCATTTTGTCGTGGTTTCGGCAAAATACTATGTGGAGTACGACCATACAAAAACCTTTCTGGACGATGGTTACACGGAACAGTATTTCTATTTGGTTCAGGACCCGAAAACCGAAAAATGGGAAATTATTGACAATACCTCGCCAAGCACGAGCAATGAGCCGTAAGATCAACCTTCAGCAGAGCGCGGTCACCGTATTTTCTGTGCGGGTCAGCTTTCGCTCAATGCCCGGTCTTCAAAATCCGTAAATCTGCTCAAGTGCGTCCGAACTCCTCAGATAGTCCTTTTCCAGCGCATTTGCGATAGGTGCGCGGCCTTCGCCCTTCGCGGCTGCCATGCAGCTCGTCGATGATCTTTTCTGCGCTTTCCCTTGCCTCGTTCAGCAGACACTATATATGGGATAAAAATATAGCGAATGTTCCGTCGAACGGCGGCGAGGGAAAAGCGCGACGCCTGCGTAGCGGGCAAGCTGCCGCTTGAAGACTTTGTCGCATGGCTCGACAGCGACAAACAGCGATAAAACAACGGACTGACTGGCCGTTTTATGATTTCAGAAGAAAAGGAGGAAACATTGGCAACACGAAAGGCAAAAGGAGCCAAGGGCGGCGGCACAATCCGTCAGCGTCCTGATAGGCGCTGGGAGGCGCGCTATACCCTCGGCATTGATCCCGGAACGGGAAAGCAGATTCAAAAATCCGTCTACAGCAAGACGCAGAAGGAGGTAAGACAAAAGCTTACCGCAATCACCGCGGAGATCGACAATGGAACATACCAGGAGCCTTGCAAAATGACTGTGAATGAATGGCTTGATATTTGGCTGAAAGACTATCAGATCGGCGTCAAGGATTCCACAGCGTATCTCTACGAACGGCAGGCTAAGCTGTATCTGCGGCGCACTAAGTGCGAAAACCATCAAGAACATTCACGGTGTGCTGCACAAGGCTCTCCAACAGGCCGTTCTTCTCAACTACATCCGCTACAATCCGACGACCGCGTGTGTTCTGCCCAAAATCGTCAAAAAGAGATCCATCCGCTGACCGACCAACAGACCGCTCAGCTTCTGAATCTCCTAAAAGGCAGCAAGTATGAAATTCCGCTCACCGTTGATCTCTTCACCGGCTTACGCGAGGGTGAATTGCTCGGCCTGATGTGGGACTGTGTTGATTTTGAAAAGGGTACGATTCTCGTCAATAAGCAGCTCCGTAGAAGCCAGCGAAAGGGTGGGACTTATTACTTCTCCCCGCCGAAGAACAACAAGAGCCGCACCATCACACCCGCGCCGTATGTGATGAAGCTGCTGCAAGCGCAGAAGGTGCAGCAAGCCGAGCAGCGGTTAAAGGCAGGCCCGGCATGGGAGGACAGCGGCTTGGTGTTCACCAATGAGTTCGGACGCTATATCTCCTACCGCGCGATCTTTGATAGCTTCAAGCGTATCGTGAAACGTATTGGCCTTTCCGACGCAAGGATACACGATCTTCGTCATACCTACGCTGTGAACAGCATCCGCGCTGGTGATGACATCAAGACAGTGCAATCCAACCTCGGCCACGCTACCGCCGCTTTTACCCTTGATGTCTATGGTCATTTCACTGATGATATGCGCTCGGTCAGCGCGCAGCGTATGGAAGGCTTCATTACAAATGTTCTCAATTTATAAAGGGTACGATAAAGGGTAAAAGGCGTTTCAGGGCAGCAAAAAAGCCTTGAAACTGCTAAGTTTCAAGGCTTTTTTCGTGGTGCGCGGTACAGGACTCGAACCGACAAAAAGGTGTTTTAACTTGTCTCTTTCTGTGCCAATCAGTACCATAACATGGGAAAGTAATGCAAATTTCTCGCCATCTCATGTTGGATAATTTTATCTCATATCAACGCAGTAAGGCTAAAAATAAGGCTAAATTTTTGCTGCCGCTCAGGACATAGTAAGGGCTATCTGGCTTCATTTGAAATCAGATAGCCCTTTTCCTGTGAATTCTATCCTTACCAAAAAAGTTCGGAACCATTCGAATAATTTACCGTGTCGTTTGGTCCCATCAAGATTTATGCGCAAAATTGTTTGCAGGCTCCGGCTGAGTGAAGTCAGCCGGCAATAGAGGCGTCCAGAGCCGCCTCCAAGTGCTTCATGTTCATGTATTTCTTGTTGCCCCACTGGGTGCCCGCCACGTGGCGCAGCCTCGCGCAGACCAGCATCAGGGCGGAGTTGCCGTCCGGGAATGTCCCCACCACACGGGTGCGCCGACGGATCTCACGGTTCAGCCGCTCGATCACGTTGTTGGTGCGGATGCGTGTCCAGTGTTCGCTGGGAAAGTCACAATAGGTCAGCGTTTCCTCAATGCCGTCCTCGACCTTCTTGGCAGCCTCCTTCAGCTTCATGGCGCGCAGCTCGGCGACCACGGCTTTCGCCTTCTCGCGGGAGGCCTTTTTGCTCTCCTGCGCGTGGATCGCCTTGAGCATTTTCGCTACAATTTTGACCTTGGATTTGGGCACAACAGAGAAAACATTGCGGTAGAAATGCACCGTGCAGCGTTGATATTTGGCGTCCGGGAACACCTCGCCCACGGCCTCCAGCATCCCCATGCACTTGTCGCCGACGATGAGCTTCACGCCATCCAGGCCGCGTCCACGAAGCCATTGGAAGAAACTGACCCAACTGGCCTTGTCCTCCTTCATGCCCTCGGCGGCTCCCAAAACCTCACGAAAACCGTCCTCATTCACGGCGATCGCCACCAAAATCGCCACATTTTCGTACTCTCCGCCCCAGTTGCGGCGCAGGTAGATGCCGTCCACATAGACGTATGGATAGCGCCCGCCCTGCAAGGGGCGGTTCCGCCAATCCTCGATGTGGACGTAGGCTTTCTTGTTCAGCTCGCTGATGGTGGCGGGCGAGACCTTGCTGCCCCACAGCGCCTCCGTGATGTCCTCCACCCGGCGCACGGAAACGCCTGCCAGGTACATCTCAATGAGCGCCTCCTCCACGCTGCTCTCCCGGCGGCGATACCGCTCGATGATGGCTGTCTCGAAGGACACGCCCTTGAGCCGGGGTATGTGGAGCGTGACGTCGCCGGAGGTCGTGGTGAGGCTGCGGTCATAGTGACCGCTGCGGTAGCCCTGACGGGCCTCGCTGCGCTCGTAGCGGGCGGCCTGCGTCAGGGACTCCGCCTCCTTCTCCAGCAGCTCGTTCAGGGTTTCCTCCACGCTGCCGCGAACCAATTCCTTGATTTGGCCCTTGATTACTTCCTCGTTTAGCTGTACAATTTTCTCGGAC
>QWCH01002316.1_pt1 | contig 27479 bp, 28 predicted proteins | sample 1972671 | NCBI WGS metagenome assembly QWCH01 (sample SAMN09866713, study PRJNA288562) | Human gut metagenome isolate term3_stool, whole genome shotgun sequencing... | isolation source: gut | host: Homo sapiens | place: USA: California
AGGGTCATTCTTATTTTGGCAAGGTGGGGCTGGTTATTTTAACCTTACTGGGTCTAAAATACTTGCCAGCGTGGGTCAAATTAGTGTGGCTTTTCCACCTCCTTTAAAGAGAAAGTATTAATAACAATAATAAAATGATATGAAGGAATTTGTAGTAATTTCCCAAGAAACGACTAAAGGAAGCAAAAAGAATAATGGCTTCTTTGAAGAAGTTGTATTGGTTTCGAATAGAGAAACCTTTAAACTTAAAAGAGACGCAAAACTGCGCCTAGTAGCCCTTGAACAGCTATATAACAAGAAAGGATTTCTAAGGACGGTGCTTCTTTTAATAGTTTTTCGAATACTATTTGGATATTAAATCGAAAGTCTAATATCTCAGCAATATTATGTCTAGTATAAAAATAAGATTAAGGAGTATAGAGATGAAAAAGTTTATAAAGCTAAACAAAGACAACCTATTGTGGGTAGCTAAGACACTTGGGGTTAGTAAGAGAATGGTGGAATATGCGTTGACCTTTGATGCTAAGAGAGGGCAGAGTAAAAATGCGGAGAAAATTAGGAAGCTGGCGATGGAACGTGGCGGCAGACTGATGGTGGAGGCTCTAGCCTTTGAGACGATCCACGATGCTAACGGTTTTATGCACCACTTGTTTGATAATGGTGCAGAGGTAGTAGTGGATAAGCAGACAGCTCGCGTAGAAGTAAAAGATCGTAAGGGCGTGGTGGTAAGAAGTGTAGAGAACTGTTCGATTCCTCAGCTATATGTGGAGCAGATGTTTGCAGCAAGTTTGTAAGGAGGAGAAGATATGTTTAATAGACGTTTTAAAGTGATAAATCCTTTACTTGCTGGCGAAGATTGCAGGCAAAGTCTTTCACTAAATGATGAAAGTCTTTGTATGTTAGTTGCAGAGCTTCTGAAGGACGCACTTTCATCTAAAGAGATATCCGAAACTGCGCTTCAGAGTAGTTGGCAGATGATGAAAGCTAATTATGTGTACTGGTGTATCTCAGGCATACACTTCCTTGCCAAAGGCTTTGCCTTGCGACGAAGATGAGCGCATTGTTTCAAGTAGTAGGATAAAAGTTCGAGATGTTGATGAGGAGTATATACATCTATAAAACGTGGTTAATCAAAATAAGTATGGAATATTACAACAAGATGCTATGCGTTACTCGCGAAGAGTTGATTGGAGGGGATGATCCTGTTATGAAGCAAGGGACTCTCAACTATCATCTTTATGAGAAGCATATCGCAGTCATCTCTCAAGGAGGTGGCGAAGGTAATTACACCTTATATAGCTTCGCTTCCATACCCAAGAAGTATAGAGATAAGTTTGTGCAGAAGTATGGCGATCCAGCGGAAGTGATCCGCGAGCGTGAGCTTAGTAAGAGTGTGAAGTATGACAGCGAGGCAAGAGAATGGTTTGAGTTATACACCTATTATAATAAGGGTAATGGCGAGGAGACTACCTTAGACAAAGAGTTGATACAAGAATACACCGCCAATGCTAGCGTGATGAATGAGCTTCTGAAGATGAAGACGGAGCGCAAAGCAATGCTATCAAGCTTGAATCTCCGCGCAACCGATATGTGGCGCATGGTGCTAGAGAAGAGCGAAAGCCTAAGAGAACGCTATCATCACACCTTACCAGCGAGCGAAACCCGCCTAAAGGCAAGGATTAGGGCTTACGAGAAGGAAGGTTACGAAAGCATCGTGAGCAAGAAACTTGGTAACAAGAACACCCTCAAGAAGACCGATGAGAGTAAGAAGCTGATTATAGGCTTAAAGCGAAGTCAGACCCCTCGCTACACTGACGAGCAGATTTTCGATAAGTTTAACGCAGCAGCCCTCTTCCGTGGTTTAAAGCCATTAAAAAGTCTTCGCACTTTAAAGCTATGGCTTGAAAGTCCTGAGATTAAGCCCCTATGGTATGACGCTGTATTTGGCGAGCAAGCAGCTAGGCAGAAATACGGCAGAAAGCAAAAAACGGTACTTCCTAAGCGCAGAGACAGCCTTTGGTATGGCGACGGAACTAAACTTAATTTATACTATCAGGACGATGAGGGTAAGGTACGAACGACAAGCGTATATGAAGTAGTAGATACCATGAGTGAGGTACTGCTAGGCTATTATATCAGCGATCACGAGGATTATGAAGCCCAGTATCACGCCTACCGAATGGCTATTCAGCGCAGCGGACATAAGCCCTACGAAATAGTACACGACAACCAAGGCGGTCATAACAAGCTAGAGCGTAAGGGCAAGAAGAATAAGCATGAAGAAGGTTTCTTTGACAAGATCTGCCATATACACCGCAGTACGATGCCATATAATGGTCAGTCGAAGACCATTGAAAACATTTTCGGGCAATTTCAACAACAGGTACTCTCGCAATACTTTTTCTTTACAGGGCAGAACGTAACGGCAAAGAAAGATACTAGCAAGCCTAATATGGAGATGATTGCTGCTAACAAAGATAAGCTGCCAACTTATAGAGAGCTATGCAACATCTATGCCGAATGTAGAGAACAATGGAACGAGATGCAGCACTCGAAGAAAGCTGGTAAGCGCATTGAGCTCTATGAGAGCAGCGTTAATGAAGATACTCCAGTCGTGGGCAAGTATGAGATGCAAGACATGTTTTGGATCATGAGCGACAAACCAGTAACCTTTACAGATCAAGGCATCAAGATGACCATCGATAAGCAGCCTTACCAATGGGAAGTGTTTACCGAGGATGAAACAGGTAAGATGATACCTGATAGAGAATGGCGTAAGAAGCACACTTGGGAACAGTTCTATGTGCAGTATGACCCAGCCGATAAGACCACGGTCAACCTCTATTCGATAGATAAGGCAGGGAAAAGGCACTTTTGCCGAGTGGCACAGCCCTATATGGAGATACCAAGAGCCTTACAGGATCAGACAGCCCAGCAGAAAGCATTCATCCATGAGGATATAGAGCGAGGTAAGCAAGATCGCATAGAACGAGTGGTAGCAGGAAGGCAGATAGCCATCAACGTTGGTACTGATCCTGAACAAAACGGCTTAATCTATCCTAAGCTCCGAGGGTTAACAGCAGAGCAACAAGCGCAAGTGTATGCCCGACTAGAAGATCTTGATAAACCCCGTAAAGAAGTGGCAGAAGTGGTAGAGCTAGGCAAACATACCAAGAAACTTTCTAATGAAGATTGGAGCGATTATATCAGTTTAGACCTACGAAAGACAGTAGGAAAGCTATAATAAAACGACAAAAAAAAGACTATAATGACACAGCAAGAGAAACAACAAATAACCGACAGCGTGCAGCAGTATGTTGATAAATACGGCAGTCAGAACAAAGCAGTACAGAGCCTTACAGGTATCAGTGCAGCCACTTTAAGCCAACTATTGAAAGGCAAATGGGACAATATCAGCGATGAGATGTGGCGCAATGTAGGCGCACAGGTGGGCTGGAGTAAGAACGAGGGCTGGACCATCGTACAAACCGCAGCTTATCAGGAGATGACTTTCGCTATGGATGATGCCAAGAGGTGGAAGAATGTAACATGGGTAGTAGGCGATGCAGGATGTGGTAAGACCACCAGCGCAAAACTCTTTAGCGAGCAGAACAGAGAGAGCTTCTATTTACTTTGCTCAGAAGATATGAAGAAGAGCGACTTTGTAAGAGAGATAGCCCGAAGGATAGGCTTGAGAACATCAGGTTATAGCATTAGGGAACTTTTGGATCGCATCATAGAGAGCGTTGTACAGATGGATAGTCCGCTACTTATTTTTGACGAAGCTGACAAACTTCCTGAACGCGTCTTCCACTACTTCATAGACCTTTACAACCGCCTAGAAGATAAATGCGGTATCGTGTTCTTCTCCACATCTTATATAAAGAGACGTATGCAGATGGGACTACGCTACAATAAGTGCGGTTATAACGAGATACACAGCCGTATAGGACGTAAGTTTTTCGATGTAGAAGCTACCACCTCCCGAGATGTTTTTATCGTGTGTACAGCCAATGGGCTTAATGAGCAACAAACGCATGAAGTAGTCAAAGATGCCGAAGCATACGAGTTTGATCTTCGCCGTGTTAAAAAAGCCGTTCACAGAGCAAAGCGTATGAGTAAGTAGGTTTTAAACTATGATTAAACAGTATTTGAATAGCAATGAAAAAAGCATTATCAGTAACCGACATGATGCGTATGAAACGAGAAGTATATGAATTTGAAGGCAAATGGCTTGAAGCATTTGGGCGGCCCGAACGTAATGGAATATGGATTGTTTGGGGACAAAGCGGAAACGGCAAGACCTCCTTTGTGCTGCAACTCTGCAAGGAGCTAACCAAGTTTGGCAAGATAGCCTACGATAGTCTTGAAGAGGGCGATAGCTTGACGATGCAGAATGCGCTAGTAAGAGTTGGAATGGCAGATGTGGGCAATAAGTTTATGTTACTCAATCAAGAAAGCATAACGGATCTTAGCGAAAGGCTATCAAAGAGACGTAGCCCCGATATAGTAGTGATAGATAGCTTCCAATACGCTAATATGAGTTTGTTAGAGTTTAGGAAGTTCTGCGAAAAGTTCAAACATAAGCTCCTGATCTTTATATCTCAGGCAGATGGTGCAAAGCCCCTAGGGCGAACGGCAGTAAGCGTAATGTATAGTGCTAGCTTAAAGATCTTTGTCAATGGATATAGAGCCATTACCAAAGGACGTTACTACGGTAATAAAGGCTACTATACAATTTGGGAAGAGCGTGCTAAAGAGATATGGGGCAAAGAAGGATAAGTAACAGGGGGCTATGATGAAAAATCAAACGAGAGTGAATGAAGCTCTAAAGAAGGTGGACGAGCTATGTGATGAACTTAGCAAGGTGGAGTATCAGTACTTCCTGCAATCCCTTATGGACGAGCTATGTGATATATATGATCGAAGTATTAACGAAACAAGTAATTATGAGCAAGACGATTGAATTAATGGCACTTAAGCCAGAGAGGATATTCCCTGGTGGGCGAATGACAGAGCACCTCGTGAGTAACGACCATAAGTGTGAGTATTGTCAAGGTAATGGTTATCTGTGGCAAGAGAATGAGTTGCAAGAGCGGTACAAGGAGGAGTGTCCTATTTGTAAGGGAAGCGGAAAACTGAGTGCCGATATAACGATTGAGTGGAAAGCAAGTAAATAACAATAAAAAAACAAACAATGGGAAGAAGATTTTTTGAAGAGCTAAAAGCTGGTGTTAAGCAGTGGTTAGCTAATTGTAAGGAGCGTAGACAGGCTAAGAGTGATGCTAGGCTTGATGTAGAAGCACGAGAAAAGGTACAAGTAATGGAATACAATAGCGTGCTATATGTGAGTGTGAATGGTATTCCACTGTTTAATATTGATGACTTTAAAGTCAGTGTTTCGGAAGCAGTGGCAAGAGGTAGAATGATGTATAAAGACTGGCAGGAGGAGAAGCAATGGGAGAACGGAACTATGCACGGTTTTACGCACTGTTAAAGCAGATGCCTGGTGCGAATAAAGAGCAGCTGGTATATGAATATACAGACGGGCGCACTCCGTCGCTAAGAGTAATGAAAGATAAGGAGTATCGGCAAATGATTGAAGCAATGGAAGATCTTGTTGGTAATAAGAAAGAACTAAAGAAAGAGCGCAGCGTTTGCCTAAAATTGATGCAACAATTAGGTATAGATACTACAGACTGGCAGCGAGTGGATCTATTTTGTGAAAATCCTAAGATAGCGGGTAAGGCTTTTAGGTATATCAAGCTAGAGGAGTTGGAGCAATTAGAATTAAAACTACGCAGTATTCATCGTAAAGGTGGACTACAGCCAGTGGCAAAGAACGACAAAGAAACTAAAAAGGTGGTGGCAATACCATTATCAAACAACAACGTAATCAATTAAAGAATATGGAGACAGTAAAAGTAGAAATGACAGCCGAAGAAAAAGCCCAGTTTGAGGCATTCCAAAAGGCACAAGAGCGAAAGAAAGCCGAGCAAAGAGCAAAGCAAGACAGGGATTATTATAATCACCTCGTAGATGAAGAGATCGCCACTTCTATCCCTTTGTTATTGCAAGTGTCGGAGAACATCAAGAAAGCAAAGCAGCAAGTTCTTAACAACTTTAAGGGAGTGCTAGAGCTAAAAAGTTCTTTGTTTAAGACCAAAGCAGAAGGTCAGCGAAGTCATACCTTCACCAACAGCGAGGGAACACAAAGAGTGATCTTAGGGCAATACACTACAGATGGTTATCGTGATACGGTGGAAGATGGTATCAACATTGTTAAGGAGTATATCTCCTCTTTGGCTAGCGATGAAAAGACCAAGACGCTTGTAGATATGGTGTTAAGGTTGCTAGCCAAAGATCAGAAAGGCACGCTAAAGGCATCACGCATCGTGCAGCTTCGCAAAGTAGCCAACGACCTAGGCGATGAACGTTTTCTTGAGGGCGTAAAGATCATCGAAGAGAGCTATCAGCCTGAGATTAGCAAGCAATTTATCCGAGCAGAGCAAAAGGACGAAAACGGAGCTTGGAAGCCTATTGCGCTAGGAATGACGGAGAGTTGAGAGAGGTAAGAAGTGAGAGACCTATTTGAATAGAAGATTAATAATGTAATGAAAAAAGCAGCTAACAACTTGAATGTTAGCTGCTTTTTTTGTAATTTTGCGTTTATGGAACAGTTGATGCTTAATTTTGATTATGGCAAGGTTGTTGATCGTGAAACGACCATCCGTAGGCGTGCTAGAACACAGCCTATAGGCGACTGTACCATTTCTTCACGTAAGCAACGCGTCATGAAGCGCAACAAGGTTTTAGTAGCTCGTTATTACTACTGGACAGAGATCAGACGTAGGCGTTTTGACGATGTCATTAAGATCCTTTCAGACTATGAGTTCTTTGTCGATGACCGCACTATTCAGAATGCTTTAGTAGATAATGATAGCTTGTATCGCGAACTATTGAGCAATAAGTATTCTGCAAGGAAGTTAGCTAGCCTTTTTCCTGGATTTAGCTGGGGATAGTCCAAAAACAGCATTAGTCGAAAAACTCGGTTTCATAGATTACTTTATACACCTTTAGATCATCAGAGCGGCGTTCAGGTGTAGCACTGATACGGCGTAGAGGATTGAAGAGATTACCTCCGTCCCACCACTGTAAGGCTTCGTGAACGGCTTGAATGGTGTCAAATCGTGCTAAGGCTTGCTGGCGTACTTCTAATGGTGCAGCAGCATTTGTACGCCCTTGAAGCGAGAATACGATGCGGAGTTCTACACGCGCCTTTACTTTTTGTCTGCCACTTGACAATGTAACACAAGCAGGGTAGCTAATATCCACTAAGCATGCAGGGAAAGCAATAGGTGGTCGCTCAGAGAGTGATAGCTGTGCTTCGTCAGCATCTACCCAGTTGATTTGAGACACTGACTTTTTGATGCGGTCAGTAATAGCGATGAAAAAATCTTTATTCATTTGTTTATTATGTTTTTAAAAGTTATGGAAACGATAAGTGCGTTAGTGAGATGTAACCGAATTAATGTAGCCAACTAATCGCTCTTTAATTTTCTTATTGAGTTCTTCGGCATCGCCTAAGAATTGTCGCTGAATGATGTGTGCAGTACGTGTATGCGCTGTAACAGACACAGAACCTTTCTTTGTCTTACGAATATGTGCAGGAACAGAGACCGTTCCGTTAAAGCCCTCGTTATGGACTCTTGCGTAAGTAACCTTAGCATTGCCCGCAGCAATAACAACACGGCTTTTGCTCACCTCTAATGGGCGAATAGAGTTCATCAGTGCGCCGCTATCGATTAGCAATGATCCCCGCTTCTTTGGTGTACGAGCAGCAGCCCAAGGATTACCGTCGAAGCCCTTCCGAGTAAACGACTGCTTAAAGTATTCTGTGGCTGTCTCGGCTACGATCTGGGCAGCATCAGGGAGGATTTTGTCGGGTAGAGTGGCGAAATATTGCTCGAGATTTTGGAGAGTCATGATGTTTTTTCTTTATTATTTGTTTGTTATTAAAAAATAATATGTATCTTTGTAGCATAAGTACAGTGCTAACGGTCGGTATCAATCGCAAATGGCATCCCATCGGGTCATCGGAGCTGTTACAGGCTTGTAATCGGACAAGCGAGCGTTAGTATTAGCCCGATAAGCGGTAAGGTTATTAAGTAGCCTTACCGCTTACTTTTTATTTATGATAGACTAGAATACCTTTTCTCACATTATTATCTTCTAAAAGATACCAAGATTTGAAACTCATTTTACTTTTTTGTATCTTACAAACGCAGACAATAGCTACATCATTATAGTATTTAACCAAGTGCCATTCTGTGAGTTGATAATCTTTTTGCTGATTATCCTTTGTACTTTGTCCTAGCCATATTTCATCAGGACTTTGCATTACCTCGTTGATACAATCAAGATATTGTGTTCTAAACTCACGCGACTTGGTAATATTTGAAGTATGCGTATCAAACTCTTTACGCCGCATAATCCACTCTCGCTGATAGTAGTCTTTGACCAAAAGAACCTCTTCATTGTTTACTATTGTTTTATGCTCTTTCCACCAATCCTTGGCAGTTCCCTCGTAACTATTTACCTTGTGGCTAGAGGTAGCTATGATCTTCTTGTAATCATCCTCACAACCATAATCAGACGGTTTTACCTTTTCCATAAGCTTAGCTGCATCATTAAGGAAATTGCGCACATACATTTGATTGTTGTTAAAGATTTCGGCACGCTTACCAGGATTAACAGCGAAGTGAGAGTTTTCTATCTTTTCCCAATCATCCGAGTCGAAATATTCGTCTATCTTTTTAGCAGACTCTTTTACAAGATTCTTAGTTACTTCAAACTTCATCAATGGGCGTACACGGCAGCGACAGTTCCACCCATTCGGTGGGAATATCTTATCCCATAGTGGGTCGTTGAATTTGAGCGTAACGCCATGTAGTTTTTGATGTTCTTCTCTTACCTTACCATCGTTGAGGGTAACATATTGCCAAAATGGAAATCTATCCGTCTTAGCACTCAACCTCTGGTAATTAGCAGCCGACTCTGCTGTAAGAACAGCTGTACTATATTCTGTCCGCCCCCAATTTTTATTATACTTCGCACAAGTGTTTAACGCTTGCTTATAATACTCCTCAAACGACTTAGCCTTTCTGAACTCTTGGTTAAGCTGTTGTATCTCTGCTAATGTCTTTGCTGCCGAGAAGTGGAAGATGTTCTGCTCTAGTGCCGTAACAAAAGCAGGATCGAGGTCATCATAGACATAACCATCAGCATGCTTCAAAGGCTTTTTAAATGCCGTATGAATGGCATTTAAAAGATCTTTGGATATAGTTGCGAACAATTCAGCATCGAAGTAAGTAGCATTATTAGAAGCAACCCTCTTGATGATACGATTGTCTAAGGTGTCATCGCTAAAGTTCGTGGGGATTGTTAAGCTCGATGTCGCCCCCATCTTGGTGGGGGCTAAGGCGAAAAAACGGCGTAGCAACCCTTTTAGCGATTTATCAGCGTTCTTAATATTCGCTTTAGCCAAGTTAGGAGTAGTATTCTCTGTTTCCTCAGGAGTAATATCGACAGCGTCAAAAGCAGCAGCTTCTCTCCGTGCAATAGGTTCTTCCTCTTCAGGAACAGGAATGGAATACTTCTCGTGTAGATAACTTTGTGGAATAGGTAAGATATCAGAAAGCATTACAATATCAGAGACAGAGAGTTGTTCAGCCGATTTCGGGAATACGAACTTACCACCACTAACAGGATAGCCACGCGCCTCTAACATTGGTAGGATGCGATTATTGAGTACACGCTGTACAAAGCGCATATCAGAGCGGTTCTTGCCCTCTTCTACTTCCCTGTGTACTTCCCCAAGTGATCTTGCACCTTTCTCTCCTTGTACAGTCGTTAGCGTTTGTCCAAGAATGGTTATCAGTATTTCCTCATTGCACGCCTGACGAAACTCATTGTAAGAAGTGCCACTTCCATTATTACTAGCCTTTGTTTCCACCTCTGCCTCTTTAGGTATGATGATCCATGGCGCTGATCCAGCTTCTTCCATAGCACGCTCTAGTAGTTTGCGCGATTCAGGATCGTAGGCATTATACTTGCCCACACGTTGTGGCATGCCAAAGAGTTCTACCCACTGCGACCAATCGCCAAAGCCACCGCGCTTATAAATGGCGTATGGTGTAGCCTTGAGGAGTAAACCATAATTACGCTCCTTACCAAGGATAAGCAGGGAGTTATCGCCCTCGTAAGGTATGCCCTTCTCATCGCTATCATTGATAAGGATAGAACGTGTTCTAAGATTGATATGCTTGGGAGGGATAGGTGCTATATGGAAGGAGTCGGGTGTGCATAGCAATTCTATACCACTTCTTCCGTAGAACCGCCCATACATAATCTGTCTAAGCAACTCTTCCCAATCGGGTGTGTCGATAATAGAAGTGATCTCGGGAACTTCCTGACCATCGGCATCTTGGAAAGTTAGCTCTGCATTAAGTACAGCGTCGATGCGCTTATCCATTGCATCGGCAAGTAACCCGTCGATGAGTATATCATCATAGAGGTCGTATAGCTGCTTAACACGTCCTGCATCAGCAGATTTTAGGGCATTGCGCCACTGCCCTACATCGTAGACCTTACGTTGTGGAGACTTTACTATGATTTGATTCACCACAATAGGCTCTGGAGCTTTCGTGGTTTTTGAAGTTGTTTTCTTTTTTGCCATTGGTATTTATAACATTATTGATTAATAGTGCTGATTGCGTTTAGGATTGCTGCCATATATATACTCTGTGGAAGCATCAGGAGTACCGTCGTTATCTTTATCTACCCGAGGGAGCATAGGAGTAACTTCTCCCCGTTGCACCTGTTTAAGCCATGCTATGGCTCGGTCATATCGTTTTTCTCGAAGATCGAGTTCACAGCCAGCATTACAAAGATTGATAAAGTGCCATACGGCAATATCCTTTACAAAGAGCAAGAGCAGCGCATTGCGTTCACTGGGATTATTAAAGATCAAATCACGATTGTAGCTACCAAGGTAACCCGCAGCTTCTTGCACAGCAGCATCTATAGCAGCGAGCAAGAGTGCTTCGTCCATACGAGCAATCGTATCAATAGACTCTTTGTAGAGATGTGTTTGAAGTTCTGTAGGAGACAGAAAACTGTTGTTGATATTGTACATAGGAATTGAGAAATTAGAAGCCCCTCCCCAACCCTCCCCGATAGGGATGGAGCGTTAAAGGCTTTATGGTTAATATCGCTTGTGTGAACGCTGGCGGATTCCCACGGTGTAAGACTCCTCAGAGAGGGTGCGGATCTTGGAGTTAAGGATGTACCAGCCACCCTCAATACAGTCAACACCATCAGCTGGAGCTTTCATACGCTTGTTGAGTAAAAGGAACTGTTCCTCTAGTCGCTTCATGTGAGGGTTTTCCTTTTCATCGACGTTAAGGATCAACTTACCTTGGCGATTGAGTGGCTCTAGGTTGCCCTCGATGCGGTCGAACTTTTCAGGCTTACGACGCGTATCAGGAGAGATGGGGATAAACCCTAACTCCCGTCCTTTCTGGGCAAAGAGCGGTAAGAACACTTGTTCGTAGAAAGGATCTTGCAGTTTGTTATTCTCAATGAAGTAGAACGCCTGACACTTATCATTGATGTAATCACGCAGATAGTAATACCACTTCACATATTCTTCGTTGACTACATGATCAAGGAAGCCCTTATAAACGTAAAATTTGCCATCGTAGTATCCAATCAGGAAGAGAGCTTTAAAGGAAGTAGCCTTGTTGCGAGAGTTAGACGGAGCAGGGTCGCCATATACCACCGCTAGTTGAAGTTTGGAAAGTGGAGGACAATTGCCCCAAGTAAGTTCTTTAAACACCTCACCCTCTGATAGCGGATTGTTGTAGAACTCTTGCTGAACAATGCGTGTTGACAGCTTCGAGATCACACGATCAATATCCTCTTCTGTGTTCTTTTCTGCCCATGATGATTTACCGTTTTTATCGCGAATATTCACTATATCCCAATGGTCGGCTTTCTCTCCCGCTCTTTTTACGCAGCAATCAAGTGCGATAATATTGCCACAAAAGACCACAAGGAGGTCGCCACTGATACTACGAGTAGGGAAAGCAGCACCTTCAAACCAATCCCACTTCTTATTCACAATGTCAGGATTACGGCAATCTTCATCAGTATCAAAGTCATCTACAAGAATACAGTCAGGGCGTACATCATCTTTACGTGTACCACGAGGACTTTCTCCAGCACCTAGTGCGCGAAAGGCTGCCCCATTTGTCAGCGAGAATTCGCTTTCTGTCCACGATCCAAACTCACGCATATCCCCATAATAAGCTTTTAGGAGCGAATTGCGTTCAAAGCTATCTTTATAAGGCTTCAAAAGACGAATAGCATTGTCCTTAGAATTGGATATTAATAAGGTGTTGCGCTTACGCCCTGTGCATACTAGATATATGACACACATCATAACCGTTGTAGACTTAGCCAATTCACGCGACCAAGATAGCACCTCATACCATTCGCTATTATTGCAGATGCGTTTAATAGCTTTAATATGGAACGCAGCAAACTCGTGCGTAGCATATTGCCCAAAGAAGAATTTTATCCACTCTACAGGATTTTTCTCCAACTGTGCACGCTTTTTATCGCGTTCTAAAGGCGTTAGCTCATCAACAGAAGTATCTTTCTGAAGATTATTGTGGTAAGTACGCCATTCTTTAAAGGCATTAATATCGTCTATTTTACCCATTGCATTTGCTCTTTAATGTACGCATCAAAGTAATTGCTTAATTCCTTTGCTTTATCAAGATCACGAGGGCGTATCCAATCAAGAATGCGCCTAGATACGTTATATATATCACGGATAGAGGCGTCTTGCTCTAAGGCAGCAAGGTCTTCTGTGAGCTTACGACGAATGAGCGACTCCTCTTTGTTTGGGAAGCGCATACCCTCAGGCTTCTCTTGAATAGTGTTGTCAAGCTCGTCTAGCTGCATAAGTGTAGAGTTAATACGCTCTTCTCTAGTTTGCAATAAGTTAAGTTTAAGGTTTTCCCACTCCTTAATCCACTTGCCAATACTACGACGCGATACACCTGTACGGTCAGCAAGCTCCTGCTGAGTAATGCTACGCTCTGTAAGATAGAGTAGTTTAGCTAGTTCTTTTTTCTGATTAATCTCCATATTTTAACCTAATTTATAAGGCAAAGTTAGCACTTAAAAGTATGGTTTAATAACCCTTTTGTAAGGGTTAGAAGTATATTGTAATCTATTTGCAATACACTGTAAACCATTATTTTGCGATTTGTATAAGCTTAAAAAAGATTGCAACTTTGCGCTATAAATCATACGCAAAATGAATAAAAAGACATTTGTATTACATGATGAGTCGGTAAACACTTACGGCTTTAGAATGCTAACATCGGGAGCTAACCTTGAAGAGTTTAAGAAAAACCCTGTGATGCTGCTCAATCATAATGATTGGAGCTTGCCGATAGGTCGCTGGGAAAATATCCGTGTAGAAGGGACAAGGATATTAGCCGATGCCGTTTTTGACGAAAAAGACACTAGAGCTGTAGAGGTTATGAATAAAGTAGAAGGCGACTTTATTCGTATGGCATCAATTGGGGCATGGGCTCCTGAACAAGTAAGCGATGCTTTCGACCTTCAGTTGCCTGGTCAGATAGGACCAACGGTAACACGTTGGACGGTTCGTGAGGCTAGTATTGTTACCATTGGTGCTAATCATAATGCACTAGCTTTCTATGATAAGGAAGGTAACCTTGTAGAACTAACTGACAAAGCCGACTGGACTACTATCCCTGGACTAAAGGATACACCAAACAACAATGTAATTACCAATAACAATAATAAAATGGGACAATTAACACAAATTCTAAAGCTCACCGATCAGGCTACAGAGTCAGACATCGTGAGCCGAGTAAACGAGTTAATCGCTAATAGCGATAGATTGCAAAAGGAGAATGAAACATTATCAGCAATCGTGAAAGAGAATAAAGAGAAGCAAAAGCAGCAAGAGCAAACAGAAGCCGTAGCCCTTATAGATGCTGCTATCAAAGATGGAAGAATAGATGCTAAGGCTAGAGAACAGTACATCAGCTTATTTGATAAAGACTTCTCTATCGGTAAAAACATCCTCGCAGGTATAGCTCCCCGACAAAGCGTTACTGAGCGTATTCAGAGTGGCGCAGCACAAAAGAGCGTTGTAGCCTTGAAAGATAAGTCGTGGGAAGAACTAGACCGCGAGGGTAAGCTTATGGAGTTAAAAGATAACGATCCAGAACTATACAAGGAAAAGTTTAAGGCATGTTTTGGCAAAGAGCCTAATATGTAAGTATCGACAACGTGTAATATTTAAAGATAAAGAGAAATGGCAATACAAAAAGAAATTTGGATTAAGGATATTAGGGAGTCACTATTCCCTAATAACAGCTTCTTAGCACATGCTTTCAATGCAGATGAATACGTGGAAGGCGGCAAAGTAGTTCATATTCCTAACGCTGGTGCTCCATCAGGCATCAAGAAAAACCGTTCCAGCTATCCCGCAGATGTAACTGCTCGTGAGGATATCGACTTAACTTTTAAGCTTGATGAGTTTACAACCAACCCTATTCGCATCCCACATGCAGATACCGTAGAACTAAGCTACGACAAGCGTGAGAGTGTATTAAGACAGGACAAAGCAGCTTTGCAGAACGCTATCGCCCAAAGTGTGCTTTATAGTTGGTTACCAAGTAAAGAACACTGTGTTAGGACAACAGGTAAATCTGTTGTTGCTCACACCGCTAAGGCTACAGGTAATCGCAAGAGTTTTACCAAAGCAGATGTGGCTGTAGCTATGAAGAAGTTCAATGCAGAAGATGTACCACAAGAAGGTCGTTACCTTTTGCTTGATGCAGAGATGTATCAGCAGTTACTCAACGATTTGACCACCCAAGAGAGTCAAGCTTTCTTTTCTTGTGCCGATGTGGCTAAGGGTGTTCTTGGTAAATTGATGTCGTTTAACATTATGATGCGCTCTACTGTTGCTGTGTACAACACTAACTTAGAGAAGAAGGCAGAAGACGCAGCAGGTAATGTTAACGACTGTGCTGCAGCATTAGCATGGCATGAGAATAGTGTTTGTCGTGCTGTAGGTGATGTAAAGGCATTTGAAAAAGAAGGTGATCCTACTTTTTACGGTGATATTTATTCATTCCTAGCTCGCTGTGGCGGTCGTTCTATGCGCTCCGATGTGAAAGGTTTGTTAGCTATCGTTCAAGAACAAGTGGGATAAGCAAAGAATGGTATTGGATAAGTTCTTGTTTGTATGGACTCCATACTAACAGAACTTCTCAACCTTTAATATTAATGATAAGATGAAATTAAAATACTTAATCATTCATTGTACTGCTACTGGTGCAGGTCGAGAAGTAACGAGTAACGAAATTCGTCGGTGGCATACCGCTCCTGTTGCAGAAGGTGGTAGAGGGTGGAGTCAGGTAGGATACACAGATATGATACATCTTGACGGCACAGTAGAACGCTTAGTAAGAAATAATGAGGATATGCAAGTAGATGCCTTCGAGGTTACCAATGGCGCTAAAGGCTATAACGCTGTAGCTCGTCATATTGTTTACGTGGGCGGTGTTGATGCTAAGGGCGGTGTTAAAGATACGCGTACCATAGCACAAACAAAAGCACTTACATCCTATGTGAGAGATTTCCACAGCCGTTTTCCACAAGTTCGTATCATAGGACATAACGAGGTATCGGCTAAGGCTTGTCCTTCGTTTGATGTGCAAGAATGGTTGAGGAGTATAGGTATAAGGCAAACTTAAAAACATTAGCAATGGACACCATACTACAGATATTGCAATGGGCAATACCCTCTGGCGGTATTGGTGCTGCCATTGCATGGATCGTAAACCACCGAGTTAAGACGGTTGAAAACAAAAAGAAAGTGGAAGATACCTACAAGCAGATGTATGATATGGTAAGTGCAGAACTTGTAGAACTTCAAAAAAAGAGTACTGACAATTATGCAAAGATGGAAGAATTGCGCCTTGAGAATGACAAAACAAGGCGTGCCCTTAATAGACTTTCACGGGCTATTGAAGCCATTCAGCTTTGTCCTCATCGTGGCGAGTGCCCTGTTAGTCGTGAGTTGCAGAACGAAACAACAAGCAGTGGTAAGCGCAGAGCTGGTAAACGACTCGCTATTCACCCAAAACAACCATCACCTCGTGCGTCTTCACCAGATGGAGACTATCCAGGAGTTGCAGCCAGTGATGGCGGAGACGGTTATGGTGGAAGTTCCGACAACGAACCTCCTTAGCCTTCCGCAAGGTGCTGTCTATCATCAACGACATGGCAAACTAGATGTAGAGGTATATCACGAGCAAGGCGTACTTAAAATACGCAGTACTACTGATCGTATAAATAGAGAAGTGAAGCGAACGATAAGTAAGGCGGAGACGGTTAGCCATAAAGATGATAAAGTGGTGCGTCATAATAAAAATAAGGAAGAGATTACTAAAAGGATAAGATACCCAACTTGGTGGGAAGCTATTATCTATATTGGCGCATTTATTTTACTACTCGAAATTATTTGTAAACTCATTAAAAAATAGATAAAACATGACTAGAACAAACGATGGTTACATCATGCTGCTTGATGCGGTATACTTTAATGGTGTAAAACTTGGTAATATTGCTGAAGACGGCGTAGAATGGGGCGGCGATGCTGCTGAATACATTAAACTCTATGCCGCTCAGGTACGTACAGGTCCAGTGAAAAAGATACGCAAGAAAGGAGCTTCCAATCTCTTAAAATTCAACCTTATTGAGTTGTTGCCTAATAACTGTAAGCAAGTAATGGGCGGAACTGTTGAGGGAAATAGCTGGGAGGCAGCTTCTGACAATGTAATGTTAGAGGGTGCTGTGAAGATTCTTAGCGGCACAGGTCAAACAATTCTTGTTCCTAAGGCTTCACTTGATGGAGTATTACGTGGTAAGCTTGGTGGAGATGAACCTTTGCACATTGAGTGTGAACTAGAAGTGCTAGAACCAGGTAATGGGCAAGGTCAATTTAAGATCATACCTACAGAGCCTTTCATCGAGGCTGATCCGAAGAGTCTAAATTTTCTTAAAGCAGGCGAAAGCAAGACCGTAAACCTTTCTGCTAGTGGTCCTTTCTCTATGAGCGAAGTTCCAGCAGGGTTCTCTGTTGATACTACAGGAGGTAAGGTTATTGTTACAGCTACTACTAACTCAACCTCTTCGGTGCGCTCGGGTACTTTGAAGTTTACATTGAAAGATGAAACATCAAAGTCGGTTACCATTAACCTTTCTCAAGCAGGTTAGAGCTTATGAGAAAACAAGTAGAATTGGAGGCATCAGAAGCCCTACTGGACTTGGGTGTCTCCATTCCCATTTTAAGATGGCGATTGCCATTGATGCGCCGTTATCGTGAGTTAAGGCTAACGATGAAGCGTCCTTGTCTTGGTAATCAAATCCGTATAGCGCGGAAGTATCTATCGCTTGGCACAACCTACGAGCAGATACAAGGTTATACGAAAGATGAACAAATGGAGTTTCTTGCATTTCATGGCAAAACGGTAGCGCAGATGGTATCACTCACCATTCTTCGTGGAAAAGTAAGTGGATGGTTAGCTCCACTGCTAGCATGGTTATTATTATGGCTTGTAGACGATACTTTCCTTTTGGCTGCTAATCGCCACTTCATTACTTTAATGGGAACACAGTCTTTTACGAATATTATCAGATCTTGCGAGTGGAGCAACCCTCTACAACCGAGAGTGAGCCAAAAAAGAAAGAGGAGTTAAAGGGGCATTTTGAAACCTCTCATAGCCCTTTCGGTTTCGTGTGGCAGATAGCAGCTGCTACGGGTTGGACGGTGGATTATATACTTTGGGGTGTCAACTACCAAACACTACTTATGATGTTGGCAGATGCACCAAGATACATCGATAAGGAGGATGCGCCAAAGAAAGATAATGATAGTTCTTCGACAAATAAAAATTCAGTATTGGGATTTTTTCAAAGCAAACTAGATGGATAATTCGGTAAACATAGAATACTTGATGGGTGGTGACTTGATCGAAAAGACCAAGGAAGCTGCTAAGGAGACGGGCAACCTGACAACGGCTGCCGAACGTGCTGCAGCAACGATCACAGAAAAGATTGCTGCACAAAAAACTGTGGTGAAAGGCATCGAAGATGATCTTAAAAAGTTAGAAAAGCAGTATGAGAAGATGGCTCCTGGTAAGGCGCAAGTAGAAATGGAAGCCGAATTAAAAGCATGTAAAGTATGTTTAGAAGAAGAACGGGGCGCACTCTCTCAATTAGAAGCAGAGAACAAGAAAGCATCTGCTTCTGTAACTCGGCTTACAAAAGAATATCGTGGTTTGATTCAAGAGTTGGCTCGTATGCGTTTGGCTGGTGAAGACAACTCGGAGCAGTATAGAATAATGTCGGCGCGTGCAGCAGAACTTAATGATACCCTTGGCGACGTGCGTGCTCAAACGAAGGCATTGGCTTCTGACGATGCCAATTGGGAAGCTATGGCATCAGGGCTTAATGGCTTAAGCGGTGCTTTCACTGCAGGGACAGGTGTAATGTCTTTGTTTGTAGGCGAGAATGAAGAACTAGCCCGCATTCAGACAAGGCTACAAAGTGTGATGGCTATCACTATGGGTATGCAGCAAGTGTTTAACACCTTAAATCGCGACTCTGCTTTTCGTGTTGTTGCAGTTACTAAGGCTAAAGAGTTATGGTCGGCTGCAAATATAAGATTAGCTACAACACTTGGTATCTCAACAGCTGCTGCAACTGCTTTAATGGCGACTATTACACTAGGATTATCGCTAGCCATAACTGGTATTATCGTGTTATGGAATAAATGGAGTAACGCTCAGAAAAAGGTAGTAAAAAGTCAATCACAAATAGTTGCAGCAATGAAAGACGCTGCACGGTCGGCGGCAGTTCAAAAAGTAAAACTAGATCTGCTCTACAAAGCTACCCAAAACCATAATAGTAGTCTCAAAGATCGTAAGATAGCTGTAGGGGAATTACAAAAACAATATCCTGCTTACTTTGGAAATATGAGCCAAGAAGCTATCCTTGCGGGCAAGGCCTCTGAAGCTTATCGCCAATTGACTGTTGATATTATAAAGGCTGCAACAGCTCGTGCTTATGAAAAGAAAATAGAGAAGCTAGCAGCACGTAATGCAGACTTGCAAGGATACGTATATGCGAATAATAACTATTTTAAACGCAGTAGGAAAAAATATAAAGCTGCCAAATCTAAGCATAACAAAAATCTTAAGAATGTTGATGATATAACACCAACTGGAGATGCTACAGACTATGCTGCTAAGGCTGCCATGAGAGCTGCCACAGAGGCTACTAAAGATGGTATTATAGATGAGTATGAGGGTACTGTTTCACTCCAAAAGAAAATTCAAGCTGAAATGGAAAGAAACAATAGGGATATGAAAATATTGTCGGAAAAGGTTATTGCTAATCATGCTGTCTTGAACAAAGTTGATGGTACTGGCTATGACACAAGTACACCTAAAACACCTAAGATAGAGAATAATGATAAGGAAGATTTTTCTAGTGATATAAAAGAGTTGGCTGATGCCGAACTTGCCGCACATCGTAAAATAGAAGAGACAAAAATAGCTCTGATGCGTGAAGGTTATGATAAGGAGCGTGCGGAAGAAAAATTGCAATATGAAGATACTTTACAACGAATTAATGATGAAGAGAAGCGTAGAAAGGAACTTATCGTCAAGCTTAGAAAAGGTGGTGTGTATGTTAGCCCTGAGCGAGAGGCTCAAGTGAACACAGATGCTGCTAGTCAGCGTGTACAAGCGGTGATGCTATATTATCAGAAGATCACTGCTATTAATGCTAAAGAGAAGAAAGAAGCCTATGAAAAGGTAAAAGAAGAAAAGGAGAAAGAGAAAGAAGAACTTGATAAGCTCCTTGATAAATATAATGACTTTAATCGTGAGCGCATGCTAATAGAACAAGCATATACTGATGATGTTAAAGCTTTACAAGCAAAACGCACCACAGAGAACGCTGCCGAGATAGATGCTGCTATTATTCAAGCTGGCAAGGCTCGTGAAAAGGCACTTAAAGAAGTTAATAATAAAGAGCTAGAGGAGATGAAAGCAACTTCTAGTGTAATGGTGGAACTTTTTGAGAACTCTTCGGATAAGAGTATAAAGGAGATAGAGCAACTTATGAAGAAGCTAGAGATGCTCAAAGCCTATATGGATGCAATGAGTCGTGGAGAGGTTGACTTGACAGGAACTGTAACCGTTAAGGATAAGGAGGGTAAAGTTACGCAAACTATTACTCAGCAAGATATAGCATCTATGGGGATTACACCTGATCAACTCAAACGTTTACAAGAATCTCCTGAAGCGCTCAAGGCATTTATGGATCAATGGAAGAAGCTGAAAGATGAAACCTTAAAAAAGAATCCATTCAAAGCTCTTGGTGCAGCTATTAAGGATTTGTTAAAGGATAATGGAGATAAAAGCGGTAAGGAAAAGAAAGTAAAACGCCTGGCAGAAACTGCTGCAATAGCTGCTGACGAAGTGGGTAAAATCGCTGGGGGGCTTGCTAATGCTTTTGAGCAAATGGGCAATCAAAGTCTAGCTGAAGCTATGGGAGCTATCCAAGATGTTATGGGTGGCGTGTCAAATATTGCAAAGGGATTTGCACAAGGTGGCATTTTTGGTGGTGTAATGGCTGGACTCGGTGAAGCTATCAATCTGTTTGGTAAAGCTGCTGCTGCAAATGCAAGGCATAAGAAAGCATTGCAGGAAATTATGGCAAGTGCCATAGCACAGCAAAGGGAGTACAACCTCTTACTTCTTCAACAATCTCTTCTCTATGAGCGTGGCACTACTGCTTTTGGTATAGATAAGTACGGCAAATCGATTAATGCTATCCGAGTGATGAAAGGGGCTACGGATGAATTTAAGAAAGCGTTAAAAGAACTAGGTCAATATGATAGACTTAAACATACAATCTTTGGTTCTCTCTGGTCTGAAAAGGAGATAGAAGAGCTAATGGAGGTGTTAAAAAATAGCGTTGCACCCTTTAGTTGGAACTCTCATGTAAAGCAACTGAAAAAAGATATAAGAGATATAAGCGACGACCTCAAAAATCTGAATAATATACGTATTGTAACAGGACATGAGAAAACGGGCTTGTTTGGTTGGGGAAAAGGACGATACTTAACGACAGGGCTGCTAGACTTGTATCCTAAACTTATAGATAAAAACGGAGAACTGAATGTTTCCTTAGCAGAGTCTATCCTAAAGTATCGAAATATGGACGAAGAGGCTAAGGTAAACTTACAGAACCTTGTGAATCTATATAAACAGCACGAAGAAGCCCTTAAAGCAATACGTGATTATCTTTCGGATATATTCGGAGAACTCGGCAACACGATAGTTAACGCGTTAACAGATGCCTTTAAGAGCGGTACAGATGCAGGGAAGGTGATGGTGGATAGCGTGGGAAAGATGTTAGAGAAGTTAGGGGGTGAGATGATATACTCTGCGGTGTTACAGAAGTATTTTGTAAAAGCACAAGAAGAGATGGAACGATATGCCACCGATGAAACGCTCTCCGACGAAGCGCGCTTTGCTGCATACGCTAATATCTTGGATACTTTAACCTCTGAGGTTACAAGAGATAGTGGTAAGGCTACTAATCTCCTTACACAATTTAAGAAGATGGCTAAAGAGCATGGTATAAGTATGTATGCTAGTGAGGGACAACAGGGACGTAGTGGTAGCATAGAAACGATGACACAGGAGCAAGGTACTAAGTTGGAAGGCTTGATGACATCTGCACAAATACACCTTGCATCTATCGACTTAAAGATGGAGGATGTTTCAAAGCAGATGACACTATCGCAAAAGAGCTTGGCAAAGATAGAAGAGAACACCTCCTATTGCCAGCGATTAGACGAAATAGCCGATACAATGGCTGAGATGAAACGTAACGGAATCAAAGTGAAATAATAATGGATATACTTTCTAATCAAGTTTTACTCAACGGTAAGGATATATGGCTTGAATACCATGTGTTTCTTCGAGAGGAAAAAGAGGGGGCGCAGGAGAACCTCTCTGCGCTCCTAGCACCAGGAAAGATGAAAGAACATGTGGCAGTGGACTTTCGTGAAGAAGATGGTGAGAAATATTCTGATGAGCTGACACAAAAGACGCAGGCGCGTGATATTACGCTTCACTTTGCTATAATGGCTGATAATAAGACACAGTTTTTGGCGCGATATGCTCAATTTGTAAAGGTTATTAAGAAAGGTGATAAAGGGTGGCTTATGTGGAACTTTCCAGCGTTAGGGCTTGAGATGCGTACATTCTGCATTGACTTTACACCCTTTGAAGCTCTTACTAATCTATGGGTAGAAGATGCTCACTGTGGCGCATTCAGAGCGACATTCAAAGAACCAAAACCCTCATTCTAACCCTTTTTAAATAACGTTTAAACAATGATAGAGGTCTATTCTAAGGATCATATTCTTCGATGTGTAGCTTCTTCGGCTAACGGTCATCAGGAGAAAGAACTACAAGGCGACAATAAACTTCAAGTAACGTTTACTCTTTATGAGTATGTACAGCTTGACGTGAATGATTATGTAGACTTTCTTGGTGAACGTTATTGGCTTATGGAGCGTTACAAGCCAAAGATGAAGAATAGCAAGGAATGGGAATACTCTTTAGATCTCTACGGTATAGAGAGCCTTGTAAAGCGTTTCCTTGTTATCAACTATACTGATAGCGAAGATACACCAATTTTCACTTTGACAGCTCCAGCTTCGGAGCATGCTAAGATTATCCTTGCTTCCATTAACAAGGCTATGGGGCAGAATCTCTTTAAGCTTGGAGAGGTTAAGCAAACGGAGAACCTGGTAATAGATTATAATGGCACTTATTGTAATGATGCGCTAGATCTGCTTGGCAAGGCTGCTAAAACGGAGTATTGGTTTGAAAACGGTACAACGCTTAATATCTCTAAGGCTCAATATGGGGAAGAACTTACACTGGGATATGGTAAAGGGCTAATCTCATTAGAACGACAAAAAGCAGAGAATGTGAGGTTTTATTCTCGTCTCTTCCCTATGGGTAGCACGAAGAACATTGATCCTACACGTTATGGACATAATCGCCTTCAATTACCTAATGGACAGAAGTGGATAGATAAAGATGTGGATAAGTATGGTGTGGTTCACCATTTTGAAGAAGCTGCTTTTGCTAATATCTACCCACGCCGTATAGGGGTAGTGTCTGCTGTTAGGCAGGAACAGCGCACAAGTAAGGATGGTAAACCTTTTGAAGTTTATTATATAAAGGATAAAGATCTCAACTTTAACCCTAATGAGTATAAGATCGGTGGCAATGTGATGCGTATCGCCTTTCAGGAAGGTAGTGAACTAGCTGGACAAGGCACTAGTGAGGAGCATTATTTTGAGGTGAATTATGCTGACTTAACAAAGGAGTTTGAAATTATTACGCTCTTCCCTTCTGATGACATGCAAGTGCCTGGTGGATTGCTTGTTCCAAAGATAGGCGACAAATATATATTGTCTCACTTGCGTATGCCTGATGAATATTATCCGTTGGCAGAGCAAGAGTTACTTGCAGCGGTGCAAAAATTCAACGAGGAGAACTTTGTAGACAACTCTGTATATAAAGGTGATACCGACCATGTGTGGGTTGAGCAGCAAAAGGCAGAACTCTTTGTTGGGCGGCGTGTTCGATTAGAGAGTGCAGAGTATTTTGCACCTATAGGTTATCGGCTTAGTCGTATAACAAAGATCTCGCGCACTATTGATCTTCCGTCACTTGTGAGCTTAGAGATTAGCGATGCTATTCCAAAAGGAAAGATAGCATCAATAGAGGGTAACATTAAAGGTGTACGGCAATATGTCGTAGAAGCAACTAGCACTATTCCTGATGTAATAGGTAATGGTGATGATATTAAACCAGGAGAACATAATGTCTACTCGGCTAAAAGGTCGGATAAATCTTACTTGTCAAAGACTAAGGCTGACACTGCTAAAGGTAACATTACCTTTGAAAAGGGTATATCCTTTAACAAAGGTTACGAGATAAAAGAGAATGGCGATGCGGTGCTTAACGCTGTGCAGCTAGCGGGCTTTGAAGAGAATGTACGAGGATTTAAAGCGTGGCTAGACGAGCAAGGCAAAAGCCATATACAAGTAGATTTCTTTGAAGCTATGGTGAGAGCTGCTTTCCACGAGTTGGAGGTTAGGCGTATGATTGGTATTAGTGGCGATCAGATGCAGAGCAATGCTGCTAGCGTATTGCTAGATGCTATCCCAAGCGATAGCGTGGTGCAGTTCGGGCATAATGCAGTGTGGGATCTTGCACACGGCATAGATACGGCTACTACTGCCAATCGTATGAATGTGAATATGCAGACCACTAGCGGGGGTTCTCCTGTCAGTGCGGGATATAGGGCTATCTCTAGTTTCAATTACTCCATTGCCGATAATGCCGTATTTTATCTAAGTGCTGGGCAAGTGTTCTTACGCTCTAATAGATTGAAATGGATTAGCGAGAGTGGTGCGGAAGTGCCTAATGTGCTATATATGGGCGATTGGAAGCCTGGAACGAAAGCACACCGATATGAGACTTATACCTATAACGGAAGCACAAGGATATGTCTTATGGATACAACTGATGAACCTAGCGATCAATCTGCAGCATGGGGTATCTATGCTGCTAAGGGTGGCAGTGGGCTAAGGGTGGAGGGTTTCTCCTCGGCTGGTAGTGCAGCTTTTACGGAGGGACAGACGGATTGGAGGGCTACCTTTGAGCTGCACGTATGGGAGAATGATATTGAAACGACAGACACGCTGCCTACTACTCGCTTTCGTTGGACGAGGGTAAGCGAGTATTCGGCTGGTGATACGGCTTGGAATGGGGCGCACGAGAATATAGGTAATACGCTATCGTTGACTTACGATGACTTAAAGGGGGATACCTCGTTTATCTGTGCGTTTTTGAGTGCCGACGGCAATGATGTATTAGCAAGTAGAACTTTTTAATTTTAAAAAAAAATAGAAACAATGGCAAATGTATTAGCACAAAAGACCTTTACGGTTAAGAAGGTTATCAATGGTAAGACACTCACCTTTACGCTAAAGGTAGATAAGGCTTTAACACAGATTTTTTCGCGCGACACAAAGAGTTTTGCGCCCGACTACACAAAGCAGAACCTGACCATCACGCCGATGTTGCTGGTGAGTGGACTTACGGGCAATCAAATCGCTAATGTTAGCGGATTTAAGTGGACATTAACAAAGCAGGACGGCACGGCATCGGCTACAAAGCTAGTGGATGTTGCGAGTAGTTCGGCTAAGAAGTTGGCTACCAACCTTACCGATTGTACAGGCTTGAAGATTACTTGTGAAGCGACTTATACTGACCCAACAAGTAAGATTACCGCACCTATAACGGCATCTATTGATATCACCAAGGTGGAGAATGCGGGTATGAACATTCTTGCAAGTATGTATATGCCACAAGGCGACACGTTCGACAATTCGACAGCATCATTGAAGCTGCACTGCGATCTTATGCGTGGTGGCGATATTGATAAGACAGATGTTACCTACAAGTGGATGATGTTGAGAGGTGGCTCGTGGGTGGAACTGAATGCAAGCACAGCACAGGGTATCACGGGGGTTACCTCTAACGAAATCACCGTACCTGCTTCGGCAGTTACGAATGTGGGTATCTTTAAGTGTGTTATCAAAGATGCCGATGCGGGTAGTGCCACAGCGCAAAAGGAAGTGTTTGCTATTGGTACGCTCTATGACGGTAGCGACCCTTATGAGATAGATGTATTTCAGCCCAATGGCGACAGCGTGGATACAGGCGGCACATTGGCACATTGGTTTAAAATCCGTCAGGGTGCTACCTACGTTACGAATGCTGATTTTCTTCAGGCGCATAAGATGTTCGTGTGGCGATTTGCTGCCAACAATGCTATGGATACCACGTGGGGAGAACAATGTAGAAAAAAGTGTACACTCAACGCACAACAAGCACGCTATGAGCTGGCAATTGCATACGCTGACTTGTTGAGCGGTACGCAGGCTTTCACGGTGGAACTAAACTAACCTAGGGGAGGACTAGCGTATGGTATTAGCACAAAAGACATTCTCGGTTAGAAAGAATATTCACGGTAAGGACGGTACACCCGCCCTTACCTTAGCTGTCATTCCTAGTCAGCTAGTCTTTGATACCGATGAGAGCGGAGCAATTCTCACAAAGGTGTTATCAGCGAACACGGCTAAGGTGGGATTGTATGACGGACAGACAGAGGTAACAGCCGAGAAGTACAATATTACGCCTGTTAATTGTACGGCTACACTTGCTAATGGTGTGCTAACTATTACTAGCGTTACCAAGGGCGCATATAGCGGAAGAGTGGATATCACGTCTACTTACAAGGGTAACACTCGTGTAGGTAGTGTAGCTTTCAACGTGAACGCTAACCACGTGTATGATGCTAAGTTTGAAGCTAATGAAAAGGCTATCGAAGCGATAGTATCAGATACAGCAGTGAAAGAGGATGGCTCATTGCTAAGTAAGGCTTACTCTATGTTTAAGATGTTATCGGACAAGATTAGGTTGTTTGTTACAGACGGATTAAAGAAAGCAGGGATAGAGATAACATCTGATAGCGTTAATTTAATGGGTAACAAGGTGAAAGTTACCAATAACGATAAAGAAGCATCTCTATTTGAGAATGGAAAGCTCAATGCCAACTTTATAGATGCCAAGAAGATTGTTGCAGAGGGTGTCAAGGCGCAAACCATTGATGCGGAGAATGCCACGTTTGAGAATGTTAACGTGAAAGGAACAATTGAAGCTGATAAAGGTCGTATTGGGGGACTTGATATAAGGGATTATAAATTACACGGTGAACCAAGTATATTTTCAGGGTGGACTATTCCTAGTATATGGCTGGGTGATCATGATAAAGGACAGTATGTTTCTTTAGGAGATGCTCTGCCTGCAACATCTATGTTACGAGGAGTCGCACGGTTTGAATATAATATTAAAGAAACTAACGGTTATAATGATGTCCATAATAACATAGCATTATACTTATCTTCGAAAGGGTCAGGATTTGAAACAGAAAATAACAACATTGCTCTATATATATCTGCTGGCACTATCAAAGGATTCAGGCTAAAAGTTGCCCGTATAAGCGCAAGAACATATTATATCGACAAAATGGATACTTTCCTTGTCAACACCGCAACAACTGGCTATCTTAATTGGTATCTACCTTCAGACTGTGAAGATGGGCAAGTGGTGCATATTGTACCT
>QWCH01002025.1_pt1 | contig 27312 bp, 27 predicted proteins | sample 1972671 | NCBI WGS metagenome assembly QWCH01 (sample SAMN09866713, study PRJNA288562) | Human gut metagenome isolate term3_stool, whole genome shotgun sequencing... | isolation source: gut | host: Homo sapiens | place: USA: California
CAGGAGGGGGTGCAGCAAGTGATGGATTTGTTGAAGGAATACGAGGACGTCAACATGAAGTTTGCCGAGCCGATGAGTGACGACGAGATGGATAAGTTGATGGCTCGTCAAGGGGAACTGACCGAGTTGATTGAACACCACGGCGGTTGGGAGATCGACCAGAAGTTGGAGCGGGCTATGGACGCTTTGCGTTGTCCGGAGCCGGATGCCTTGGTGAAAAACCTGTCGGGTGGAGAAAGACGACGGGTGGCATTGTGCCGTTTGTTGTTGCAGGAACCCGATATTTTGTTGCTCGACGAGCCGACGAACCACTTGGACGCGGAGTCGGTAGAATGGTTGGAGCAGCATCTACACCAGTATGCCGGTACTGTGATTTGTGTCACGCATGATCGTTATTTCTTGGATAACGTGGCGGGTTGGATTTTGGAGTTAGACCGGGGAGAAGGAATTCCATGGGAAGGTAACTATTCCTCTTGGTTGGAACAGAAAACGAAACGTTTGGAGCAGGAGGAGAAGCAGGCAAGCAAACGGAGAAAGACTCTGGAAAGGGAGTTGGAATGGGTGCGCATGGCGCCGAAAGCCCGTCAGGCAAAGAGTAAAGCCCGTTTGAAGGCTTACGACCGGATGATGGACGAGGATGTGAAAGAGAAAGAAGATAAACTTGAAATATTTATACCGAACGGTCCCCGCTTGGGCAACAAGGTGATCGAGGCGGCACACGTGGCTAAGGCTTACGGTGATAAAGTGCTGTTTGATGATCTGGAATTCCAGTTGCCGCCTGCCGGTATTGTCGGGGTGATCGGGCCTAACGGTGCGGGAAAGACTACTTTGTTCCGCCTGATAATGGGTGTAGAGACTCCGGATAAAGGGGATTTTGAGGTGGGACCGACGGTGAAAATCGCTTACGTGGACCAGCAGCATAAGGCTATTGATCCCGATAAAAGCGTTTATCAGGTGATTTCCGGGGGAAGCGATATGATTAATCTTGGTGGACGGGAGGTAAATGCCCGGGCTTATGTGTCCAAGTTTAATTTCTCCGGGACAGATCAGGAAAAGAAGTGCGGGGTTTTGTCCGGTGGTGAACGGAATCGCTTGCATTTGGCGTTGGCGTTGAAAGAGGATGCCAACGTGTTGTTGCTTGATGAGCCAACGAATGATATTGACGTGAACACGTTGAGGGCATTGGAGGAAGGTCTGGAAAACTTCGCGGGGTGTGCCGTGGTCGTTTCGCATGATCGTTGGTTCTTGGATCGCATTGCCACGCATATTCTGGCGTTCGAGGGCGATTCGAAGGTAGTTTATTTCGAGGGAAGTTACTCTGAATACGAGGAAAGTAAGAAGAAGCGGTTGGGGGACGTGACCCCGAAGCGTATACGATATAAAAAATTAATCGGATAAGATAACAAGACCGTGCCAAAGAAAAAAGAAAAAAAGATTGTAGATAACGGCTTTGTGCCGGGTATCTACAATTATTGCGACAGATGGTGTGAACGATGTAAATTTCAGCTTCGATGCATGAGTTACACGATGGGAAAGAAGTTGAAGGAAAAGACGAGGGTAAATTTAGGGGAGGAGATGCCTGACGACGACGAATCCGCGTTAGCCCGTCTAAAGAATATTTTTGATTCGACATTTGACGTGTTACGGGAATTGGCGGACGAGCGAGGAGTGGGAATAGAGGATATTTATTCGGCGGAGAAGGTAGACCGTGGATTCTGGGGAGAAGATTACGAGGATTTGGAGGATCAGGATGAGGAAGTGGCAAGGCAGGTGGAGAGTGAGGATATGATGAAATGTGAGCAAATCTATCATTCTTTGGCAGATAAGTGTCAAGAGGAGATTTACCAGTATTTTGAAACGGAAAAAAAGAAAGAGGGTGAGTTTCCGCGGACGCGTGAGGTGGAGGATGCTTTATTGGAGGTGAACTGGTACATGGATTTGATTCGTTCCAAGATGAAACGGGCCCTTTGCGGGTACTTCCTTTACGCGGATAAAATAAACGCCACGCAGGAAGAGGAGGATTACAACGGTTCGGCGAAAGTGACGTTATTAGCCGTTGAGATATCTTGTACGGCATGGACGGTGATACGGGATAACATATCTGACTTTGAGAGGGAGGCATCCCGTATGATTGTATTGTTGGAACAGTTAGAAAATGATATAGAGGCTTTTTTCCCTAATGCCCGTACTTTCAAGAGGCCGGGATTTGATACTTGTGATGTAGTTTGAGAGAAAATATAGTTACGTGTGCCGTTTCCATTCAAATCGGATATTAGAGTTGAGTGGGAACGGTATTATTTTTGTGAATATTTTCAAATATGTGTGTTGAATTTCTTGAAATAAAGAGCGTTTTTTGTTGTGATGTTCGTTTGTAAATGTACCGTCATAGCTTGTTTTGTTAAAAGATGTATACTTTTGGTTGATGAAAATGAATATATAAAATATGGAATATAGTTCGTAGTGTATTTAAAAAAATATATATTTGTAGCTCAATAATTGAACGATTATTAACTGTCTAAAATCACTATTCGTTATATATCCTTACTTAACTATTAGTGTTCTAGTAATCATTGAATTGTAAATAATAACTCTTGTTTTATTTGCCGCACAAATCCTCATTTGTTTAACATTCAAAAAACGTTGGTTTAATGATAGTGGAATGTTACATAAAAGAAGGAGTTATATGTTTGTGAATAAGTGGTTTGTAGTGGTAGCGAGTATGGTCGTTTGTTTTTCATGCAGTTCCAGCAAGGAGATTGTCTATTTGCAGGATGTGAAGGAAAATGAGCGACTTGAATCGGACTTCGAGTACAAGACTGTCATTCACGTTGATGATTTATTGTCAATCGTGGTTTCTTGTGATGACACGGAGGCGGCATTGCCTTTCAATACTCCTATGATTGGCTTGGGGCGGGACGTGACATCGACCAACCAACAGGTTGCTCCCGGTTATCTCGTGGATAAAGAGGGGTATATTGATTTTCCCGTGCTGGGGAAATTGCGTGTGGACGGTATTTCCCGTGTCGAGTTGTCGGAAATGCTGAAGACGAAATTAGCGATGTACTTGAAAAATCCGATAGTGACGATACATTTCCAGAATTTCAAGGTGACTGTTTTGGGCGAAGTCCGGAGTCCGGGCAGTTACAGAGTGACCAGTGAGCGAGTATCTATATTCGATGCGCTGGGCATGGCGGGGGATTTACAGATTAATGCCAAGAGAAAAAACGTGCTGATTATGCGCGAGAACGGGAAAGAGAAGACTTTTGCCCGTTTGGATTTGACTTCGGCGAATCTTGTTTATTCCCCGTTTTTTTATTTGCAGCAGAATGATGTGGTTTACGTGGAGCCTAGCAGGGGGCGTATCGCGGGAGGTAACGCGGGAACTTTTTTGCCTTACGTTTTGTCCAGTGTGTCGACATTAGTGACGGTACTCGCGTTGATACTTAGATAGGTGAAAGGTTTTCTCCGGGTTGGTTGTATTTTTTAGTTTTAATGAAACGAGAGTGTATGAACGTGAATGGTAGTGAGGTCTATGTGCCTGAACAGGAAGAAACGATTGATTTAAGGATGTTGTTTTACAAGATTATCGCGCGGTGGCGGTGGTTTCTCGTGTCTGTGCCTTTGTGCGTGGGGGCGGTATTGATTTATTGCATGATGCAGGAACCCGTGTATAACGTGACGAGTAAAGTGATGATCAGCGACACGAAGAAAGGGGAGTTAGGCACTAGCATGATGATGAAGGAAATGGGATTTTTCCAAGGGGATAAGTACGTGGAGAATGAATTGATAGAGTTGCAGTCCAAGAATTTAATGCGGGAGACGGTAGGTGATTTGGAGTTGAATATTTGTTACAGTCGTGAAAGTGTCTTGAGGGGGACAGAATTGTATAAAGATTCTCCTGTAAACGTGTTGGTCGATCGTCCCGAGTTGATAAAAGACACTTGTTTTTTCGTGACATTGACGAGTGATACGACGATTTCGGTGACAGCCCCGGACGGGAAAGTTGTGCACGAGGGGCGTTTTTCGGAACGGATTCCGGTTGGTGATTACGCTATATCCGTGGAGAGGAGTGAGGTGTACTCCGCGGAGAAGGTGGAACGGGTGCAGGTGGATTTGTATTCCTACGATTCGGCAACGAAGAATTTTTACAAGAAACTGGAGGTGTCACCTTTGGACAAGAACACGAATGCGCTTCTTTTGTCGGTTAAAGATGTCGTGCCGCAACGGGGAAAGGAGCTGATCCGGGCACTGATAGATCGTTACAACGAAAACGGGGTGGCGGACAAACAGGTTGTTTCCGCCAAGACGGTGGAGTTTATCAATGCCCGACTTGAAGTGATTAACCGGGAATTGGGCACGATAGAGGATGATGCCGAGCGTTTCAAGCGAACGAATAAGTTGACCAATCTTGCTTCTGATGCCGAGTTCGTGATGGAGCGTAAGAAATTGACGGGGACGGAATTGTTGAAGTTGCAGACCGAGTTCGATGTAGCGCGTAGCATCCGGGAGTTATTGGAAAAAAGGGAAGGGAACGAGTTCGGTTTGCTCCCCGAGAATCTGGGTATCTCGGACGAGGGGATGAATAGCGGCATATCCCGTTACAACGAAATGGTGTTGCGAAGAAATAAACTTTTGCTTAGTGCCCGGAAAGATAATCCTATCGTGACGGGATTGGATATGCAATTACGAGAGATGAAGGAGAGTATTCGCGAGGCGGTGGGTAACGTGGAGAACGGTTTGGAAATAAAGATAAACACGTTAGAGCGGGAGAACCTTTCCGTTGACAAGCGATTGACTTCCGTGCCCGCGCAGGAAAAACAGTATCGGGCGATAGCCCGGCAGCAAGAGTTGAAAGAGAATCTTTTTCTTTTCTTGATGCAAAAACGGGAGGAGGCGGAGATCGCTAAACTGGTGTATGTTCCGACGGCGAAGATTATTGAAGACCCCGACGCGGGAGAAGGACCGGTATCTCCCCGTAAGGCCATGTTGTTGCTGGTCGGTTTGATGCTGGGGATTGGGCTTCCCGCGGGAATCGTGTTGGTGAGGGATATGTTGGATAATAAGGTGAGGAGTATTGAAGATATCGAGAGAAATGTCAAGGTTCCTTTGTTGGGTTCATTCCCGGAGGTGACCGGGGAGAAATTAATCGCCCGGGAAGATTTCGTGCAATCGGAATCCATGCATCTGATTCGGGAAAAGCTGAATTACATGTTGCGGCAAAAGGTTTGTCCGGTGGTTATGGTTACTTCGACCATTCCCGGTGAAGGAAAGTCTTTGATCGCGGCACATTTGTCAAACGCTTACGCGAAGACGGGTAAAAAGGTGTTGTTGATGGGGTGTGATTTGCGTAATCCCAGTTTGCATAAGTTTCTGGGAGAGAATAGCACGAAAGGTTTATCCGCTTACTTGGCAGGGATAGAGGGCGACTTGGCAAGCTTGATTTGTCCGGTGGAAGAACATCTGGATGTTTTGTTCGGTGGTGCGGTACCGCCTAATCCGGTTCAATTGCTTGCCGGGGAACGGATGGGTGAATTGTTGGAAAATATGAAGCAGCGGTATGATTGTATCATACTGGATACTCCCCCGGTAGGGATGCTTGCCGAAGGGTTTGCCTTGGGCAAGTGGGCGGATGCCTGCGTGTACGTGGTGCGGGCGAATATGTTAAAAAAGGAGGCGTTAAGGTTGGTCGCCGCGATAAACGGTGAAGGACGTCTGCCCGATATGGGAATAGTGCTGAATGATTTACGCGCGGACGCGGGAGGATACGGTTACGGGTATGGCTACGGGTATGGTTACGGGTATAACAAAAAAAATGTAAACGAATAGATATGTTGTTCTTCAAGCGTCACCGGAAATTTGTTTTTGACTACAAGCGGGATGTACACTCGCACGTTTTGCCTGCCTTGGATGACGGTGTACGTACCATGGATGAAGCAATTTTGATTATTCGTCGAATGGTGGCGGCGGGTTTGTGTTGTTTGACTTGTACTCCGCACGTGGCGTTTCCCGCGTTGATGAATAGCCGCGGGGATATAGGGAGTATGTTCGTGTTATTGAAGTCGCGTCTTGTACAAGAGGGAATAGATATAGCCGTGGATATGGGAGCTGAATATCGTATGGGTGAGTTTATGTTGGGGTTATTGGAACAAAACGAGATTATTGCTTCTGCCGCGGGGGAGGTGCTGGTCGAGCATAGTTTCGTGGCTCCATCGGTACATGCGGAGGAGATTATTTTCAGACTGCGGGGTAGTGGGTACATGCCTGTGATGGCACATCCGGAGCGTTATTCTTTTTACGCAGGTAACATAGTAAAGCATTGTGAATACTTGAAGTTACTAGGGTGTAAGATTCAAGTAAACTTACTCTCGTTTGCCGGATATTACGGGAAAGAAGCACTAACGGGTGCCCGGAAATTATACGGTACGGGGTTGGTGGATTATTACGCCGGGGATATTCACAATTTGCGACAGGAGATATTGTTGGAAAAACTAATAGGGGGAGCCTTTTTTTAATTTCTTTTTTCGAATATTACTTTTTTGAATGTTTGGGCTCCTCCTACTTCTCGTGTATCGGTCGAGGAATTTTGATTGTCTGTTGATGTTTGATTATCAGGCAATAAAGTGTTTTCGGTTAGGAATGAAATTTTGTGATTCTTGGAAAATCTGACTATAAATAAACGATCGTTTATTTATTCGCAAAAATATTAATAATTCCGATAATCGACAATGTTAATTGGTTATTTTTTACTCCTAGTAAATAATAAGTTATAAAATTATCCATTCTCACAACACATGTTTATTGACAATCGTAATAAACGATGGTTTATTTATTCGCTCACGGTCGGTTCGGGAGCTGGTTGCATTTATTTCTCAATGTCCAGTGAGTGTTGTTAAGATATTGAAAATGAAAACGATAAAATAATGATAAGGAAGTGTACATTAATAACAGGGATTCTGGTATTGTTGATGATATTACGCGTGAACGCGAACGAAAGTACAGCGGATGTTATTTCTACGGATGCCGCGGTGTTGTACACGGGTGAGGAAAGTTTTTTGATTCCGGACACGGTATTCCGGAAATTTTGTATTGAACTGGGATGTGCCGATGAAAAAGGGTACATTATTCCGGCAGAGGCCGCGAAAGTCACGTGGCTTAGTGTCGGTAGAAAGAATATCGTGTCGCTGGAAGGCATCAAGTATTTCACTTCACTGGAAAAGTTGACTTGTTATTACACTCCTCTTGCTTCGCTGGATGTATCGGGATGTAGCTCGCTAAAAGAATTGTACTGTAATCATAACGCCTCGCTTGTTTCCTTGAACGTGAACGGGTGTACGTCATTGGAGAAGTTGTATTGTTACAATACTCCGCTCGTGGAGCTGAATGTGTCGGGATGTAAGTCTTTGGTTTGCCTAAGGTGCCACGATAATACTTCCCTCGTGACGTTGTACGTGAAGGGATGTGCGGCGTTGAAAGAACTATATTGCCATAACGATCACCTCTCGGGGTTGGACTTGTCCGGGTGCACTTCGTTGAGGACTTTGTATTGTTATGGCAATTTTATTACTCGTTTGGATGCGACTGTTATGCCTGAGGGGAAGGGGTTCCGGCTTTTCTGCGGTAATCAGACCTCGGACGGTGTGACCGGACAATCTTTGGAATTGACATTGACTCCCAAGCAAAAAGAACGTTGGGATGACTACATGATATCCAACGGGAGTAATGTTCGGGTGAACGTTGCCGTGAGATGAAACATGTTTTCTCTTTTTTTCGTTTATAAGGTAGGTTATCCATGGGGTAACTCGTGAGATTTATCAACTTAAAACGGAGGTATTATGAAGGAGAAAGAGAAAAATGATCGGGAGAATGAAGGGAAGAAAGTGAATCGGCACGCGGAGAAGAATATCCCTTCCAAGCAGGACAAGAGTTGGGTAGGAGAAAACCAGATGCCACAACGACAATTTGACAAGACCGAATTAGAGAGAGAGAAAGGCGACGGTTTAAAGAGAAAATGCAAAAAATAAATCGTTTTATCTTCTTTATCAGGTTGGGCTAAAATAGGTCTGTAAAGTCGATAAAGGATTGAATTACGGTGTTTTATCCGAAAATATTTGTACTTGATTGACTTTATAGACTTTTTTTTCTTGTAGTATTGTTTGTTTGAATAATTATTGTAAATTTGCAGTGATATTTGAGTTTTGATTTGATTACAGAGTGTTTGCCTTTCATCGTATTTTAAATGTATCGTTAAGCAGACTTTCCTTAGGCAATTATTCAACCTCAAAAGCATTTATTAATTATTTTAAAGTTTGTATTAATGAACATTTACATTTCAAATCTAAGTTACGAAGTGAGTGACAGTGACTTAAAAGAATTATTCGAGGAATACGGTGAAGTTTCTTCAGCAAAAGTAATCATGGACAGAGAGACCGGACGTTCAAGAGGTTTTGGTTTCGTGGAAATGTCTGACGATGTACAAGGACAAAAAGCTATCGACGAGTTGAACCAAGCTGAATATGACGGCAAGGTAATCAGCGTGAACGTGGCTAAACCGAGAACGGACAGACCTGCCGGAAATCGCGGTGGTTTTAACCGTGGCGGTGGTGGCGGACGTGATCGTCGCAGCGGAAACGGTGGCGGCGGACGTAGCTTCGAGAGAAGATACTAATTTGTCATTGGGACAAGATATATTAATAAACGGTAGCGGAAGTTACCGTTTATTTTTTGTGGAAATAGTGGTGTTCCTCCCTGTTTCCGTTGATATTCTGTTGAGGAACTATTCAAGAAAGAACTCAATGCGGGTATAATATCAAATCAAAAACGTTTCAAAGACGCTCGTGAACGTCTTTGAAACGTCTTTGTATCGAAGGTGAAACGTCTTTGTTCCCTTATTACCCCCTATTCTCTTCCTATATACTTACTTCTCTATCCGTGAAAACCATTACCGCGGGTGAATGGGCGAGGATATATGACGCGGGGTATTCTTTTGCCTTGCGGATGATTTGTTCCATGATTTCCTGTTTTTCTTTACCGATAACGGGAACCAGTATAGCGGAACTTTTCAAGATAACGGTTCCGGTCATGGTGATGCGTTGTTGTCCCGTGATAGGGTGTTGGGATACGGCATATACGCGACGATCCGTGAGCAAGTTCATGTCATTGGGGAATATGGAAGCCACGTGTCCGTCCGTGCCTACACCGAGGATAACACAATCGAAACGGGGTGCGGTGGAATAACCCGGAAGTTCCCATTTTACCATTTCCGAGTAGCGTTCCGCTTCAACCTTGGGTTCTTGTTCTCCCCAGATACGGTGAATATGGTTCGCGGGTATCTCCAGCGGGATAAATAGCAACTGATCGGCATGCTTGTAGTTGCTTTCGTCCTCGTCCGGCGCCACGCAACGTTCATCCACCCAGTAGAAACGAATGTTGTTCCACGGGATAATTTCTTTGTATTCTTTTACCCATAACTTGAACAGCGCTTGTGCCGTGCTACCCCCGGACAGAGCCAAGTGGAAAGGCTTTGACTTACTTTTTTTTATCACCGTGACAAGCGCTTCGCTGGTTGCACGCAACGCTTCTTCCGGTGTTTTATAAGTTTCTATTTTCATGATATATGGTTATATGTCTTAGTATAATTTATGCATTTTATACGATGCAAGTTACATTTTATTCGTGATTAAAGCAATAATTTTGCCTTGAAAGCTTGAAAAAATCTTAACGTGACATCATTTGTCGGCAGCTTTTGTTGAAACGGCGGATAAAGAGAGCCGCCGCGAACATAAGACCACCGCAGAATCCGGAGAGTAGCCCGGGAGCCCCGAAGTCGAGTAAAATACCCGTGACGTAGGCGAGCGGGACGGCAACAAAGACATAGGAAATGAAAGCGTATATCATGGGGCGTTTCACGTCGGTGATACCTCTTAACGCGCCGAGAGCGGTGACCTGTAGCCCGTCGAATATTTCGAAAACCGCGACGACGTAGAAAAGGCGGCGTGCCACTTCAATCACTTCCCGGTCGGGCGTGAAGACGGAAGCGATTTGGGCCCCGAAAAGAGCGTAGATAATGGCCGCTCCCGTCATAAAGACCACGGAAAGACGAAAAGCCGCGTGAGCGTGACGGCGCATCTTGGCGAAATTATGACGCCCGAATTCGTGGCTGATAAGTATCGTGGAAGCCCCGGCAATCCCGCTGGATATCATGAAGGTGAGGTTAATCATGGATAACGCTATCTGGTTGGCGGCAAGAGGCACCGTGCCAAGCCAACCCATCATGACCGTGATGAGGCTGAGGGAGAGAAATTCGACTACCATTTGTCCGGCGATGGGGTAACCCACTTGCAGGAGTTGTTTTATTTTGCGCCCGCTGACATTTGTCCGGCGGAAGAACTGAAAGACGGTGGCGTGTATGGCGGAGCGGCGTGTATAAAAGAGAAATACCGCGGGCATCATGGTTCTTGATATCAAGGTTGCCAGTCCGGCTCCCGCTACCCCCAGATTCGGGGCACCGAGTTTACCGTATATAAACATGTAGTTGAGAATGATATTCATGACGTTGCATGATATCGTGATGACCATGGCCACTTTCGTGTTACCGATGCCTTCCATGTATTGTTTGAATGTCATGAAGAGGATGAAGGGAATGACCGACAGGGAGGTCAGTATGTAATAGCCTTTACTTAGCACGATCACTTCCTCGGGTTGTCCCATCATGGATAAAAAAGGCATAAGAGAGAAGAGAAAGGCGGTGAGCAAGAGTGATACCGCGGTGTTCACCAGAAGTGAGTTCTGGAAGAATCCCGCCACCCGTTCGCTGTCGTTCTGGGCATGTGCCTGTCCGACGAGGGGAGTGAGTCCCGTGGCGATACCCATCCCGACGACCATCGTGTTCATGATGATGATACCGGCAAGGGATACTGCCGCCAGTTCGGGAGCGCCGAGACGCCCGACCATGATGTTGTCCGCCATTTGCACCACCGCTTGTCCCGCCAGCGAGAGCATGATGGGGAAGGCGATACGGACGTTGTCTTTGTAATATGATGAACTGATTTTCATGCCTTTTTGTAAACGGGGGCAAAGGTACGATTTAGTTTGTAAAGTTCATAACGTCACGGGAGAATAACACGCCCGAAAACCGGGGGCGGTCGGCGGGGAAACGGTGGAGTTATTCTGAAGTTCTCCTGAAGTTCTCCTGCAGTTATTCTAACGGGGTTAGAATAACTGCAACTTATCTATTGTTTAACTCTAGGATAGAGTGCAGGTCTACACGAGGGATGGGCATCGCTTATGGAAGGGGAAATCGGGAGAAAAATAGTTGAGAAAAGTGAAACAAATGTAACCGCCCTTGTCGTATAAAAAGGTATAAGACTAAATTTTAAGTAATTTAACCTTAATATTAAGCTAAATAATTTGCGAAGATGAAATAAGTATCTATCTTTGGATATATTAAACGAGAGAAATGAAGAAGACAGTATTTCAATATTTTTCACTGTTACTTTTGCTTTTGGCAATCGGGGTAAGCGCCTTTGGAGAAACTGATTCCAAAGGAGAGAAGCCCGTGCCGACAGTTCCGGGTACGGAGCAGTCGCGGGACGATTCCAAGGTTGCCACTTCTTCCGCTGACCGACATGGTGCTTTCGAACGCACGTTGGTTTTTTCCAGTCAGCAGATCGCGAACGGAAGTAGTCGGGAGCAACAAATCTCGTTCTCTATTTATCGCAAAATCCAATTAGCGTATCACAAGTCAGAGTATGGTATTCGGGTAGAACGTTCCATTGAAAGTTTTTCCGAATTGTTGGGTATTCGTTATATACAGGGATTCTACCTGTTCGACTTGTGTAAAATCGTCATTTAGCCACACGTAAGTCAAGTATGTCCGTGCCATGTCATTGTGGTACAGGTGTTTCGTATGCCTGTATAAAATGATAAAAGAGGGTGCTATGTACTGTTGTACAGATGTTTAGTGTGAAATCGGTATTCATGTAAGGATACGGACAGGTCCTTTACACCCTATTATTTTCAATTATTTTAAAGAGATTGACTTATGGAAACTACAAGTACAAAAATGAGTGATAAGATTACAAAGTCTGCATTATTCCAAACGTTATACCCGATTGTGGTTATGCTTATCGTTTTCGGGTTGGTATTCCTTGCTTTATATTGCGCGTTATAAATATTAAAATACATTAGACATGAAAAAGACTGCAACATCTACAAAGGGGGCAAAGAGAAATTTAGGTATTTCTGCTTTCCCGATAATCATTCTGTGTTTTATTCTTGCAATGATTATTTATCATTTCGTTTATGGAAATCCGGCTAATTTTATAAACAATGACCCGAACAATCACCCGTTACCCGGAAATCTCTTGGGGACGATATATAAGGGAGGGGTAATCGTGCCGATCATACAGACTTTATTATTCACGGTCTTGACGTTGAGCGTTGAACGTATGATCGCTTTACGCAAGGCGAAAGGGAAAAAGAATCTTCAGCAATTCGTGACCAAAGTGAAAGGTCAACTGGAAAGCGGGGATATCGAAGGAGCCCGTAAAGCGTGTGATGAACAGAAAGGAACGGTGGCGAATGTTATAAAGTCATCGCTTTCTACTTACACGCAGGTCGACGGTTGTGATACTTTGACGAAAGAAGAGAAGCAACTCGCGGTGCGGAAAGACTTGGAAGAGGCTACCATGCTGGAGTTGCCTACCATGGAGCAGAATCTGGGGGTTATCGCCACGATTACCACGTTGGGAACTTTGATGGGGCTGCTCGGTACGGTTATCGGTATGATCAAGTCGTTTGCCGCCTTGTCCTCTGCCGGGGGTACGGATTCTATCGCTTTGTCGACAGGTATTTCGGAAGCGTTGGTAAATACCGCGTTCGGTATTGCCACGGGGGCTTGCGCTGTTATCGCTTACAATTTCTTTACAAGTAAGATAGACGGTATCACGCATAGTATTGATGAAATCGGTGCTTATATCGTGCAAACATTCACGGTGAAGAACAGATAGTTTGAACCTTTAAACACACGAGTTATGAGTCAGAAGATAAAGAAGAAATCGACGTTTATCGACATGACCGCCATGAGTGACGTGACGGTGCTGTTGCTAACGTTCTTCATGCTGACCTCGACGTTTATCCAAAAGGAACCGGTGAAGGTGAATCCGCCGCAGTCGGTTTCGGAGATCAAGATTCCCGATGCCAATATCGTTTCTATACTGGTGGAACCCTCGGGAAAGGTGTTTATGGGGTTGGATAAGCCGCAAGACAGAATGGAAGTTTTGAAGAAAATGGGCGAAAGTTACCAGATCGAGTTTACTAATGATGAGTTGAAGAAGTTTAGTTTGTGTAACTCTTTCGGGGTTCCGATTCAAGGAATGAAGCAATTTCTCGCGTTATCGCCCGAAGATCAGGATAAAGTGTTGATGAATTACGGTATTCCTTGCGATAGCACGAATAACCAGTTTAAATCGTGGATGCAGTTTGCCCGCGAGGTGAACAAGGATTTGGTGATCGCAATCAAGGCAGACCAAAGTACACCTTATCCGCTGATAAAGGATATTATGGCGACGTTGCAGGATTTGCGGGAGAACAGGTACAACCTGATAACCTCTTTGCGAAATATGCCTAATGTATGACCGGGTTGGACGTGTTAATTTGAAACGATAAGATTATGGCAGAGATACAAGATAACGGAGGCGGAGAACGCAAGAAAGGTAAACAGAAGAAGTTTAGTATCCGCGTGGATTTTACTCCCATGGTGGATATGAATATGCTGTTGATAACTTTCTTTATGCTCTGTACTTCCATGAGTAAGCCCCAGACAATGGAAATCAGTATGCCCCGGAAGGATTTGTTGAACGAGCAGGAGCAGAACAAGGTGAAGGCTTCGAAGGCGATGACCATTTTGTTGGGAAAGGAGGGAAAGGTGTACTATTATATGGGAGAACCGGATTACGAGAATCCCGATATGGTGCAGGAAACAGACTTTTCCCCGAACGGGTTGAGAGCGATTTTGCTGGGACGCAACCAGATCGTGATGCAAAAGATCCGGGAGTTGAAACAGAAAAAGGAGAATCTGGAAATCACGAACGAGGAGTACTTGAAAGAGTCCGCCGAGATTCGGAAAGAGAAAGATTCGCCTGTAATATTGATTAAGGCGACGGATTTCGCTAACTATAAGAACCTGATTGACGTGCTTGACGAGATGCAGATATGCAATATCGGTCGTTACGCGATCATGGATGTTACACAGGGCGATTTACGCTTGTTACAGGATAAAACGCACGACGGGTACGCCGATGATTTGAAGGAGGTTATCGAGTACCGGGAGTTAAAACAGTAAGGTATGGCAAAAGATATTCATATAAATTCGGTTGAATGGTGCGACCTCGTGTTTGCCGGGAAGAATAAAGATTACGGCGCTTACGAATTGCGTAAGCAGTCGTCCCGGCGGCATCTGACAGCTTATATAGTGATTATAGGCTGTGTCGTACTGGCAATGGTACTTCCTGCCTTCATTCGTTTTCTTACCCCGGTGAAGGCGGAGGAAAAGATGGTAGCGGTGACCGAGCTTTCTAATTTGAAGATGGAGTTACCGGAGGTGAAGGAAGAGAATAAGATCGTGGCGGTGAACGTGCCGCCTCCGCCTACATTGAAGACGACAATCAAGTTTACCGCTCCCGTGATCAAAAAAGACGAGGAGGTGAACGAGGCAGACGAGATGAAGACACAGGAGGAGGTGAATCAAGCGAAAGCGGCTATTTCCGTGGCGGACGTGAAGGGAAATGATGACGAGAACGGTCAGGATATTGCTGATTTGGAAGATCACAAATTGATCGTGGCGAGTGATGACGAGGTATTTCAAGTCGTGGAACAAGCCCCGGAATACCCGGGAGGTATGGCCGCCTTGATGAAATGGATCGGTAAAGAGATCCGTTACCCGTCTATTGCCCAAGAAATGAACATCGCGGGAAAGGTTATCGTGCAGTTTGTTATCGGGCGTGATGGTTCGGTGCGCGATGTGCAGGTCATTCGTTCCGTTGATCCTTCGTTGGATCAAGAAGCTATCCGGGTCGTGAAAGCGATGAAGAAATGGATTCCCGGTAGACAGCGGGGAGAAGCTGTATCCGTAAGATTCACGTTGCCGATATCATTTAAATTGCAACAATAAGCAATTGAAAATTGAAAATGGAGAATTGAAAATGAACTCCTTGCTTGGTTTTGGGCTCGATTTAAAATGGAGTGGGGAGATAAATTAATTAAGTTATGAATATTCGAATCGGCTTTTGGCTCTTGTTACTGGTGTCCCTTGGGGCTTGTAAAGGAAAGACATCAAGTGTGCAGGAAACCTTGTTCAGCGGGGTGATCCGGGTTGCTGTCGATGAAACGTTATCTCCCTTGGCCGAGGAAGCTATTAACGTTTTTGAGGCGCAATATAATCAGGCGGGTGTAATACCACTTTACACGAGTGAAGTGGAAGCGATCAATTTGCTGTTACGTGATAGTGTGCGGTGGGTTTTGGCTACACGACCACTGACGGAAAACGAATTAGAGTCATTCCACAGCAAGAAGTTTTTTCCGGAGTCGGTGAAGGTAGCCACTGATGGGATAGCCTTGATCGTGAACAGGCAAAATGCCGATTCGATATTCAATTTGGCTCTGTTGCAAAAGATATTTACCGGGGAGATTACCCGTTGGGAGGAGATTGCCCCGGGGTCCCGCGCGGGAGAGATACAGGTGGTTTTCGATCACCCGAATTCAAGCACCGTGAGGTACGCGATTGATTCGATTTGCGGGGAGGGGCAGTTGTCCGAGCGTTGTCACGCGGCAGGGACGAACCGGAAGGTGATTGATTACGTGGCACGTACCCGTGGTGCTTTGGGGGTAATAGGTGTGAACTGGATCAGTGATGACAGGGATTCGCTTTGTCGCGATTTTCTCGACGAGATACAAGTGGCACGCGTGAGTCGTGCCGACCGACCGACGTACGGGAATAGTTACCAGCCTTACCAGTATTATCTCTATACCGGACAGTATCCCTTGCGACGGGATATTTATATTTTGCTGAATGATCCCCGTGGTGTTTTGCCCACGGGATTGACTTCTTTTTTCTCCGGTTCGCGGGGACAGCGTATCGTGTTGAAGGCCGGTTTGCTACCGGCAACAATGCCCGTGAATATCGTGAACGTGAGAGAACAAATCTAACTATAAATTTGAAGACGATGAATACAAAATGGATATTATACGGACTGTTCTTTTCGCTCCTTTCCGTGAGCGTGAAGGCGGCAGATAACAGGGTAGGGATAGATCTCTACGAGTCGGGAATGACTGGTGCGGCAAAAGTGTTTTTTCTGGATAATCTGCCGACGCTGACGGATAATGTACGGCAGGCTGAGGCGTGTTATTACCTCGGGGAATGTTATCTGACGCTAGGGCAGAGGGATTCTGCCGGTTTTTATTACGATAAAGGCGTGGGATTGCAACCGGATTACCCGTACAATCGGGTGGGACAGGCAAGTCTGAAGTTGAATGACGATCCTTCCGGCGCGGAGGCTTTATTGAAGGATGCCCTCGGAACGAAAGGGTATAAGAAAGACGCTACCCTGCAAATCGCTATCGCGAGGGCTTACTTGCACGCCGGTGATGCCGCGAAGGCTATGGAGCACGTGAATAAGGCGAAAGAGTTGGATGACAAGAGCGGTTTGCCCTACCTCGTGGAAGGCGACATTCTGGTGATGCGGGGACACACCGGGGATGCTTGTGCCAAGTACGAGTCGGCTACTTATTTTTCTCCGGATTGTCTGGGGGCTTATTTGAAGCAGGCACAGATATACATGTCCACCAATCGTTCGCTTTCTCTCGAGAAGTTGAATAAAGTGCGCGAGATATCGCCCGATTTTTGCGGGGCTTACTGTTCCTTGGGAGAATTGCACGAGATGTCCGGAAATAGTAAGGCGGCGGCAGAGAATTATACTAAGTTTATCCGTTCGGGGTATTACGACACGGAGAATTTGCTTCGTTACGCGGGGATATTGTATTTCGACAAGCAATATGCCGGGATGTTGCCCGTGCTGGAACAGGTGTTGAATGAACGACCGGATAATTTAGTGGCGAAACGGTTGTACGCGTACTGTCTGGCGAAACGGGAAGACGGGGAGAAGTGTTTGCAGGCTATCCGGCATTTTATAGAGTCAACCCCGGAAGAACATCAGATTTATCAGGATTTCCTGTGTTATGCCGAGCAATTGGAGGCAAACAAGAATTACAATGATGCCGTGGTGTTTTACGAGAAGGCTTTGCAAACGGATGCCAAACATCAAGAGCTGAACAAGGAAATCGCGGATATTTTCGCGAAGACCAATCAATTGGATTCGGCTGTGGTATATTACAATCGTTATATTGATTCTGCCGGAGAGGCATCGGCGGAAGATTTATTGAAATTGGGCAAATGCTATTATAACATGGCTTGCCGGGATTCCGTTGTCGACGAACAGAAAGCGGAACTCGTGAAAGCCGATAGTTTGTTTGCCGCGTTGAGTGACAAGGTGCCGAGTAGTTACGTGGGATATTTCTGGCGGGCACGCGTTAATTCGATGCTCGATCCGGAAACCTTGGAAGGGTTGGCAAAACCTTATTACGAGAAAGTGGTAGAAATAGGACTGTCGAACACGGAACGTTATAAACGGGAACTGATAGAGAGTTACAAGTATCTGGGGTATTACCATTACGTTGTTGCCGATGCTATCACGACGAAAAATAATGGAAATCCCGATTCGGCAAAAGGTGAATACGAGGAAGCAAAGGAGTTTTTCTCTAAGGTGCTGGCGTTAGATGCCAAGGACGAGATTGCTTTGAAGGCACTGGAAAGTATAAAACTTTAATAATTTTAGATTTAGTGATTTTAGATTGAGTAAAACGACTCGTGCAAGTTGCACATAGCTTTCCCCGAGGAGTGGATGCGGGTAAGTCTTTTTTTTCCACCGTTGGGGTGTTTTGGTATGGAAATTGCACTATAATCCCACAGAACAATAAAAAGGAAATATGAAGTTTTGGTTGAAAATATTGTCTGTCGTTATTATAACGTTTTGTTTCGGGATAAATGTTTTGTCCGGGGAGAACACGTTTGAAGGACGTACGGAAAACAGGACGGAGTATTTCGCTTCTACCCGGTTGGACGGGGAATTTACTTTGAGCGATTTGGCAAGAACCTACGATTTCGTTGGTGGTGCGTTTATCCTATCCGCATCAATTGATTTACCGGGCGATACGGGTATTGAAAAAGAAAAAAGAGGTGGTTTGTCTAAACTGCTCTCGTGCCATGATTCGGTCTTGAAGTCACATCACATTATTTGTCAGGAAAAATTCCGAGAATATTTATTCACAAAGCATGTCCATGGATTTTATATCTATCGGATAGGTCGTTTAGTTATTTAGCGGTATTGCCGGGATATATTCTCTCGTGCAAGGGAGAAAAAAAGCGTGTAGAAAGTTTGTTGGAAAGAAACTTTCCCGGTGAATATACGTTAAAGTTAAAAGTAAGCATTTAAAGAACGTTTAAATTATATATTATGAGACAGAATGTCGGGTACGTGACGCAAGTGATTGGTCCTGTCGTGGACGTGATTTTCGAGAATGACGGGGGAGATTTGCCACCTATTTACGAGGCGCTTGAAATCGAGCGGGACAATGGAGCCAAGTTGATTGTCGAGGTTGAACAGCACGTGGGTGAAGACACGGTGCGCTGCGTGGCAATGGATACGACGGACGGGTTGTATCGCGGGATGAAAGTGGTTGACTTGGGGCGGACGTTGACGATGCCCACGGGCGATCAGATTAAGGGACGCCTGTTGAACGTGACGGGTGATGCTATTGATTATCTGTCCCCGCTGGAATACAAAGATACGCTTTCCATTCACCGGGAAGCCCCGAAATTCGAGGATCTGTCCATACAGGAAGAATTGTTATTGACGGGTATCAAGGTGATCGATTTGCTGGAACCTTATTCCAAAGGGGGGAAAATCGGTTTGTTCGGTGGTGCCGGTGTCGGTAAAACCGTGTTAATCATGGAAATGATCAATAATATAGCCAAGGGACATAACGGGTATTCCGTGTTTGCCGGAGTTGGTGAACGTACGCGTGAGGGGAATGACCTTTTGCGGGAGATGATCGAGTCGGGTGTAATTAATTACGGCGACAAGTTCAAGGAGGAAATGGCTCAAGGCAAATGGGATTTGGAAAGCGTGGACATGGATAAAGTGCGGGAATCACAGGCCACGCTCGTGTTCGGGCAGATGAACGAGCCCCCCGGGGCACGTTTGCGGGTGGCTTTGTCGGGATTGACCGTGGCGGAGATGTTCCGGGATTCGAATGAAGGCGGTAAGGAGATATTGTTCTTTATTGATAATATATTCCGTTTCACGCAAGCGGGTTCGGAAGTTTCGGCGTTGCTGGGACGTATGCCGTCGGCGGTGGGCTATCAACCCACGTTGGCATCGGAGATGGGTAAATTGCAGGAACGCATCACTTCGACGAAAAACGGTTCGATTACATCTATTCAAGCTATTTACGTGCCGGCGGACGACTTGACTGACCCCGCTCCGGCGACGACATTCAGTTTCTTGGACGCGACCACGGTATTGAGCCGTAAGATCACGGAATTGGGTATTTATCCGGCAGTGGACCCCTTGGAATCGAATTCACGTATTCTTGACCCGGCTATCGTGGGTGAAGAACATTATCACACGGCGCAGAGGGTTATCGAATTGTTGCAGCATTATAACGAGTTACAAGATATTATAGCCATATTAGGAGTGGATGAGTTGTCGGATTCGGATAAGATTGTCGTGGCTCGTGCCAGACGGGCGCAACGTTTCTTGTCACAACCATTCCATGTGGCGGAGCAATTCACGGGTATTCCGGGTGTGATGGTTCCACTGGAGGAAACTATTCGCGGGTTCAAGATGATATTGGATGGCGATATGGACGAGTACCCTGAACAAGCCTTTATGAACGCCGGAACAATTGACGACGTGATTAAGAAAGGAAAAGAGATGATGGAGAAGGCGAAAAGCAATTGAAAATTGAAAGTTGAAAATTGAAAATGAAATGAGCAATGATAGAGGAGGTGCCCGAAGGGCGGAGGAGTTCAATTTAAAATCTAAAATCTAAAATCAAAAGCGTTTGCCCGTGCGGCTGTAATCTAAAATGATAAATCATAAATCTAAAATTAATCAGGATGGTTTTAAGAATAGTATCTCCGGAAAAAGTGCTTTATAAAGGTGAAGTGCAAATGGTGAAACTACCCGGTACGGTGGGACAGTTCACGGTATTGGAGCATCACGCCCCGTTAGTGTCCACGTTGACAGCGGGAAAGCTGGTTTACCGGGGGGCGAGCGGGGAGAAGGAAATTGATATAAAAGGAGGAGTCGTGGAGGTGCGGGATAACAACGTGGTGGTATGTATAAATTGATAAACGAATGAAAGGTTATGCAAGACATATATTGACGGTATTCTTTTCGCTGACGGTGGCTTTGAACGTGTCCGCGCGGGAGGTTGTTGCCGTGAATGATACTCTGACAACGGAAGATGAAATTGTTGCTCGGGTGGATTCGCTGGGGCAGGAAGTCGAGGAAGAAGCGAAAGCGTTTAACCCGAAAGAAACCATTTTCGAGCATCTTGGTGATGAATACGGTTGGAATATCGTGGGGCGTGTGACTCTTCCATTGCCAGTGATTGTTAGGGGAATAGACGGAAGTTGGCACGTGTTCAGTTCCACGCGTCTGGAGGACGGGAAGGAATACGAGGGATTTTATATCGCCCGCGAGGGAACTCACGAGGGGAAGATTGTCGCCACGGACGCGACGGGAAACGTGTATCGTCCGTATGATTTCTCTATCACGAAAAACGCATTTTCTATCATGATAAGCGCTTTGATTACCATGTTAATCGCCTTTTCGTTGGTGCGTTATTACCGGAAAAACAAATACAAAGCCCCTAGAAAGGGTGTCGGTTCAATCGAGATGGTCGTGGAGATGTTGTACAAAGAGGTTATCGTGAGCGTGTTGGGAAAAGAGGCGAGAAAATACGCGCCTTATCTACTGACATTGTTTTTCTTTATATTCATCTCTAACTTGATGGGATTGGTCGCGTTCTTCCCCGGGGGAGCAAATGTAATGGGAAATATGTCTATCACGCTTGTACTGGCAGTTTGTACCTTTGTCGTGGTGAACGTGTCGGGAACGAAGGAATACTGGAAAGAGATTTTCTGGCCGGATGTACCGTTCGCGTTGAAATGTCCGGTGCCCTTGTTGCCGATAATCGAGATTTTCGGGGTATTCACGAAACCTATCGCTCTTATGATTCGTCTTTTCGCGAATATGCTGGGAGGACACTTGATTGTGCTGGTATTGATTTCGTTGATATTCATGTTCGGCGTGATGGGGCAGGTGGTTGTCGGGGTGACAACGATATTCTCGGTACTGTTCGCGGTGTTTATGAACTTGATACACGTGCTGATCGGATTTATCCAAGCGTACGTGTTTATGTTACTGTCAACGATATTTATCGGGTTAGCGAGAGTGAAGCGATTGAGTGATTTATAATAGAATAATTTGAATCAATAAATCTAAAATAAATAAGGTTATGGAAAGTTTAATTTTATTGGAAGCCGCGGTAGCCGGAATGAGTCTGGCAAAGATAGGTGCTTGTGTTGGTGCGGGTATCGCCGCTATTGGTGCCGGTATCGGTATTGGTAAGATCGGTTCTTCTGCTATGGACGCTATTGCCCGTCAGCCGGAAGAAACGAATAACATCAGAACGAATATGATTGTGATTGCCGCGTTGATAGAGGGTGTTGCCCTTTTCGCGATTATCGTTTGTTTATTAGCATTGTTTGTATAAAAAGAAGCTATGTCATTGTTTACACCGGAATTCGGATTAGTGTTTTGGATGCTGGTTGTCTTCTTGATTCTTTTCGGCATCTTGGCAAAATACGCTTGGCCTGCCATTGTCCGTATGTTGGACGAACGGGCGGACTTTATCGATAAAGGCGTGGTTTATGCTCAAGAAGCGAAGGAAGACCGGGAGAAGGCACAGGCAGATGTCAAGACGTTGCTGGCGGAAGCGCACAAGCAACAATTGGACGTGCTGCAGCAGACGGAACGACTGAAACGGGAGATGATAGCGGATGCACGCAAGGCAGCGGAGAACGAGGCGCAACGGGTGAGAGAAGCTGCCAACTTATCAATAGAGCAGGCGAAAAGAGAAGCGGAACGGCAATTACGGGTACAAGTGGCATCTTTGTCTTTGCAGATAGCAGAGAAGGTGATGCGGAAAGATCTGTCTTCCGATAAGGCTCAAACGGAGATTATCGGTAAGCTGTTGGACGAGCTTGAAAATAAAGAGTAAAGGAGGAAGGTATGGACGAAGGATTGATTGCTCGTAGATACGCGAAGGCTCTGCTTCGATACTCGCAAGAACTGGGTGCTGCCGATTTGGTTTACGAGAAGATGAAATTATTCGAGATAAACTATATCGCTCACCCCGATTTGCAAAAGGCTTTGTTGAATCCGTTGTTGTCACCCGGGGATAAGGAGATGCTTCTTTCCACGGCTATCGGAATCGAGCCGGGAGAAGCGTATATCAAGGGGATTCGTTTGTTGATAAAGAATCACCGGGAGATGTATGTAAGACAAATCTGTCTGATGTTCCAAAAACTCTACCGGGAGGCTTACGGCATCATCCGGGTGAAGATTACCACCGCGGTGGAATTGTCGAAGGAGGCTCTGGAACAAATAGAGGATTACGTGAAACGTCGCTATGCCTCGAAAAAGATAGAATTTGTCCATAAAGTTGATTCGACGATTATCGGTGGTTTCGTGTTACAGATCGGTACGGAGCAATTAGATGCCTCGTTGATGAAGGAACTGAAGGAGATAGGAGTAGGGTTAGGACTGGAAGAGAATTATTGACTCGGTAATTCCGTGATTCAATAATTGACGATTCAGCGATTATAAGAAATTTGGAAAGTCATTTTCAATTTTCAATTTTCAATTTTCAATTGTATAAATTTATGTTGAAAGCGAATGAAATATCGGATATATTAGAGATGCAGCTCAAGGAGGTGGATACTCGAATGGTTTTTGAAGAAGTGGGTAGAGTGATGGAAGTAGGTGACGGGGTTGCCCATGTCTTCGGGTTGGATAATGTTCGGGCAAACGAGTTGCTCGAATTTGAGAACGGGGTTCGGGGAGTCGCTATGAACTTGGAGGAGGACAACGTGGGTGTGATTCTGATGAATGCCGGCGACCGCGTGAAAGAGAATTACACGGTGAAGCGTACCGGGAACATCGCTTCCATCAAGGTGGGAGAAGGTTTGCTCGGGCGGGTGATTAATACTTTGGGTGATCCGATCGACGGGGTTGGTGCGATTCAGGGTGATTTAATGCAGTTGCCGTTGGAACGTAAGGCTCCGGGTGTAATCTATCGTCAACCGGTGAAAGAACCTTTGCAGACAGGTATTAAGGCTATCGACTCTATGGTGCCTATCGGACGCGGGCAGCGGGAGCTGATTATCGGTGATCGACAGACGGGGAAGACCTCTATCGCGGTGGATACGATATTGAACCAAAAAAGGTATTTTGACAAAGGTGATCCGGTTTATTGTATTTACGTGGCTATCGGGCAAAAAGCATCCTCTGTGGCTATGCTCGTGAACACGTTGCAGGAGCGGGGTGCCATGGAATACACGATCGTGGTGGCGGCAAACGCCTCTGATTCGGCAGCCATGCGGTATTACGCGCCGTTTGCCGGAGCAACCATTGGCGAGTATTTCCGGGATAGCGGACGTAATGCACTTGTGATATATGACGACCTTTCCAAGCAGGCGGTAGCTTACCGGGAGATATCTTTGATTTTGCGTCGTCCGTCAGGTCGTGAGGCTTACCCGGGTGATATTTTCTACCTGCATTCCCGTTTGTTGGAAAGAGCCGCGCGTATTATTTCCAGCGATGAGATGGCACTGACGATGAATGATCTGCCGGAAAACTTGAAACCGATGGTGAAAGGGGGCGGTTCGTTGACAGCCTTACCGATTATCGAGACACAGGCAGGCGACGTATCGGCATATATTCCCACGAACGTGATCTCTATCACGGACGGTCAGATATTTCTTGAAGCCAGTTTGTTTAACGAGGGTATGCGTCCGGCAATTAACGTGGGTATTTCGGTATCCCGTGTCGGTGGTAACGCCCAGTTAAAGGCCATGAAAAAGATTGCCGGAACGCTGAAGATCGATCAGGCACAATACCGGGAACTGGAATCGTTCTCCAAATTCGGCGGTGATATGGATTCCGTGACGGAAATGGTGATAGACAAAGGACGTAAGAACGCACAATTGTTGATACAACCCCAACATTCCCCGATGCCCGTGGAGGAAGAAATTGCTGTCATATATTGTGGTACCCAAGGATTGTTACGGAACGTGGCAATAAAACATATTGCCGAATTTGAAAAAATGTTTTTAGAAATCTTGCGTTCCAGATACCAAAAGGAGATTCTTGAACCGTTGAGTAAGGGTATGCTGGATGAAAATATTTCCAAGCTACTGGAAGAAGTTGCCGGGGATGTGGCACAAACGTTTAATGATTAGAGTTCGTAAAGTTTGTAAAGTTCATAAAGTCTATAAAGTAACGGGTGTCCTTCGGACAGGGGTTAACGGCAGAGTGAGCTGCCGTAGACAAAGCGCCCGCGGGTTCCCAAATCTTATGAACTTTATAACCTTACAAACCTTATGAACTTTATAAACCTTATAAACTGACTATGGCATCTACACGTGAATTGAAAGGAAGGATTAGTTCGGTACACTCTTCTCAGAAGATTACCGGGGCGATGAAGATGATTTCATCGGCAAGGTTGAGAAAGTCCGAAAATGCGTTGAATAACGCCCGACCTTACATGGAACAGTTACAGAATATATTGGATCATATCGCGGCGCAGACATGTGACTATCAGTCCCCGTTAAGCCAAGAGAGAACGGTGCAACGGGTGGCTGTTGTCATTTTTGCCGCTAACGAGGGATTATGCGGGGCTTTTAACCTGACACAGTACAAGAAGTTGTTGGAAACCCTGAACGAGTACAGTACTCAAGTGAAATCGCCGATACAGGTGTATCCCATAGGTAGAAAGATCGTGAACGAGGTGAAGCGGACGGCAGGGGTAGAAACGATGGAAATACCCGAGTTCTTCGAGGCGAAACAGTATGCTGACGGGTGTACGTCCTTGGCGGACGAGTTGATCCGACGTTTTATGGCAAAAGAAATTGATAGGGTGGACGTGATATACTCTCATTACAAGAGTATGGGCACGCAGATCGTCACCCGCGTGCAGTTGCTCCCGTGGGTGCCGCGGGAAACAAATGTTCTCTCCGGAAAGGAACAGAACACGGTTTATATCTACGAGCCTAATTGTGAAGAGATTCTGGAAACGGTGTACCCCTTGGTAATTCATTCCATCATGTATCGCTATTTGTTGGAAAACCAAACTTCGGAACAGGCATCCCGGATACTCTCCATGCAAATGGCAAATGATAACGCTATCAAGCTGTTGAAAGGTCTGCAACTGGAATATAATAAACTCCGGCAACAGAACATCACGGCAGAATTAATGGACATAGTGGGAGGCTCGCTAGAGTAATTTTAAATATTAATATTAAAGAAACATAATGATACAAACTTGATAAAACATGACTGTAACCCTGATTATTTTAGCTTTATCCGCGTTCTTTTTTGTAAATGGTAAGATAAGATCTGATGTCGTTGCGCTTTGTGCTTTAGTTCTTTTGATTCTGTTCAATATATTGACACCGGAAGAGGCTCTTTCCGGTTTCTCCAATTCAATCGTGATCATGATGATCGGGTTATTTGTCGTCGGGGGTGCGATATTTCAGACCGGATTGGCTAAGATGATCAGTAGTAAGATATTGAAACTCGCGGGGGATAGCGAGTTAAAACTTTTTATCCTCATTATGCTGGTGACTGCCGCTATCGGTGCTTTCGTGAGTAATACCGGAACCGTGGCGCTCATGCTTCCTATCGTCGTGAGTATGGCGGTAAGTGCCAAAGTGAGTCCCAGTCGTTATTTGATGCCTTTGGCGTTTGCCAGTAGCATGGGAGGTATGGCAACCTTGATTGGTACACCGCCGAACTTGGTGATTCAAAACGCCTTATTAGGAGCCGGATACGAGGGGTTATCCTTTTTCTCTTTTACCCCCGTGGGTATTATTTGCGTATTCGTGGGTATTATCGTGTTGATTCCGTTAAGTAAGATATTTCTTGTAAAGAAAGATGAGAAAAAGATAGAGAGAAAAGCGAGAAATAAATCGGTTAAAGATTTAGCTTACGAGTATCAGATTGCGCAAAACCTGTTTCGGGTAGGGGTGAAGAAAAACTCTTTGTTTTGTGGCAAGACGTTGGTCGAATTGAATATCACGGGAAAATATAACTTGACTATTCTGGAAATACGGCGAGAATCCAACACGCAAAATCCTTTCATGAAAACCATAGACCAGAGATTGGCGGGTCCGGATACGGCGTTGCAGGAGGGGGATGTCCTCTATGTGCTGGGACAATTCGCGCAAGTGGAAGTATTGGTCGGGGAGAATCATTTGGATTTGTTGGATACGCATACCGCCGAAGTTTCCGATAAACATGTCAAACAAGATGTGAACTTCGGGGAGATGGGGATTGCCGAGGTGTTATTGATGCCGAATTCGCAGTTGATAAACCGGGCTGTCAAAGATTCCGGTTTCCGGGAGAAATACCGTGTCAATGTCTTGGGTATTCAACGGGGCGGGAAATACATATTACAGGATTTGAAAGACGAGAAAATGCACTCCGGTGATGCCTTGCTGGTTCAAGGTACGTGGCAGGATATTGCTCGTTTGAACGAGATGCAGTCCGAGTGGGTGGTGGTGGGTCAGCCGCTGGCAGAAGCTGCCAAGGTTACGCTGGACCACAAAGCACCTGTCGCGGCGGCAATCATGCTTCTGATGATTGTGGCTATGGTTTTCGATTCTATCCCGATTCCACCCGTGGCGGCGGTAATCGTGGCAGCCTTGTTAATGGTATTGACCGGATGTCTTCGTAACGTGGAGGATGCCTATAAAACGATAAACTGGGAGAGTATCGTGTTGATAGCAGCCATGTTGCCCATGTCGCTTGCCTTGGAGAAGACGGGGGCTTCGTCCGTGATTTCTTCCGGATTAGTGAATTCTTTAGGTGGTTTCGGTCCTGTTATCCTTTTGGCGGGTATTTATTT
>QWCH01003102.1_pt2 | contig 27238 bp, 28 predicted proteins | sample 1972671 | NCBI WGS metagenome assembly QWCH01 (sample SAMN09866713, study PRJNA288562) | Human gut metagenome isolate term3_stool, whole genome shotgun sequencing... | isolation source: gut | host: Homo sapiens | place: USA: California
CCACGCGCCACCCTCATTCTCTGACCGTTCAACCTTGTGGAACAGCGTGGAGCTTTACGAGAAAGCCGGGAACGCCCAGCTTGCGCGTGAGATTGACGCAGCGCTCCCCATAGAATTATCCAGAGAGGAACAGATCCGGCTTGTCCGGGAATACTGTTCCTCTCAATTTGTTTCCAGAGGAATATGCGTTGATTATGCCATTCACGACACCGACAGCGGCAATATTGCGCCCAATCCCACGGGAGATGACTTGACCAGCTTCTTTGAGACGGTTGCACGGAAAAACTGGCTGGATTTTGACGGCGTGACCTTCTCCGAGGAAGATACCGTCCTGACCCTCTCCACCTGCTGCCGAAAGTATGACGATGCCAATACAGGCAATCAGCGGCTGGTGGTCATAGCGAAGCTGCTGCCGGATAGTGCAACCGCACAGGAGTTCAGCGTGTCTCTTGTAGATGATCCTGAAATGCCCTGAAGCAAAGTGAAACGAGCAGCACTTTTTATACTGCCGAAGTTGACAGGTGCTGCCCGTTCTGATATACTGAGTTTGGATTTCAGAAGCTGTCCCCGCGCTTTGCCGTTCGATTGCCGCGAACGCATAGACAGTGGACGCGATGGCACCACCTTCCATTCGTGATGTAATTTCATATTTGGGTCATTCCATTCTGCCACAAATGAGCTGACCATCGTTGTAATAGCGAGGACTTGAAAGTCCTCGCTATTAGCATACATCGTCCGGAAGCTGGTTTTCATGCAGGCCAATGCCGTTGAAATGGGAGGACTGGAACCGGATAAAGCTGCAGAACTGAGATTTCCTTATTCCACGCGAAAAAGAGTCGTTGCCTTCGGCGGCCATGACTCCTGGCGCAAGGCGATTCGCCCGCTTCTTCCCAACGTCACCTTTATCAACCGTGAGCAGAGACCCAACGCGGATATGATCAAGGCGGCGGATGTAGTCTGGATTCAACCCAACGCGCTCTCTCATCGCAGCTTTTACAAAATCATCAATGTGGTTCGAACCAATCAGGTGCAGATCCGGTACTTTGGCTATGCCAGCGCAATGAAATGCGCGGTGCAGGTGCTGGAGGATGATCTTCCCACCGGAAAGAGCTGAGCCAGCGCGGTGAGGATGCTGTGCTCAGCAACACCCCACCTGCTGAATCACGCTTTTTATGAGAACGCTGTATGGCTGAAGGTTTCCTATATCAGATTTCATGGGATCACAAGTGAAAAGTGACACAAAAGCCTTGAAAAAACGGAATTGACAACAAATGACAACTACACTACAATAAAAGTGAGATCAGGCTTCGGCATCCGACTATAAATAGCGCATACGAAATGCAGATCTTGTGAAATGTTTCCCAGCTTTTGAAAATAACATTTTTATAAAAGTGAGGATCAGGATATGAATCAGACGGTGGCAAAGCTCATTAACGAGCAGATCAACAAGGAATTCTATTCGGCGTACCTTTATCTGGACTTCGCCAACTACTATGCGCAGGTGGGTCTGGACGGATTTGAAAACTGGTATAAGGTGCAGGCGCAGGAGGAGCGCGACCACGCGCTGCTGTTCTATCAGTATATGCAAAACAACAACGAGGCGATCACCTTCGAGGCGGTGGCCAAGCCGGAGTGGGAGCGCGGGGATCACATGACTCCGCTGAAAAAGGCGCTGGAGCATGAGAAGTATGTCACGGCCAGCATCGACGCGATCTACGCCGCCGCCTACGAGGTTCGGGACTTCCGCGCCATGCAGATGCTGGACTGGTTCATCAAGGAGCAGGGCGAGGAGGAGAAGAACGCCTCCGACCTCATCACCAAAATGGAGCTTTTCGGCGGGGACAGTAAGGGGCTCTATATGCTCAACAGCGAGCTGAAAGCGAGAACCTATGCCGCGCCCACGCTGGTGCTGGACTAAAATCAACGGACGAAGAAAGGAGATCGCCATGAAACAGAGATTTTTTATTTGTAAGCATTGCGGAAACCTCATCGCCATGGTGAAGGACACGGGTGTGCCCGTGGTCTGCTGCGGCGAGAAGATGCACGAGCTAATCCCCGGCACCACCGACGCTTCGGTGGAAAAGCATGTCCCCGTCTATACCGTCGAGGGGAGCACCGTTCATGTCAAGGTGGGCGAGGTGGAGCATCCCATGCTGCCGGAGCACTACATCGAATGGATCTCCATTCAGACGAAGCAGGGCAACCAGCGCAAGGAGCTGCATCCCGGCGAGAAGCCGGAGGTGTGCTTCGCCCTGTGCGAGGGCGATGAGGTGGAGGCCGCCTATGCCTACTGCAACCTCCACAGTCTCTGGAAAAAATAACAGCCATATTGAAAGAAAGACCTTACATATAAGAGCAGAAAGATGCTCTTGTTTTCAGAACGGACCGATCAAAAACAGCGAATGGTGACCGGCCTGCAATGAGCAATCCATTTCACCGCAAATAATCATTGAGCCGTGCAGCGCCATTCGCTCTGCCTGAGAACAGGCAGAGTTCGTAGGGGCTGTGCGGCTTTTTGTATCAACGCAAGGGCAGGGGAAAAGCGCGGGGAGCACCCTTGCCAATATTGCTTCCGCCGGGGACAACGATATTGCAAATGCAACAGTTGTTTTTGCAGAGTTCTGATATACTACTATTAAATAACGGCAAGGCCAAATACGACAGGAGGACAACGCCATGATCGACAAGAAAGCTTACCAAAAGATGGACTACGCGCTGTGCCTGCTCAGTGCCCACGCTGACGGAAAAGACAGCGGCTGCATCATCAATTCATTCCATCAGGTGACCAGCAGCTTCCCTGCAAAGTTTACCATTGCCGTCAATCGCGAGAATGTGACCGCCGCAGCGGTCGAGCAGGCGGGCAGCTTCTGCGTAACGCTGCTCGCCCACGATGCGCTCGCGGCGCTCATCAACGATTTCGGCTACCGCTCCAGCCGTGTCGCGGATAAGTTTTCCCCATGCGAGGTCAGACGCGATGAGGTCGGAAACCCCTACCTTACCGACAGTATGGTCTCCCGGGTATCCTGCCGTGTAATTGACCGGCTGGAGATCGGAAGCTACACGCTCTATGTCGGGCAGGCGACGGAGGCAGAGGTGTTCGGCAGCGGCGAGGTGCTGACGCTCAACGCCTACGCCGCGCGGGGCAAGGCTGTACCACCCACCGCCACGGTGTACCGCGAAATGGTCGGCGGCGGCTTCAAATGCAGTGTCTGCGGGTACATCCACGAGAGCGAAACATTACGCGATGACTTCATCTGTCCCATCTGCCGCGCCACGGCGGACAAGTTCATCCGCCAGGACTGAGTATCGGAAGCCACACCGCGAAATGAGAATAATATGAGTCAGCCAACATTTGTATCGGTCTCAGAGGCGCAGGTAGGTAACGGAGGTTCGACCTGCCAGAATTGATTTGGTTCGATGATCTTGTAGGGCGCTATGTTTATCTCGTGGTGTCAGGACTTAGCCAGCATTTTGACACAGGTATCCTCTACGTCGTACCCATGAGAGAATGAGATTGCGTCCGCCTCCGCAAAGAGAATGAAGACATAATCAAGTAGTCACTGAAACCTCTTGAGTTATGCTTTCTTTCTGATACAGAGATAAGGAAATAACCGTTGCTTTCGAAAGAGGCGTTTTCTTTGAGAGAAAATCTTTATAGATTTCGTTCCAATGATATGAAAAACTGTACTACTTAGAGAAAGGAGCCTTTCCATGAATTACATCGCTATGATTCAAAACCGCAGATCCGTGCGGGCCTTCCGCAGCAAAGAGGTGTCGGACGCAACGCTTGCCGAGCTGCGCACGCACTATGAAAGAAACTGCCGCCGTCTGATTCCGGAGCTTGCAACAGAGCTTGTAATTCTTGATGCGGACGCGCAGAGCGCACTCGAGGGCGCGGCCGGGTACCAGCAGTTCCTCATCGGCGCGCCGCACTATCTGATGCTCCTCAGCGCCCCGCATATCCACGCAGAGGAAAACGCGGGCTACATGATGGAGGAACTGGTGCTCAAACTCACCGAGCTTGACATCGACAGCTGCTGGCTGACTTTCACTGACAGCGCACGTATCAAAGCTGCGCTTGGACTGACCACACCGCTGGAAGTTGCCGCCATCGTCGCCTTTGGCTATGGGGAAAAGACGCAGAAAAAACTGCGGCTGAATATTCTGAATATGTCAACGGTCGATGTGACCGTCGAGCGGCAGTACTTTGCACCGAAAAAGGGTATCAGGGAACTGGTCAATGTAGATACCTGGGGCAATAAGGAGGGGCTTGACGAGATGCTGGGCTTCTACGACGATATGCTCTGGCAGGCGTTTTACGCCGTATCCCTCGCACCGAGCTATCTCAACCGTCAGCCCTACGGCTTTCTGGTAAGAGATCATGAGATTATCTTCGTGCAGATATCCGACCCCTATACCGACGGCACGGATGCCGGTCTCGACGCCGGCATTGCCCTGCTGCACTTCGCGGCGGTCGCCGCTCAGCTGCTTGGTGAGGGACGCTGGGAACTGGATCCGGAGGGAGTCGAGGGTATTCCAGAGAGCGGCCGTGCATTGGCACGCTATTGGATGTAACTGTAATGAGGGTAAAAGAAAGGCTGGCCGCAGCGCAATGACATCAGGCATAAATAGCAGGAGAACATCCCAACACGCACATCCAGATCATCCCTACAGACACTATGAATATTAAGCGAGGAGGAATGATGATGAGTTCCATGCGTATCAAATCCAGAGAAAATCCAAATCTGGAGATCTCTGCGTTTCGCGGACATTTTGCGACCCGCCACTCCCACAACAGCCACTACCTTGACATCACCCGCATGAAGCATGAGTACGGCATGGCGGCTGATGCGGCCGGTATCCTTGTGCAGCACTACATCTATGAGAAGCAGATCGACACGATCGTCTGTATGGACGGCAGCGAGGTCATCGGCACGTTCCTCGCAGGGAGGCTCGCCAAAAACGACCGCTTTGCCGTGAACTCCGGCAGGAACGTCTGCATCGTCACACCCGAATATGACTCCAACGGCCAGCTCATCTTCCGCGACAATCTGGCGGGCATGGTTTCCGGTAAAAACGTGCTGCTTCTGATCTCCACCGTAAACTCCGGTAAAACGGCGCGCCGAGCGATGGAGTGCATCGAGTATTACGGCGGGAGCCTGCAGGGGATCGCCGCGGTATTCAGTGCGATTGCAAAGGTGGACGAGGTGCCGGTGATGAGCATCTTCTCCCCCGAGGACATCCCCGGCTATATGACAAGCCTTGTGCCTGACTGCCCACTGTGCAGGGCTGGGCAGAAGATCGATGCACTGGCCAACAGCTACGGCTTTTCCGTTCTGAAATGAAATGACAATATGAAATAACCTGCGGACTTGCAGCTCATCTATTGTATATGTTTTAGGGAAGAATCACCCCAAAACTAGAGAGGAGTGCAGAATGAGGCGGATTATCACTGTGGGTCGTGAATTCGGCAGCGGAGGACGGGAGATAGGACGAAGAATCGCAGAAGAACTGCAAATTGCTTACTACATAAAAATGTTGAGGCATTCAGGTTCATCTACTCAGTTTAGTTTGGACTCATATAGCACAACCACAACGGGAACTCAACCCATTATGGATAGACAGGATACTGGCTCAATGCCAGATTGGAGCAAACTTCGCTATGGAGGTGTTCCTACGAACGGAAATGTAAATGTATTCAGCATAGACTGTAGACCGCAGTAATAGCAAACAGGAGGAGCTGGCTCTCCCAGAGTCAGCTCCTTTCTAATAAAGGGGGGTATTTCAAATGTATAAGAAAATAATGTTTTTGATTATAACGCTTAGTATAATAATAAACGTTGGAAATTCGACTGTTGTAATGGCAAAAGAAAATATAGTTACAGAAATTGTGGATTTTCCTGTAACTATAAATTACGAAGAATATAATGTTGATGATTATAATGCTAACGATATGATGTTATGTGAATACCCAATGGTTGTGTATAAAAATATGACTTATATTCCCCTCACATACTATAATTGCATCTTGTTAGGACTGGAGGTGCAACTTGATAAAAATATCTTGTCTGTAGAAAAAAGGGATTTTGGAAAACCAACAGAATATTTGAGAGACCAATCTTCTGAAAAAAATACAGAAAATATAATAAATATGGAAGTGTCTCCACTTATTGTCAATATACAAGATAACAATTATAATGATGAAGAATATCCGGCTCTTTTTTATAAAAATATAGTTTATCTTCCTTTGACATGGAAAGTGGTTTATGATTATATGAAATGGGATTACTTTTATGGGAAAAATTATTCTGATAGTATAACGGGAATTGAATTGTATACAGATAGTTTTTATTACTATTCAGAGGGGGATGCGTTTTTTGAAATAAGAGAAGATTATAGCTTGTCGGCAAGTGCGCCCTATGCAAAAACATATTACAAAAAAGACGATATAAGAATATATTCTTATATCGACCTTTGGTATATGGCAGGGCCGGCACAAAATAATATGGATATTATAAAAGGGGAAAATAAAATTACCGTTCCAGGATATACAGGACACGGGCAGAAAAGAGGAGCTTTATTTACTGTCAATGGAGAATACATATATACAGTTCATTCGGACCACAAAAAATATGCTCCTTGTAAAATAAAAATTGATACTGGAGAAATAATTTATACAGATGGAGAAAATTAACATATAATGTGCCTAATGATATGATGAGGTGTAATTACGCTGTAACCGTCAAAGCTGAGGGCGGCGGGACAGACTCTATCTGTCCCGCCGCTCTGCTTTTTCAGCGGTCAAAGTTTCAGATAACGATACGGTTCCAGTCGTGCCATTATTGAGCGCTTACCTTGGCGGCAGGCGGCTGCTTCGTCCGCCTCGCGCTCACAGTTGCGCGAGGCACAGCTCATCAATCTCTCGATAGGGGATCCCCTGTTTCTTCCGTGGGAAGGGATTTTCACCCAGCAGCGCCATGAACTGCGCCGCCATCTCACTCCGCCTAAGCTCCGCTGCGTCGATCAGGTGATACTGCTCCTCTCCCACGCATGCGCTTTGAAACACACAGCGCGCCTGCTTCTCGCCTCCCGCCAGCTTGTCCAAAATCCATGGAGTGCTCGTCCTACCCTCTTAGGGGCAACAGGCGTCCAGCAGCCACCCCGCAACGCGAAGAGAGCGCAGGTCAGACAGCGTATGAAAACACCCGCTTTCCCCATCTTACCACGCCGAGATACTTCTTTAAGTTCTTATCCACCCACGGCGTATTCTGCGCGGTGGCGTAGAAGTCGGTCAGGAACATATTGACCACCATGAGGATAGCCACCTCTCGTTTTTTCACCTGCATGGACAGATCTTTATAGTAATTTTGAAACTTGTCCGCCGAGGTATCATAATTCGTATCTGTCCTTCTCCTTCTTCATTCCTTAAGGAAGCCCTCCCTGCACGGGGGAGAAAGATGCCTTTTTCAATAATTGTGACAGCGGCGATGCTTGCTCATGACTCCGCCACAGCCTTCTACATGTATTGACTTCATCTCTCCATCTATCCAGTGACTGCTGTCCGCTTCTCTCGGGCCTTCTGAATAAAATAAATCAGAAGGATAATGCCGATTCCTGCAATATCCGTCAGCGTCCCTGGATCGATCAGCAGCAATCCGCTGGCTATCAGCACGATGCGCTCCAAAAGGTTGCACGGAGCCTTGAAGAAGCCGGAAGATCCGGAAGCAAGACCGACCATTCCGATAAACGCCGTTACAACAGCCTTGATCGCCATAAGAACAAAAACACCTGTCGAAAGATTGTTCACATTAACAAGGACCAAGATCGGGTTCAGAACAAACATATACGGCACGATATATGCTGCGATCCCGAGACGTGTCGCCGTAAAGCCGGTCTTCATCGGATTGGAGCCGGCAATACCGGAGCCTGCGAACGCGGCCAGCGCAACGGGCGGGGTGATGTCCGCAACGATGCCAAAGTAGAACACGAACATATGCGCGGCGAGCTTAGGCACACCGAGGGCAACCAGCGCGGGCGCAGAGATCGTAGCCTGAATGATGTAGTTCGCGGTGGTGGGAACGCCCATACCGAGAACAATAGAGCAAAGCATGGTGAAAATCATAGTAAGCCAAAGACTGCCGCCGGCCATCGCAACAAGACCGTTCGCCATCTTCAGGCCAAGACCGGTCATCGTAACGACACCAACTATAATACCGGCGCAGCCGCACGTAATGGCAACAGAGATCGCGCTCTGCGCACTATCTGCCAAGCCCTGAACAAACATCTTGGCAAACTTTGCAGCATCGAACTTCTTCTCCTCGCGGACAATGTTGATGATCCAAATAAACAGGCAGGAAATAATGCCCCAGATGGCAGCCTTCATTGCAGAGCTTCCCGTGCAGAGCAACGCAACGATCACGATCACCGGAAGGATCATGTACCAGCCGTCCTTGATGAGCTGCTTAGCAACGGGACGCTGCTCCTTCGGCAGGCCAAGAAGACCACGCTTGAGCGCCTCAAAGTGAACGTTCGTGAAGATGCCGGTAAAATACAGCAGCGCAGGAATACAGGCCGCCAGCGCTATCGTTCCGTACGAGCAGCCGATGTACTCGGTCATGATGAATGCGGCCGCGCCCATAACAGGCGGCATGATCTGCCCGCCGGTAGATGCTGTCGCTTCCACCGCTCCGGCAAAGTACGGGGGGTACCCGGTCTTTTTCATCAGCGGGATCGTGATCGAGCCGGTAGAAACAACGTTTGCCACGGAGGAGCCGCTGACCGTTCCCTGCAGGGCGCTTGCCACAACAGCCGCCTTTGCCGGACCGCCGACGCTGCCGCCGCAGGTGGCGGTGGCAAGACCGGTCATCCAGTCGCCGACGCCACTGGCCTTCAGGAATGTCGCAAAGACCATGAACAGGAAAATGAATGTCGAGGAGACATAGATGGGAGAGCCTAAAATTCCCTCCGTGCTAAGCCATTCCGTGCAGACCACGCGTTTAAATGTGAATTTAGCGTGGAAGAGGAAAATATTTCTGGGGATCAGGTTTCCGAGGAATGCATAGAGCAAAAATACAATGCCAATGCTCACAACGACCATGCCGGCAACGCGGCGCGCAGCCTCAAGCAGCAGCAGGATCGCAATGCAGCTGACAATAATATCCACTTTTGTGAACGCGCCGGCACGCAGCAGCAGGTCGTCATAGAAAATGATATGATAAAGACCGACGCCAACGCTGGCAAGCGCTAAGATATAGTCATAAACGGGAATATGATTGGTCGGCTTGATCGACTTTCCCGAGATAGGATAAAGCAGATAGACCAAGGTCATCGCAGCCGCCAAGTGCGGTGCTCGCTGGAGCGTCGAGGGGAAGGTTCCGAACAAACCTGTATAAAGCTGGAAAACAGACCACGCAATGCAAAGGAAAAAGACGAGCTTTGAGGGAAAACCGGTCAAACGACGGTAGGACGACTCTTTGTCATATTTCGCCATCAATTCATCGGCGTCGATCGAAGCCGATTCAACGACGGGGTTGTACTGTTCTTCGCTCATATAGGATCCTCCTGTGTATCAGTATGGGGGTAGGAAAGCGTCAACACACACAATCTGAAATGAGATGCCGAGGGGGCAGACCCCGATATAAGAGCCTGCCCCCTGCCCTATTTTATGAATTCGTTATGAAATCAGCATCGTGTTGTTTCAGCCGTTGTCGGGAACGGTGATGCCCATCTCCTTATAGTAGCGCGCAGCGCCAGGATGGATCGGCGTGGTAATGCCTTCGAGGCAGCCCTCGAGCTGCACTTCCTTGCCGGTGGCATGCGCCGCCGCGATTACGTCGCCGCTCTCATAGAACGCCTTTGTGATCTGATAGACCGTTTCCTCATCCAGATCCGCGCGGCAATACAGCGCAGCCTTGCAGGTAATGGTATTGATATCCTCAGTCTGTCCGTCATAGGTGCCGGCGGGAATGACCTTACGAACAAAGTAGGGCTCTGTCGCCTGAAGCGTCTCCAGAATGTCATCGCTGATGTTGACATAGGCGAGCTTCATCGAGGTGGTCATTTCGATGATGGAGGAGGCAGGAACGGCAAGCACGTTGCACGCTGCATCAATGTGACCATCCTGCATCTTGGTCGCGGCATCACCGAAGCTGTCGCTCTGGGGCTGAATGTCTTTGTTGGGGTCCAGACCAGCAGCGGTAAAGATCTTCTGGGACAGGCCGAGCGTGCCGGAGCCGGCAGGACCGATGGCAACCTTCTTGCCCTTGAGGTCCTCTACGTTCTTCGCGCCGGTCGCCGCGTTCGCAACGATCTGATAAACCTCGTTATACACCACGCCGATGGAGGAAACGTTCGTAACGGGTGAGCTGAACGCACCAACGCCATCAAACGCATTGGCTGCAACGTTGTTCATCGCAATGCCGAGATCCATTTCTCCGGCGTTGATCAGGTTCATGTTCTCAACGGAGGCACCAGTAGACTGCGCAGTGATCGTGATCTTCTTGTCGGCGAGCTTGTCGTTGATCGCATTCGCCATCGCGCCGCCGAGCGCGAAGTAAGTGCCGCCGGTCGAGCCGGTGCCCATCACGAGGTCCTGAGGTACGATGGTCTGGCTGGGATTCTGGGGGCCCTGATGGTCCTGCTGCTTCTCTCCGCAAGCAGCAAGAGAGAGGACCAACAGGGTCGCAAGAAGCAATGATAAGAACTTTTTCATTTCATATCCTCCATACCTATAAATATATTGTTATATTGTTTTTTATTATTGAAAACGGGTTACGCTTACTTATCGCCGAGGCAGACGACCTTGCCGTCCTTGACGATCAGGGTCTCGCGGTCGGTGCCCTCGTCGAAGATGACGGTGGGGTTGTACTGCACCATGTCGATATGGACGGTGGAGCGGGCGGGCTGACCGTAGTAATAGCCGTTACCCATCGCGATGTGGCAGGTGCCGCGCGCCTTCTTCTCTTCCTCGAAGTCGCCGTTGAACAGGCACGCCGGATTCAGGCCGAGACCGATTTCCGCGATGTTGTCGGAATCCTTGACCTCCGCGATCTGACGGCGGATCTCCTTGCAGATCTTTGCGTCGCCGCCGACGACCTCAACGATACGACCCTTTTCAATGCGCAGCTCGACCGGAATAGTCGGGCAGCCATAGTAGCAGATGGGGCCGTCGATGACCAGCTTGCCGTGGGTCGTGTCGATCACAGGGCCGAGGGAGACCTCACCGTCGGACCATGCCATCGCATCGCCCGGGTTGCGCGCGATGCCGCACTCGATGATCGGCTCCATGTCGTTCATCTCCATGTAGAGATCCGTGCCGGCTGGCGTGGTGATGTGCGCCATCTTGTGTCCGCGCCAAATCGCCTGCAGCTTCTCGCCGTCAGCGTAGACCGCCTCATAGTCAGCCAACGCACCGCCGCGGGTGAAGTTGTCAATGCTGCGCAGGCAGATGGAGACCTCGCGCAGCTTCTTCTGATTGATCAGCTCCTTGAGGTGGTTGTTGTAGATGGCCGCGCCGGAGCCCGTCGTCATGCCGACGAAAACGGTGCATGCGTCCATGCCTAACTCAAGGGACTTGGGGAAAATGGTGGCCTGATCCTTGCCGCGAACAGGCATCTGATAAATACCATACTCCGCGCCCAGGCTCTTGGCGGCACCCGCCATGGCATTTGCCATGCGGCGGTCTGTCTGATCGTCGATAACGATAAGTACCTCGTCCTTCTCGGTAACAGCCATCAGATTGCCTAAAATATAATTTGCGCGCTCGATACATTCAATGATACGATTGTCTTCCATGTTAGTACCCTTCCTTTTCACAGATTTCTCCGCTTACTTCGCTCTTTATTTGGAGCATTTTTACAATACCACCATTTCAGGATTTTTTCCACCATTTTATTTCTTTTGCCGGATTTTCTACTTCTTGCACATATGTCTCCCGCTTCCATTGTCGGCTTGCATAGATATTTGCACCTTAAGAATTCAAAATATGTAGAAGCTGATTACATTTATATCAAGCAGCCCTGCATAAAGGACAGCCTCTTATGACCGAAGGGGACCATGTCTGCCCATGAGTCTTTTCATTCTTCAAGCTGCACCACCCAACTACTCTCGCCTGCACACCTCCTGCCATAGGATACTGCCGCTTCCATTGAAGCAGGCAATCAGACAACTGAACGCGTTCAGCGCCACCGCCAGAAAGATCAGAACTCTTCCAACAGATCCCGCATAGCGCTCTGCCAGAGAAGGAAGCTGCACCATCTTTCTTGTGCGAAAGGCAGTTTCTGCCACATAATACATTGGGAATAATGTGGTAACTCCCGATACTATGAGCCAAAATGTGATGACAGGAAAACCTGCCAGCCGTGCAGAATATGCTGTCCCTAAACATCCAGAACCGATTCCACAGCCGACGACGATGAAAACTACCTCCATAAAAGTAAGCTTTCGAACTTTGAGTGCACCCTCCACATAGGGACTTTCATCTACTTTGGTAATAGATTCTTGTTCATCAGAAGTCTCTCCTAACTCTCCATATCGCGATTTTTACATTTGAATTAATACCTCTTCAATGCTTCCATACTGAATGTGTCCTCCTTGAAATCGTTGATATAAGGAATACGGCTACGGATTTCCAATATCTCCCCCAAATCGATCTCATGCACAAGCAGCTCCTCTTCCGTGCGCGAAGCCATTGCTCTGATTTCTCCATCAGGACCTACAATCATGGAGCTTCCACACAGATTCTCACCAATGGTGTTGCACCCCACCACATACAGCAAGTTAAACAATGCGTTACCTGCCAGATCCACATGCCAGCGTCGTTCTGCGGGCACGCTCCACACGGAACAGTCCACGATAATTTCAGCGCCCTTCAGCGTCTCAATTCGGGATGGCTCAGGGTACTCTATATCATAGCAGATCAGCATCCCTACATTGCCAAATTTTGTCTTAACCACGGGATACCGCTTGCCCTCAGCAAAAACAAGCTTTTCTTTCCCCCATGCATACACCTTCCGCATATTTTCTATGACATTGCCATCGTCATCAATAAAGATACAGGAGTTATAAAGTCTTCCTGTGATATCCCCTGCCTCAGGATATCCCGCAATAATGTGAATGCTCTTATCCTTCGCTTTTTCCCTCAAAGCCTGAACAAAAGGCCCGTCCTGTTTCTCTGCACATTGCTGCTCTGGTAGGAAGTGCAAAAATACCCAGAATAGGCTAATTCCGGAAAGACTATCAAGTCTGCTCCACTCTCAGCAGCTTGATCTGTCATTGTCAGCATCTTATTCAGATTCTGCTGGGTTTCCCCATGAATAGACGCAAACTGACCAAGGGCTATCTTTACTATTCTTTTTTTCATGCTTTCCTCCTAAAGGTCAAAAAAGTTAGACTTCCTTCATGCTCAAGGAACTTTCCGTCTTTTTATATTATACATGCAAATACGGATACTCACCATTTATTATATTAAAAATACGGATTTTCTCCTCCTTGCACATCCGCTCTCATGTATTCCTCAACCTGATACCACAAAATCAGCTCATTTCCTTCGAAGATTTGTCTATATTATCTAACACTGTCTGAATATCTGGTGCCACCTGTAATAGGAGAATGCTTGCATTTTCCTCCAAAAAATGATATATCTTATTTTGCCTATATGGAAAGGATGGGGAGCAATGTCTGAGAGTTACTATAATAGCGTACTAATGCCACTTGATCGTATCCGCTCTGCTATGACTGGTATGAGTAAGACTCACAAGAAGATTGCGGAGTATCTTCTTTCGAACTACGAATCTGCCGCTTTTTTAACCTCTATTGTGCTTGCACGAAACTGTGGAGTTAGCGAGTCCAGCGTGATCCGCTTTTCAATGATGCTCGGATATTCAGGCTTTACAGAGATGCAACAGGGACTTCAGGATGTAATTCGCAGTCAGCTTTCCATGCAAAAGAGATTAGAGATGGTTCAATCTCAAATGTCCGACAACGGCAGCATTTTGGATATGATTCTGAAGAAGAACATAGAAGGGATCCAACGGACTTTTCTTGGATTGGATAAGGATTTGTTTCAAAGAGCTGTCAAGCTTCTTGCTGAGGCAGAAAGAGTCTTTTTATTTGGCTCCCGAAGCTCTTCATACCTCGCTTCTTTTATGGGACTCGAGCTTTGCTGGATAAGAGAAAATGTGTTTACACTTAATGTTCAAAGTCCCGAGTTCGATAGTCTTTCGCATCTGAAGCAGGGGGATGTCTTTTTTGCCATCAGTATGCCGCGATATCTCAAGGCAACAACAAGAGCAGCCCAAATTGCAAAGGAGGCAGGAATCCCCGTCATAGCAATTACAGACAGAGTGACTTCTCCGCTATATCAACACGCTACCGTTCCCTTACTCGTCGATAATGAAATCTTTTCATATTCTGACAATGTTGTTCCCATTGTGAGTGTAATTACAGCTCTACTCAACGCAGTCGGTGTAGCGCTTCAGCCGAAGAGCAATCTCTCCCTCGAGCAAAACGAAAAGAATTGGGATAGATTCGATTTGTATTTCCGCTAAATAAAGGACACCTCTCACCTTCTTCGGAGATCCTTCAATATAGAAAAAACATGGCAAGCGGAAGGATGCCGATTTATCGGAGCCCTTCTGCTTGCCGTGTTTTTTAACTCTATTCAGCCTTCCATTATAGCCCCTTCTATATCTTGCCGAGGGTTTACTCTGTCAATTTTTTAGGGTTGAGCAAAACGCGAGTTTTGCAAAGCCGAGTCACAATATATAGGTTTCAAACAAGTTGGATGGCACTATTTATTGTATAGTCTCATGAGCAAATCGGAGTTTTGCTCATCCCTATCAATTTTTAATACAAGAGGTGATTTTATGAAAAGCATTTACTTGCTGGGAGTTTTTCTTGCTGCTATTTTTATGCTTGCACCATGGGCATTGCTCGTCATCCTGCAAAAGGAATCCAATATAGGAGCCCGCATTTTTCTCTTTTTATTCATTCACCCAATGGCCTCCATTTTGATTGGATTCCTTGCTGGAAAGCGCCTTCACCCTCCATGGCCCCTGCCATTTCTTTCGGCCCTTCTATTTTTCCTTGGAACCCGAATGGTATCCGATGATTTGCCTTTGAGCATCATGTTTGCGATGTCATATCTCTCCCTTGGATGTGCAGCGGTTTCATTTGCTCTTCTCAAAGGGTCTTTGCTGCGTCGAGCGTCTGTCTGTGCATCCGGAGCTCTTTCTGCCGTTGCAATGTGGGCCTATCTGATTCTTCTTTATACGGAGATTTTTCCTGCTGCGGTTGTCTGCGCTCTCATATTTGCAGTTTCGCTCCTTCTGTCATCATATCTCTATTTGACCGAGGCACTTTGACTTCATAAAGCCGGCGCGGAAATCTTCCGCGCGAAGCGTTCGAAGCCGAATCTTATCAACACTCTCCTGTGCAAACAATGTCTCACTGAGGTGACGGAATTCAAGTGATTTTACGGTATAATGGTACATAAACTCTATCTGAGCGCCATCCTCGACCTTTGCGACCGGCGCATCGTGTCCTATGTGCTCAGCAAACGCAATAACAATCCACTGGTTTACAAAACCTTTGATAATGCCGTGAAAGCCAATCCAGACGCGCACCCCCTGTTCCATAGCGATAGAGGGTTCCAGTATACCAACCGGACATTTCACCACAAGTTCGTGCAGGCAGGAATGACGCAGAGCATGTCCCGCGCGGCGCACTGCATTGATAACGGTCCCATGGCGGGCTTCTGGGCCATTTAACATGTACAGGCCTGCACTTTCTCTAACTTTGTTCCGTAAAATTGACAATAAGGCATATTTCTCTATTATCCCGGTCAACAGTCAAGCGCTGTTGGCTGTTATTTTGCGGCAAGGCAAAGGTTGTGTATTCCCGTCGTCGCCAGAACACCCAGATTGCGCGTTCAGTGGTGTACAACAAATGACGAGCAATGAAACGGAACACGCAAAAGCGGTCAAGAGCCGATAAAAATCGAATACAGCAAACAGAAACGCCCCGGACGAGGAATGTATCGCCGGAGCGTTTTCTGTTCGAAAATCTGCATTTTCTTCAAGTGCTCCCGGCAGAAGGAGGATCAGGTGGGAGCTATTGATGTTCGCGCCGATCTTGTTGACCGCGGCGGCAAGTTTCTTCTGCTCGGTGTAGTCCACCTTTCTTGATTGTGCTGTTCATTAGAATTGTTCGATAACCCTCCCGAATTGTAAATGAGAATGCCGATTCCATCGCCATTTTCATACTCTGAAGTCGGGTTATCAAACAGGTCTATTCTCTTTCCGAAAAGAGTGTGTCCACATTTGCAGGAGTCCTTTCAACAGAAAAGAGCAAAAACACCGAGATACGCGAGAATTTGCAGCCGATTCCACAACAAACGTCCGCTTTGCTTCTTAACTTATGATTTCGTCTGGTTTGTTCGAACCTCTCCCTAAGTGTCAGTTTTTCACGATATCAAAAGAGCCTACCACAGGAAGAATATATTTTTCCAGATAATCTTCTTCACCGGATCCGTCTTTGAATTTATAATGATACGCATCTATCAAAATGATGTCAGTTTCATCGACAGTGACAAAAAACTTATAGTGCCTGGCAGTCTGCCCCTTTCTTATCTCAACATCCATATAATATACGCGATAGGTGAATCCGCTCTCCGTCTTTTTGCCGTTCAAAGTTTCAACTTCATTGTACTGCGCGTTTTCATCCGACAAGGATTTGAGATAATCCTCTGCTGTCGTATTTTCAAGAAGACTGAATCTGAAGTATTCTTCATTCGAACCGTCATACAGAACATTGTCCTTCAACGTCATCTGGCGATCCGCCGCCACACTTATTTCAATATTCTCAGATTGTGTTTTCTGCTTTATGGTAAAGACCGATGTTGACAGAGGATAATCCGCCGATGTGTCCAAGGTGAACCTGATCGGTGCGTTTACAAGATTCTGGTATTTATCAAGGCTTGAGTCGGTGATGTTCAGAGAAATCTCTTTCTTTCCGGTGTCGGTATTGAGAACATCCACCGTGAAAGAAAGCTGTAATTTGGTATCCCGAAGCGCGTCACTGAGCTCGGCGTGGAAGACCTCTTCGTTGTCAATGGTATATGTGCCGGAGAAGGTGTTTTCCCCTTCGCTTTCATAATATCCGATACTCCATTCCATTTTATCGGATGAAGGGTAGAAAAGCAATGAATAGAATTTTTTGTCGTCTCCATCCATGAAATAGCTGTACCAATGCGGACTTGAAAGCGAAAGAAAGTCAATCAGCTCTCCGTTCGTCATGCTTATCGGAGCATTGTTGTCGACTTCCGAAACGGCTTTTGTGGTTTCCGAATCTCTTTCGGTATCCGTCATATTATTTTCTGTCAGTGTTGCTTCTCTGCCGCTCTGATGAGATTCTTTCATGTCGGGATTTCCCATACAACCGATCTGAAGCAAAAGGCACAGGCACAGCAGAATGATCATCAATATTTTCATAAATATGACCACCTTTCCGCTACGCTTCAAGGTACAAACAAGAGATGAAACGCGTTTGTACTGTACGCAGCATGGTTAAATTTGATATAATTCACTTGAGAGAGCAGGCACACTACAGAGCACGTAGAGGTGAGTGGATACGATTGTGTTCAATCGTTCCGCATAAATATGTGTGCCGGATCCCCTTTCAAGCACAAACAAGTAGGGCTTAGAACCCTGTAAACTTATCTTTGGAGAGACAGACTACTCAATCTTTCAGTGGGTGTCCAGTCCCTGCCTGTTCCCTCAATCTTTATTTTGAGGGGATGAGCTATGCTTAAAATTGTTTACCCGATTTGCTGTGGAATGGATGTTCACGAGTCGTTTCTTGTTGCCTGCATTGCATCCACGAATGAGTGCGGCGTAACGACTTACAAGAGTCGGCGTTTTTCCACCTTCACAAAGGACTTGAGATTGTGCGCAGATTGGCTTAGTGCCAACAACTGTAAAGATGTCTGCATGGAGTCCACCGGCAAATACTGGATTCCCATTTACAACATCCTTGAGGCATCTTGCAAAATTGTCCTTGCACACCCAAAATATGTGAAGGCTATTCGCGGCAAGAAAACCGACAAGAAAGATGCCAAATGGATTGCGGACATTTTTAAGCACGACCTTGTTAGTGGTAGTTTTATTCCTCTGGCAGATATCCGACAACTTCGGGATTTGGTTCGCTACCGTTGGAAGCTCAATAACTTTATTGTTGGAGAAAAGAACCGCGCACAGAATTGCCTTCCGGTTGTACCCATGTATCCTAACAACGTGCCGGTGGTCACTGGATCTCCAACACTTACCAGTGGCTTTGAATTGAAGTGCATATACAAGTGTCTGATATACGCACCTGTGGTGATCGCTGTCGTGTTGGGATTGCTCGAATTTATCTAGACACTGTTCCCAAAGTCGGCGTGTTTCTCATAGACCTTGACAACTGTTTCGGCGCAGATCGGATAAATTGGATCGCCAGGAGCATTTCTCTGATCGGAACATTGGTAATACGAATCCCTGTCTATTCCGTAGTGCGGAGTGGATGGATTGTAGCCGCGAGACCCTGTTTTTTTGTAGCAAGGCCAAATAAATGGTGTCACAGTTGAGTCTTGCCTTGACGGAAGATATCTACCGTGTCCAGAGTACGTGTTGGCGGTATGGGAAGTCTTTATCTTCCATATCTGTTCAGGGCTTCCGGTGTAGGGCTTCCACGTAACCCTTGCCGATGTAGATGTTAAATTCGTCGGTGCGGTTAACGTGTATACACTCTTCCCATGAGCAGTCAGGTAGATATAGTAGCAATCAGACACTCCCTCGCTACATGCTTCGATTGAGACCTGAGAGTCATTATCATTGTTCAAAAGCGTGTAAAGTGTACATGGATTATCGCCAGAGCGATAAACGTTCAACCCCAAGGACGTGTTGCCGTTCATGGCGATTCTTTGCTTGTTGTTTACAGTGACCAGTTTGAACTTTTGGTCATCGGATGCAGCATCATACAGTGAAAACTGTTGATCGACTGCATATGCACCACTTCCGTATCTGTTCAACGGAAGACCTGCTCCATAATGAGAGATCAAATAGAAAGCGGTTGTTTTTATGCTTAAAGCAGTTTGAGTTACACAGTCCTCTACAAATTCAGACTATCTAAAAATTCTCGGGCGACCTCATCCACATCCCGTCCGAGAACATCGACCTGATAGGTCAACTCCGCCATTTGTTCCGTTGGAATCTTCCCGGAAAGCCGGTTCAGAATGCCCTCCAGTTCCGGATACTGTTCCAGTACATCCTCACGGACAAAAAAGGCACCATTGTAATCTGGGAAAAAGCCCTTGTCATCCTCAAGGATTTTCAACCCCACCTTGCGGTTCAGGCCATCCGTTGCATAGACCACAGAAACATCAAAGCTGCCGTTTTCAATGGCAGCATACTTCAGCCCCATGTCCACAGGCTTGGCCTCTTTGAAATGCAGCCCATAAGTCTCTGTGAAGGGACCGTATTTCATACTGCCTTCCAGTGTAAAAAACTCCTGTTCTGCGCCGAAGGTTAGTTGCCCTGCGATCGGAATCAGGTCACTGATGCAGTTCAGGCCGTATTCTTCCGCCAGAGCCTGCGGTACACCGATGGCATAGGTGTTATCGAAACCCAGTTGATCCAACAGCGTCATACCATAGTCCTGTCGGGAAACCTGATTGACATACTCATAGATAGACATTCCCGCCGGTACATCGTCTACATCCTGCCCGAAGAAGGTGGTCAGCAGGGTACCATCATAGGAGATCATAAGGTCGCAGGTGTGATTGCTACCGACCATGGCTTTGAAATTATTCACCTGAGACATCTGGTCACCGATGTTGACTGAGAGGCCTGTTTGCTCCTCCACCAGCATTTTGACCATGTGGTGCATAAGCTGTGTTTCAGAATAGTCCCCATCATAAAGAGAGAGATCACCGGCGGAAGTCCTTCCGTAAGGCAGCAGAAGCAGAAAGCACACCAGCAAACCAGCCGCAGGGATCCACATTTTTCGAGAACCGCCTCGGCTGCGGCGAGCCTGCCGCTCCAACCAACCCAAAAGTGAATCCGCCAGAACTGCAATGATCATCAGGCAGCCGGTGCCTGTAAGAATCAGGCGCATATCCTGAATGCGGATACCGCGATTGATGATGCCGCCAAGGCCTCCGCCACCCACAAAAGACGCGAATACCGCAGTGCCGATGGCATTGACAACAGCGATGCGAACACCTGTGAACACGGTCGGGATCGCCAATGGGAACTCGACCATCAGGATGCGGTATGGTTTGCTCATGCCCATGCCGCGAGCGGCTTCCTTTACACCGGGATCGACCTGCTGCAGTCCCAGGCAGGTATTGCGGACGATGGGCAGAAGAGAGTAAAGTGTGATGCCTATGATCACGGTGATTTTTCCCGCTCCGAGAAAGACCATAATGATGCCAAGCATGGCCAGTGAAGGTATGGTCTGAAGCAAATCAACGACCCGCAGAATTACAGGGCGAGTTTTCGAGGAGACATAGGCCCAGATGCCAAGAGAGACTCCGACAAGAATAGACAGCAGACTGGCGGCAAGGACAATAAAGAGGTGTTCCAGCACAAGGTTCCAGCTCATCAGTTCCCCTCCTTTCGAAGCCCCTTCGGTGTCACTCTTTTCTGCAGAAGGTCTACAAAAGCTCCAATTACGACAGCCAACAGCGCAGACGGGATCGCACCAAGCAGGATCAGCGTATTGTTATTGGACGATGTTCCCTGATAGACAAAGCCTCCCAACCCACCAAGCCCGATCATTGCCGCAAGCACCGCCCAGGATACCGTGTAGATAGCAGACATGCGAAGCCCTGCGATAATGCTTGGCATTGCCAAAGGAAGCTCAACTCGCAGCAGGGACTGAAGTTGAGACATGCCGCAGCCTTTGGCGGCCTCCAGATATTTTTGCTCCACACCCAAAAGACCGGTGTAGGTGTTTTTCAGCACCGGAAACATGGCGTAGATGGACAGCGCAATGATGACAGTCATTGGCACCATACCCAGCCAGAGAAATAACACGCCGATAAATACGAGCCCGGGGATCGTCTGTAAAACAGAGATGACAGGCAGCACGATACCGGATATCCGGGGCGTTCGGGAAAGGGCAACGCCAAGCAACAGGCCCAGAAAAAAGCCGACGGTCACGCAAATCAGGACATAGCCAGTATGAACCAGGATGGCATGCCCCAACATGGCACCGTATGTATCGAAGAGAGCTCTCATTTCTCATCACCCCACAGTGTCTCTGCAACGGCGCGGGCCACACTGGTTTTGGTGACGATGCCGGCTACAGTATCGTCCTCGTTGAGGACGATCACATAGGAGGCGCCGGATTCCAGCAGATAGTCAAAGGACTCCTTTGCATCATCTCCGATTCGAACCGTCCGTGCAGCCTGGCGGATGATGGGATCGATGGTCTTCAATTCCTTACCCCATGCGCGGATATCCCCGATGGAAACTGTTCCGGCATAACGGTTGCATTCGTCCACCACCAGCAGGGTGTCCACGCTGTGGCGTGCCATCCGCTCGGCACATTCCAAAATACCGCGATCCCGTTGGACGGACTGCACATTGGTGCGCATGAATTGTTCCACCTTAGAAGGCGGCTGCGTACCAGAAGCATGCTTACCCAAGAAACTTCGGACTCTTTCGGTGGCGGGGTTTTCCAGCATCTCCTCAGGAGAGGCCATCTGCACAACTTCTCCGCCATCCATGAAGATGATGATATCGGCCAGCTTCAGTGCCTCATCCATGTCATGGGTGACAAAAATGATGGTCTTGCCAAGACGCTGCTGCAGGTTTTTCACCTCGTCCTGAAGAGCCTCTCGCGTTTGCGGATCCAATGCACCAAAGGGTTCGTCCATCAGTACAATAGGCGGAGAGGCCGCCAAAGCCCGTAGGACGCCAATGCGCTGCTGTTGACCACCGGAAAGCTCGGAGGGATACTTTTCAGCATAGTCCTCCATATGAACCAGCTTCAGCATCTCCTGCACGATCTTAGCACAGCGGGTCTTGTCGTATTTGAGGAGTTTTGGGACAACGGAAATATTCTGGGCTACGGTCATATTTGGGAACAGGCCAATCTGTTGAATCACATAACCGATATGTCGGCGCAACTCCACCTTGTCCTGCAAGCGGATGTCCTTCCCATTGATGGAGATGATGCCGGAGTCCGGTTCCAAGAGTCGGTTGATGAGTTTCATGGTGGTGGTCTTACCACACCCGGATGGGCCAATCAGTATCACGAACTGTCCATCCGGAATCGTGAAATTCAAATCTTTCAGGATGATGGCTTTTCCATAGCTTTTGGTGACATGCTCAAATTGAATCATAGGGCCTCCTTTCGGGGTGGCTGCGCAACTTCGCAAATCTTGAATATCCACCTTCTAATCTGAAAATGAGTATGAATATATAATTTTATATTATCGTATTTTCGGATAAAAGTAAAGTTAGGTTCCTATCAAGAGGATGCTTTTCCCTGTGGCTTTCTTATTTTCCGGCAACGCCACAGTAAAAGCTATAGACAAGCTTCCGTTGTTCAAACAGGGGGGCACAACCTAAAATCCACACCCGGTGTTGGCAAGGGATTCTTCGCTGATTGCCGCTCCAGTCTGACCTCAGCCCCTTTGCGCTGAGCTTTGGCCGGCGCCTTAGAGCAGCGCTCAAGTACCTCTCTTGGTTTGACCGTGATCAGATAACTTGTAAGAAATACTGTTTTACCTCCTGCCGGTGTCTGTGATCGATGCGGACAACGGAAGTGTTACGGCCAGAGCACTGCCATTGTCATTGCTTTCCTCCACCCAGACGCGGCCGCCGTGGAGCCGCGCAATCTCCCACACCAGCGGAAGGCCGAGCCCCGCTCCGCCAAGCTCGCGGCTGAGTGACTTGTCCACGCGGAAAAAGGACTGAAAGATGCTCTGCCAGAATTCCTGTGGGATGCCGCGGCCAGTGTCCGCTACATGGATGACCGCCTGTCTGTCCCGCTGCTGAACATCTACATTCACCATACCGCCGGGATGGTTGTATTTGACGGCATTCTCCACCAGGTTGGAAAACATACGGCAAAGCAGAATATCGCTGCCGACAACAGTAATATTCTCCCCTTCACGCGAGAGGGAAATCCCGTTGCGCTCGGCCAGCGGGGCGAGGTCGGCAAAGACCTCGTCGATCATGGGCGAGAGCAGAATGACATCGTTGCGCGGAACGGACTGAAGATCGCTCATGTCCAGCAGCGCATGCGTAAGCCGATTGAGCCGCTGGACTTCGTCCTGCAGGGCGGCGAGGAACGCCGCGCTTTCCGGCGGAATATCCGGATGCTCATCGGGGAAAAGCTCCAGTTGTGTTTGCAGCGGCGTCAGCGGCGTGCGCAGTTCATGGGCGGCGTTGCCGACGAACTGCCGCTGAGCGTCAAAGCCGCGGCTCAAGCGCTCCAGCATTTCATTGAGGGCGTGGGTGAGGGAGCGAAGCTCCGGCAGGGTCTCTTCGTCGAGCCGGATCTCGGAAAGGTTGCTTGTCTCCACCTGTTCGGCCTGTTGCGCAAAACGGCACAGCGGACGCAACGCATGACCGCTGACGAAATAACATCGTCTGATGGTATTGCCGCCGAAATGCTCTGATTAAGTGCTGTGAGGGTAATCTCTGTGAATAGAAGAAGCCAGATATGCTGGCTTTTGAACAATGCCACACAGAGGGCAGATACCGGACAGGAGTTGCGCCTGATGAAAATACTCAAACGGCGCAAACAATATATTGTGTTTTACATTCTCGCTTAGGAGGAGGGAGGCATCACCATGCGCATTGGCGGATTACAGAAACTGACGCTGCTGGACTACCCCGACAAGGTCGCCTGTACGGTGTTCCTATCCGGCTGTAATCTGCGCTGTCCCTATTGCCATAATCCGGGCCTGGTGCTGCCGGAGCAAAGCGAAGGGTCGGAAATACCGGAAGCGGAGGTACTTTCCTTTCTGGAACGGCGGAAAGGAAAGCTGGACGGTGTCTGCATCACCGGCGGGGAACCGACGCTCCAGCCGGAGCTGCCGGAGTTTCTCGAAAAGCTTCGCCGTCTTGGCTATGCCGTCAAGCTGGACACCAACGGCACCAACCCCGCCATGCTCAAGGCGCTTCTGCATGAGCGCGTTCTTGACTATGTGGCGATGGACATTAAGAACAGCCCTTCTCGTTATGCGGAAACCTGCGGCGGCATCGACTGCCTTTCCAGGGTGCAGGAGAGCGCCGCCCTGCTGATGGACGGCACGGTGGACTACGAGTTCCGCACTACCGTCTGCGCCCCGCTGCACACGCCGCGGGACATGGAGGAGCTCGGCCGCTGGCTGAAGGGCGCGAGGCGCTATTTCCTCCAGCCGTTTGCGGACTCGGGCGCGCTGGTCGGCGGCGGCGTGAGCCCCCCGAGCGAGGACGAGATCAAGGCGCTGCGGGACAGCGTTTTGCCATACATACCGAACACACAGATCCGCGGACAATAGAGAACAGGAGGAGACAAGCATGTACCAGGTCATCAAACGGGACGGAAGAAGGGTGGATTTTGACCTTGCCAGGATCGCCAATGCCATCACCAAGGCGTTTGACGCGGCGAAGATCCCCTACAACACAGCTATCATCGACCTGCTTGCCCTGCAGGTAACGGCGGACTATGCCGGAAAGGTCAATAACAACGAGATCGGCGTGGAGGATATTCAGGACAGCGTGGAGGCGGTGCTGCAGCGCGCCGGGTATGCCGCCGTAGCGAAGTCCTATATCCTCTACCGGAAGAACCGGGAGAAGCTGCGGGAGATGCACTCCACCGTGCTGGACTATAAAAAGCTGGTGGACGACTATCTGCGGGTGTCGGACTGGCGGGTCAAGGAAAACTCCACCGTCACCTACTCTGTGGGCGGGCTGATCCTGTCCAACTCCGGTGCTATCACCGCCAACTACTGGCTCAGCGAGATTTACGATGAAGAGATCGGCGATGCCCACCGCAGCGCGGATCTCCATCTGCACGACCTGTCCATGCTCACCGGCTACTGCGCCGGCTGGAGCCTCAAGCAGCTCATTCAGGAGGGGCTTGGCGGCGTGAGGGGCAAGATCACCAGCGCCCCGGCAAAGCACCTTGCGACACTTTGCAACCAGATGGTGAATTTCCTCGGCATCATGCAGAACGAGTGGGCGGGGGCGCAGGCCTTCTCCAGCTTCGACACCTATCTCGCGCCCTTCGTGCGCACGGACAAGCTCAGCTACAACGAGGTCAAGCACTGCATCGAGAGCTTCGTCTTCGGTGTCAATACGCCCAGCCGCTGGGGAACGCAGGCCCCGTTTTCCAACATCACGCTGGATTGGACGGTGCCCGCCGACCTCGCCGATCAGCCCTGTATCGTGGGCGGCAAGCCCATGGACTTCACCTACGGCGACTGTCAGGCGGAGATGGACCTCATCAACAAGGCATTTATCGAGGTGATGATCGAGGGCGACGCCAACGGCCGCGGCTTCCAGTACCCCATCCCCACCTATTCCATCACGAAGGATTTCGACTGGTCCGAGACGGAGAACAACCGCCTGCTCTTTGAGATGACCGCCAAATACGGTACGCCCTATTTCTCCAACTATATCAACTCCGACATGGAACCCGGCGACGTGCGCAGCATGTGCTGCCGCCTGCGGCTGGATCTGCGGGAGCTGCGCAAGAAAAGCGGCGGCTTCTTCGGCAGCGGCGAGTCCACCGGCTCTGTGGGCGTCGTGACCATCAATCTGCCCCGCATCGCATACCTTGCCAGGGACGAGACGGATTTCTTCGCCCGGCTGGATCGTATGATGGACATTGCCGCCCGCAGCCTGAAGATCAAACGCATGACGGTGGAAAAGCTTTTGGAAGAAGGGTTGTATCCCTATACCAAACGCTATCTCGGCGGCTTTGATAACCATTTCTCCACCATCGGCCTTGTGGGCATGAATGAAGCGGGGCTGAACGCCAACTGGCTCCGCAAGGATCTGACCCACGAGGAAACGCAGAATTTTGCCGTGAGGGTGCTCAAGCATATGCGTGAGCGGCTGAGCGACTATCAGGAACTGTACGGCGACCTCTATAACTTGGAGGCAACCCCGGCGGAATCCACCGCCTACCGCCTGGCCAAGCACGACAAGGCGCGCTATCCCGATATCATCACCGCACACGAGGGAGGGACGCCTTACTACACCAATTCCAGCCATCTGCCTGTTGGCTACACCGAGGATGTGTTTGCGGCGCTGGATGTGCAGGATAAGCTTCAGACCCTCTATACCAGCGGCACGGTGTTCCATACCTTCCTTGGTGAAAAGCTGCCCATCTGGCAGTCTGCCGCCGCGCTGGTGCGCAAGATCGCGGAGAACTATGAGCTGCCCTATTACACGCTGTCACCGACCTATTCCATCTGCACGGAGCACGGCTACCTGAAGGGCGAACAGAAGACCTGCCCGATCTGTGGGAAGATCACGGAGGTCTACAGCCGCATCACCGGCTACTACCGCCCGGTGCAGAACTGGAACGACGGCAAGAGTCAGGAATTTCTGGACAGGAAGACCTATCAGGTGGGCGGTGCGCAGGAAGATTGCCCGAAGCGGCGGGAGGACAAGGCGGCCGGAAAGCCGGCCGGGGGATATTATCTCTACACCACCTCAACCTGCCCGAACTGCCATATCATCAAGCCCATTCTGGAAAAAACGGGGATTCCCTTTGTGGAGCGGGACGCAGAACAGTATCTTCAGGAAGCGACCGCACTTGGCCTGACGCACGCCCCATCCTTGGTCGTACAGGCCAATCCTCCCATTATCTACGCAGGCGTGGCAAGGATTAAGGAATTTTTGGAGCAAGCGTGATATGCCCGCTTTCTCCGACGCGTGTATACGATGACAAAGGAGATGAGAGAAATGACAGGAGCAACACAAAAAAGACTTTGCGTCAGAGGCTTTGCGTGGTGGCGGACGGTTGGCCTGCTGCTGACGACGCTCCTGCTGCTACTGGCGCTGTGCGCCTGCAGCGGGAGAGAACACGTGGAGGATGGCGACGGTCTGAACGATCCGGGATCGACGGAGACCGACGGTCAGGAGATGAAAAGCCTGACCGAGCCGACGCTGTCGCTGACGCTCACCGTTCCCGCTGCATGGGACGATATTGCAGAGCTCTCCGCCTGCGACAAGGGGACTGCCTATCTGGG
>QWCH01002038.1_pt1 | contig 27237 bp, 39 predicted proteins | sample 1972671 | NCBI WGS metagenome assembly QWCH01 (sample SAMN09866713, study PRJNA288562) | Human gut metagenome isolate term3_stool, whole genome shotgun sequencing... | isolation source: gut | host: Homo sapiens | place: USA: California
TAAAACAAAAGAGCTGTTGTTGTTAAACTGTTTTGTTATTTCGCTTTTTTCGTTGGCATAAGGCAAAATATAATAAGGATAACCGCTTAAACATCTGTCTGCTGCGCCTTCCATTACAACGCCATCTAATGTAGATACGCCGTATTCTTTCATTACAGCTGTAAAGTTTGTAAGCTCTGATGAATTATAGTCGGTGTAAGGTATATCTATGCTCATGATCTCTATTTTGGCTTGACTTAGAACAAACCTGTAGGTAAATTCTGGTATAGAAATAAGACCACCAAATAAGACCAAAGGCTTTAACGCCCAAGGATGCTTCTCTCCGAAAAAGGCTTTTATTCCGATAAAAGTTCGGCTCGGATAGATTCTATTTCTTCTTTTGTCATCGACATTGATGTCGTTTTCATCCCGGATGCCAATATTATAGCTTTTACGTAAGCATTTATAGGAACTTTTTTTTTAGCAGTTTCAACGACCGGCAGTAGTTGGTCAAAACGATATCCTTTGATATAATAAAGATATCTCCAATACAAAGAATGCATAAAAAATATACTTACCCCATTCAAAACAAAAAGGGAAGATAATTTTGCCATCAATTTAGGATCACATTCTTCTTCTCCACTTTCGTTTTTCAATATGAGCTTAGTTACTCTTTCCAAAGTATAAGGTTTAATCCACCCAACCTTCACCTTATTTTTTGAACCAGGTATTGACACAACAGTCAACTCGTTACTGTTAACACTCAATAATCGTTCTTGATCTTTTATATTAGGCTGATTCATAGATATAAATTAAAAGGGGAAGAATACCCTTCCCCTCATGATGAATGATTACTCTTCTCCTGATTTCAAGATATGAAATGTTGCCTGTCCGGATGTATTATTACCTAACACTGTTCCGGTAAAATTCAAACCAAGAGGATTGGTTTTAACATCACCCCAGTTGATGGATACAATCATATCCACATTCATAAAGGCCACTGCTGTTTTCTTGCTTTGGCTTTCAATTAACATAGTAACTTTCTTGCGCTTATTGTCAAGATTGTACCCTGTTGCCTTGGTATACTTTGTCGTTCCATCGATTGAAGTAATACCGGTTGTCAAAGCGGCCTGAGTAGTTGATTTGTTGAAAAAATAATCAAATAAAGGAATCGCAGAAGAAGGAACAGTCCCGGTAATAGGGAATTCGCCTGCTGTGTATGACGTATCAATTGCTGTATCAGACTGATCAATGCGGATTTCATTTGTTGTTGGATCGGCCTGTGCAATATTCAGAGTGCCTTCCGTCGTAAAAATTTCATCTGCATCATCAAATGTTGTATCCGTTAATACGTCTGTTTGTTCGACAAGTCTCACAGAGGAAACGCCCACCATAAGATCTTTTAAGATTGCTTTTGTTAATGTTGCTGCCATATTAATTTCAATTTACTCGTTCAATAATTGCGGGGATAATGACTGCTGACATGCTAAAACCGTAATCGTCAGATCCCATTGGAATTATACTATCTGCAAAAAAATGATAGGGTCCTATTTTGGTGTTAAACTCTTCTATTTTTTCAGTCATTTTCTCCATTTTTGTTTCATTCTCAATTCCATTCTGGGCACATTTTACATAAAGCTCAATCCGGCACGTTGTATCTCCATAAGCATTATTGTCACGAACGCCAGAAGAAACTTTCACTACGACAAAATCTTGCATCTTATCATAGGTCTTTGGTCTATTCTGTGGAAAAACATTCTTAGATAAACCTAAACGCTTTACCTCTTCAATCAAGGCCTTTCTTATTTTTACCGGATTGTAGTTTTTATGTATCATGACATCTTTGTAAAATGTTGCATAAATGAATCTTGAGAATGAAACATTGCTTGTATAAGTACATCTAAATTCTTCTCGTTTTCAAGGAATGAAGCATAAAATTCACCGGCTACAATAGCCATAGACCAGCCTTTGACTCTAGGACGATAACTTTCAAGGAAACGTTTCCCTCTCTCAGTCCCCCACCCTCCTTCAGTATCAGGTTCATCTGCTACATTATGGAGCATTACCGGCATTCCTGCTATTTTGCCATCATGATAGACAGCATATCCATAAGAATCTTGAAGATTGTATGTTCTATTATTAGGGTCTTTGCTTTTTGCAGCATACTCGATAATATAGTCACCAAACCTCCTTAAGCCGACCTCAATATCTTTATCTATATATTGCTGTAATTTTACTAGCCCTACTTCAAACTGTTCTCCAATGCTCTTCATTCCTTAATTATCTGAGATATTAAACCAGATGTTTGCACCTAAATTATTTACGTAAGAATCTACCACATCGCCTGAAAGGATTCTAATATTATCATCAACCTTTACCCTATCCCCTGGCTTAACATTGAATTTATGCTTAGGCAGAGATATTGTATAGTCAGAAATAACCACATCCCCCAAATACCGGCTTTTCCCTGTAGGATAAGCACGACATACGCTTTCAAAGACAACTTCTGTTATAGGGTTTTGCTCTTCATCAAGTATAGTATTCCCCTCTTCATCAAGCAGTTCCCTTAGTATTTGCAGACTATGCGGATGCCTAGGATTATTTACCATAGATTAATAATTTTAATATTAGCTTTTCCCAAACCATATTTCTTACGTAAATTATTAGCCCGTTGAAGAAGAAGTTTTCTTTCGTAGTTTGTCATCTGACTACCTCCTTCACGGTGTTTCCATCCTCCATCCGAATCTTCTATACTACCTGTAACAGAAGACGTAGAAGCTACCAATTCGGCAATATCGGCTTCCGCCAAATCTTTCGTTTTTTCAGGGACATCTTCTACCGGTGTATTCACATCTATTCCGTATTTTGACAAAATAGCTTTGAATGTCTTATCGGTTAGGGTATATCCAGGAAACAAACCTTCCAAATAATCCGAAATAGTATATACGTCTTCTGCCATAAAAGATCAGGAATTATGATGCAGCATTAGCCACATCGAGGTAAACAAAATAGTCAATATTACGCGGAACAGTGATACCGGTAGCCTCCGCAGTAAACTGCATAGCCTTTCTGCCGGAGAAGATCTCCTGCTGAACACCAATCTTACCACCGTCAGCCAGATACATCGGGTTGATGTTAGTAGCAAACATCGTTGTTGGAGCCTGCCATTGCAAATCACCTACATATCCTTCCGGGCGAAGCAATACAACATTGTCTTCAAATGCCTGGAGCGGAGTTTTCTTGATCTCCTGTGTTTTAACATCAAGGCACTGATATGTTCCATGCCAGTCTTCAACGCTAATCCGCGGCAATTTCAAACGAGTAGTCATATACTCATTGATATCCTCGGTTGTTACTGTAACCTTAGTCAGGTTATCCGCAGACACCATACCGTTAGTTTTCCAAATAGTCACCTCTTCCAAAGTTGTAGGATGCTCCAACAAAAGATCAGCAGTAGCCTCACTCATACGGAACACACCTCTAAAGGGTACTTTCAGATTCTTTGTATAGTACTTATACATGGCAACCAAATCACCCAACGGATAAGCCTTCTGATCATTCCAAGCAAACTTCTTGCTCTTACCACCAAATCCGCCAGCTTTACGTCTGTTATCAGCAGGAGCATGTTCCAAGAAGTCAAACTTCAAACCGATAACACCTCCGGCATTATTTTTCTCTGTAGAAACATAAGCGCCTGTTGATTCTACCTGTAAAGCAGTATAGCTACGAAGAACCTGGCAACCTGCGATCAAATCGCTAGCATCTTTGTTGAAAGAACGGAAAATACGGTCAAATTCAGGACGACCACCAAGTTTTGCGATCTTTTGCCCGTCTCTAAAACTCTTTTCGTTAATATTCATAGCCAGCTTCATGCGAGGCATGGTTTTTGAACTTAACTTAAATCCGTCATTAGAGATAAGCTGACCTTCTGCGTCATAAGCAGTATAAGAAGCCATCACCGGATAAGTGTTAACGCCAATCATCTGAACATATTCACCGTCCTCATTTTCTTCGGATACCTCAAACAATTCACGCCATTTTGCATTCGGGAATGCATTTTCATTAAATTCATCCCGGAAAAATACATCCAGGCTTTCATATCGGCCATTACTGTAAAGTAATGCGCCTTGCAACAGTCTATAAAAATCTGACTGATAAGATAATTGCGGCATTTCTGGCATATTCTATCCTCCTATTATTCTGTTACTTCTTCCGGGAACCATTCCCATTCTACCAATTCAATATTATCCTTCACGATCTTTGGCATAGCCGGAATCATGTTTTCATAGATATACTTGACACCTCTTGGGATTCCAACAGTATTCTGTTCTCCGCCAACAGTATCTTCCTTTGTCAAGTTATTAGGCTGAGCAAACATGTGCTGCCCCGTTCCTGATCCTTCAGCTTCAACGATAAATTTGCCTTTACTTACAGCGTCAATATTAGCAGTGACAACTGTAATCTTGTATTTACCAGCCTCGCTCTCATCCACGTTATCTAATGTTACCGCCTTACCTGTTCCCGTAAGAGAAGATGGGGCCACCATTACATTCATTCCGGCATACAGTTGAGGTGTTTTTGCCGTCTTTTTGATCGTAATAATTGTATTAGCATCAGAAGCTGTAGCATTTTCAACTTCAAAACATTTAAGGATTTTAGCCTCATGCGTTTTATAGTTGTATTCTACCGGAGATCCGCTTGCTAGAACCTCCATATCGCGGAGTTTATTCATGACAAGACCGCCAGATACTCTATCTTTCGGTATCTCAACCCATACAGGAATACCTCCTTTGAACTCCTGTGATTTGGAAGTATACCTATTCCATAATTGAGCCATACTTTTTAATTTTTAATTAAACAATCTGATTTCTGTACTTCTTTTGGTTTTCTTCAATAGCTTTTGCACGTTCTTCCTGGGAAATAGGCTTTTCTGTAGAAGAAGAACTCGAAGAAGCTGGCGCAGCTCCTTCACCATACAAATCTTTATAAGTCGAGTCATACAGAGCCTTACCTTTTTCCGCAATCTGCTCAGGGGTCATCTGGTCGTCAAAATCCATTAGCTTCAAAGCAATATTTAAAATTTTGTCATTTGTAGCACCGCCGGCCTTTAAAATCGATTTTGCCTTGTTAAGGTTGCCCTGCAACATCTCAGCCTTCTCTTTTGCCGTCAATTTATCCTCGATAGATGAATACTTTTCTCGAAGTTCTTTCGCCCATTGAGGTTCTTCAGCATTTGCCTGACTAGTAGATGTTGATATCTGGTCCCCTGTCTCCAGCTTGTAGTTTTTCTTAAATTCCTCTACCTTAAAATTGGTGTCTGCATAAATTTGGCCATTCATAGATTTGAGGATTTCAAGATGCCGATTAAAGAAATCATCAGTAAGTTCCGTTTCTTCCGTAACTGTACCTGATACTGCATTTGCATAACTAACTATCGTTCTTTCCGATAAATTGAGCAGGTTGTTTTTTCCAACCAACTCTTTCAACTTTAATGAAATTTTTTCTTTCATATGACTTGTATTAAATGAAAAAGCCCGAAACGCCTGCCATTTCTGACTTGCGCATCGGGCTTACTGTGCCTCTATAATTTTAATATGTATGAGGTCGATCCCGGAATCGAACCGGACTAAACGGTTTTGCAGACCGTCGACTCAACCACTCATCCAATCGACCGCTATATCTTAAGCGTCACCACCTTACTGCATCTTTTACATTTCAGGCTTATTATACTTCCGTTTTTTTTCATAACCTTGGCCACCACCTTGCCGCAATAGGGACAAAATATAGGTTCCTCAGTTCTTTCCCCACTTAATATTGAATAATCGATTGCATCCATATTAATTGTATTCTAAACGCAAATATATAGACAAAAAACAATCAAAACAAATATTTAAAGTAAAACTTTACTTAAATAGTGTATTTTATTTGTATATAGTAATTTATATACATATATTTGTTGTCAAATAACAGTAATTAGAGGCACAATAAGCCCGGCATGTTAAACAAGCATGACCGGGCTTTCTTTGTTTATGGAAGACGAAAAATATCTAGACCCAGTATTTTTGCAATATGGTCAAAAGGTTTACACCTACGATCGTATAGAGGATCTGCGCAAGCTTGACTCTTCTTATCATATTGTCGCCCAGAAAGGGAGTCAGGAAGTGTTCTTGCGTGATGATTCTGATATATGTATTTTTGGAGGAAAGAGGGGTGGTTCAAAAACTTTTTCTTTACTCATGGAGGCTCAAAAAGACATTACCAATCCTTTCTTCTTCGCTTGCCTTCTCCGTAAAGAAAAAGAAGATGCAAGAAAAACTGGAGGGATGATCGATAAGTCTGATATTCTTTATCATGACTTTGGGATATACAACAAATCCCAACAGGATATGACATGGAACTTCAAATGCGGAGGTAAATTAAAATTCGATTACTATTCTGATAGTTTTGACGATTTTAAAAAAAGGTTTCAAGGCCTTGAATTATCATATATTGGTGTTGATGAAATTACCCATATGGAATATGCATATTTCAAATACCTACTTACTTCTAACCGTAATGCCCACCACATAAAGAATCGCTTTAGAGGAACATGCAATCCTGATCCGGATAGCTGGGTTAGCGATTTTATATCATGGTGGATTGACGAAGACGGATATCCAATACCTGAAAGAAACGGAGTATTAAGATATTGTTTTATGTATGGAGATTCTGTCGGAGAGATATATTGGGGTGATACTAAAGAGGAAGTTTATGAGCAGGCAAGAGAAAGAATAGATAGGCTTTGGAAACCTGAATATGAGAAATTTGGAGACAAAAGAGAAATGTTTATCAAATCAGTCACTTTTATTGAAGGTAAATTGGAAGAGAATATTAAACTCTTAAAGAGCGATCCTAATTATTTGGCCAATCTAGCAAATCAGGATGAAGAGCAAGTTGCGCGTGATCTTGATGGCAACTGGAAATTCAAAACAGCGGGTACAGGACTTATTACTTTCGAGGATATGGATAAATTCTTTCATAATTCATGGCAAAATGAAGGTTTGAGATGCGTAACATGTGACCCCGCTTTCGAAGGAGGAGATAAATGTGTACTATGGTATTGGGAAGGACATCATGCCAAAGATATACGAGTATTAGCCGTAAACTCTAAAGATACAGTAAATTACACAAAAGAATTTCTTGAATTACATAATGTCTTAGAAGAAAACTTTTGTTATGATGTCAATGGACTTGGACAAGTTTATACTGGGTTTATGCCGAATGCCAAACCTTTTAACAACAAAGCCATGCCCACAAATGGGGACAGATCAATGTTTGAGAATCTCAAAAGCGAATGTGCTTACAAAGCAGTACAAAGGTTAAAGTCTGGTGGATATAGCATGGAGCCTTTCCTTATGGGTAAAAAGTTCAGTGGCAAGAACTATAAGAATGTTATGCTCAAAGATATATTAATGAAAGAGAGGAAAGCTATAGCTCGAGATACTTCAGACACTGATAAAAACTGGAAGCTTATTACAAAAGCTGAAATGAAAAAGTTAGTAGGTCATTCTCCTGACTTTATAGAATCTTTCATAACAAGAGAATATTTTGATATGGTTAAACCTAAAACAAAACGAATAGGAGCTTGCTTTTTATGACAATCAACGACATTTACAACACACGACCAAAGTTCTACAAGATATTGCCGTCTACCGGCATTAACAAGTTGAACAAGATACAAATCTATCAAAATGATTTCCTGGCGGAACTTCATCCTTCAGGACATAAAATAAACGATCCTCTCTACTATGAGAATATATTCAAAACAGTAGAAAAGACTGATTCCAAAGGGAATAAATATCAACAAGTAGTCGAAATTGCTATTGAGAGAGTATCTATTGCTATGCAACAGATTATTCTAACAAAACATCTGACGCACTTATGCGGTAAAGATATCCGGTTCGTTTATTCTGGTTCCAATTATACTCAAGTCAAAAAAAATCTAGTAAAAGAACTTAAGCAGGGCTGGATAAAGAAAAACATGGAAACAGCCAAATATGACTTTTGTAAATCTGTTAAGGCAACAGGAGATGGAGCATTCTGTGCGGTTATTGATAAAGGCAAATTTTCTTATCGTGTTTTCTCTGCATTAAATGGCGATGGACTTCATCCTGTATTTGGATTTGACGGTAAATTGAAACAATTCGGACGTAGCTTCACCGCTTTTGACTATGAAGCCGGAGAAGAGGTCTTGTATATGGAACTATGGGACAATACCTATTTTTCCAGATACAGGTATTCTCTTGCTAATAAAAATGCAGATCAAGACGGATGGGAAACAGAAACAAAACCTACCCCTCATGGATTTAACGAAATCCCTATTGTCTACAAAAAAGTAGATAAAGGCGCATGCTGGTCTGATGTTCAAGACCTGATCGATAAATTAGAAATGGCGTTATCTCAATTATTTGAAAACAACAAGTCTTATGCGTTCCGAATCATGGTTATCAAAGGAGGGTTTGAAATACAAGGAGATTTAAGAGGACAAGCCAGAGCCATTATGATGGACGATACGGACGGAAGTGCCGGATTTATGGAAAAAGCAGACGCCAGCAATTCCTTTACAGTACAACTGGAACAGACCTTGAAATTTATTCTAATGGGAAGTTTTACAGTGCTTCCACCAGAAGTAAAAGGCGGAGATTTACCGGGTGTAACAATCAAAATACTCTACTCTCCAGCCGTAGAACAAGGTATAAATGACAAAAACGAGTACAATTCAAGTATAGATGAAATGGTTTCATTATTTAAACATGGATATGGAGTTGAACTTGAACAGGTCTCCGATTATGATGGTTTAGACGTTAGAGGCGATATTGATGTGTATGTACACCAGAATGATGCTGAAATCATCAGCAATATCAACACATCTGTACTTGACGGTTCCTTGTCAGTAGAAACAGGAGCAGAAAAACATCCTTACGCAGCAAGTGACGAATACGATCGTTTGCTTAAGCAGCAAAGGGAAGAACTTACTGGCACAGGAGGAATCGAGACCTATAAAGGAGAAGAAGATAATACTTATAACCAGCAACAAGCTCAAACTAAATGATTATGGCAAGGGTAGATGAAATAAAAATAGCAAAGGAATACGCTGAAAAGGTCCTAGACGAACAAGTAAAGGCTGAACCGGAAATAAAGCGTATTCTCCTTAAGCATATAGCAGAGATAATAGACGTATCCTTGTCGTATAAAGGCCGTCCAGAACGTTTTCGTTTCTCAGACAATGAAGTTATCAACGGAAAAGTAAACGAGGCTATAAGAGCCTTAAATGAGGCATTGTATAAAGCAATAGAAAATAAATCTATCAGAGTTAAAGGTATCGCCGAAGAAAGAGAGGGTCATAAGATTGAAGATGTTTTGGTTATCGCCTTTCTTGCTGATTACATAAAAGGCAGAACTCTCAAACAAAGAATAAATGTATATACAACACAATTAAAAAGTGAGATAGAAGCATTTATTGCTGCTGGCATGACAAAGGATATGTCAAAAGACGAAATACTCCGTCAATGGCAAACTTACATGAAAGCCCCGTATGCAGCCAATATTATCAAAGAGGCTATTGAAAAAGGAGGATTTGCTGCAACTCGTATTAAGTCAAAAGGCATTCATTACGGGAAAGGGAGATATATTAGTTCTTTCGATAACCTAAAACGACTTTATATTACAACAATACAACAAGTGTATAATAATACACTTAATAAAATATTCAAAAGTAAAGGATTTAAAGGATGGTTCACCATAAGAGGCAGCAACTACCCCTGTCCTATCTGCGAAAGTGAAGCGTTGGTTCCTCACCCAGCAGATCAAGACTTTTTATCATGGCATCCCAATTGCGTATGCCTGTATATCCCGATCTACGAACAATAAAAACAAAATATTATGAATGCAGAAGGAATTAGAGAAATAGCAAGAATGCAGTCTGAGATAGATGCCTATTCAATAGGACTTAAATATATACTCATTCAATTAAAATCAGACAATAGGATGCTTTTCCCAGAATTAGATGTCCCGGAAATTTCATGGATATTAGATGAGATAGCCAAACTGCAAGAAAAAGTTAATCAATAAAAAATTAAAATTATGGCATTACAAACATTAAATTTCACAGAAAACAAAGAACAAGCCTTGTTCTTTTCTGATTCGTTTATTCTCACGAATCAGAATGCATGTGTACAGATAGAAGTTCCTGAAGCAGGAATGATTTGTTTACAACGTAGCAATGATGGCATTACATTTTACGATGTTCCCTTCTTTTATTTAACAGCCAGTGATTGTTTTAATATTACAGGAGGTATAGAAGGACAGACACTTAGGGTAACATCAAAAGTTAATCCAACCAAATGTACAGTATTGTTATGAATGTAAATTTATCCAATATAAATCTGTCCCGATTACGACTCGGAGGGATAAACCTCTCCGAGATTAAACTAGGCATGCCTAGCGGAAAAGGTACAGGAGGAGAAGAAACTTTTGACCCAGCATCCTTTGACGAGGCATGGACTGTAACAGGTAAAACCAATGATGATGAAGACCGTGCCACAGTTAAGAACCTTACTGGCAATGGGAATGATTTGGTGTTGAGTAATATTGCGTTTGCAGGAGAAAGTGGGTATGGATTGTACCAGCAGAACTTCAACAAAGAACGATGGGTGATAGCGACACCCAGTAGGATTGAAGCAACAAAAACAAATTCGTCGTTTAACGTTACAAAGGTTAAATCTACTTCAATACAATTATATTACCTGTCTAAACAAGAAGAAGTTGCTTTTACCGTGACTTCTACTAAAGTTCGTGTTGTAGGTTTAACAGATGGACAGTCTGTTAACTACAGATATTTTATTGATGATGTTGCTAATGATTTCCTTATATCATCAGATGGAATATACGATTTGCCTGAATTTGAATTTCCTGCCAAAGGGAATTATTATGGGTTTAATTTTACCAAAATTCAAGATTCTTGCAATATAACCATCGAACAAATCGCCGACTACGAAGGATACTTGGTTACCGATCGAGTGGACGATCGTATTCAAAGCAGCAGTTTTGAATTGGGTAAGGATTGGACTATAGTAGGAGAATGGGTATTATTAAATCAAAGTGTAATAAATGCAGGAATTGCTAAACCATTCAGTTTTGTTATATACAACAGAACAACGGGATTGAGTTTATTCATAAATTCAGGAACATTAGCAACTACTATAGAGAATGTTAAATCTATAAAAGCCATATGCTCTGATGGACGTATATATCTTGATGATTGGTCTGAAATGTTAATTAATAAAGATCAAAACATAACAAGCAGTACCTCTGTTTTGTCAATCGGTTTTAACGGTACAGCATATACACAAATAGCTTTCAAAAACTTAGGCATCTATAACAATCAGATCCTCTCCAAAGACGGCTGTATCAAAGCATATAACTATTTACAAACCCTAAAAGAGAAGTAACATGAAATATATCGTATTACCAGCAGAAATACTAGCTGAAGTTACACAAGAAGCATTGGATTACTTCCATCTGTCGCCTCGTTACAGTATTGACGGATCAGAGGTGATCATGAAAGTAGACAATTATGAAAAACTGTTTCCATCGGTCATGACTCTACCGGAAACAGGAGAAGAATATCAGGGTCCGGTTTATCCATATCCGGTGTATGAGGGAGATATCCTTGATAATTTGCTGAATTCGAAAGAATGGAAAAATGAAGATACAATATGATTGATCGATTGGAATATCTCATACAACTACAGGAGGCAAACCTTCAAATATCGGCTAATAACAATGTTTTATTACAACGTATATTAGCCGGTATGGACGAAGGGAATGCCTTTAATCGCGGTGTTGCTGAGAACATCACTGCTTATTATGCTATTCAAGCAATTGAGAAAGCGAATATTACAACAAAATAGCTATCTTTGTCTTGCATAGAGGCACAATAAGCCCGGTATTCCTACAACAATAGGATTATCGGGCTATTTTTATTTTAAACTACCCATAGATATGACTGAAATTCATTTAGACACATTATTCCTTGATATTACATCAGATCAGGACGAAGAAAGACCAATCTTGAAGCAAGATGATGTAACCATATTTTCCCGTGATGCCATGAGCCTGATCACTGGAAAAGCCAAGTCACGTAAAACATTTTTCCTTTCTGCAATAGTCGCTGCACTGGCTAAAAAAAATGAAATACTCACCCTTAAAAGATGCTCTCCTACCAAAACCCTATGGATTGACACAGAGCAATCCATATTTCATTTTCATAAATCCGTTGCAAGAGCATACGAAATGGCCAATATCAGCATTATGCAAAACTACGAGGATATAATCCCACTATCCTTCTCTATCCTTTCTACTGAACAGCGAGTGGAAAAACTCAAAGAAGCCGTGGAAGAATATCGACCTGATGTCATCATTATTGACGGTATCAGAGATTTTGTCCTAGACATTAATGATGTCAAAGAGTCAAGCCGACTTAAAGATTTGCTCATGTGGATTCATCATCAATATGACTGCCATATCTGCTGTGTTCTTCATCAAAACAAAGGCGATTCAAATGCTAGAGGCCATCTCGGATCAGAACTTACCAACAAATCAGAAACTGTATTTTCCCTGGAACCAATAGCAAACACGACCAAGGTTATCCCCGCTTGTTGCAGAAACATGCAGTTTAACCAATTTGCCTTTGAGATAGACGAAGAAACAAGTCTGCCCAAATTATGCAAAAACTCAACGAAGATGACAAGAGACAAAAAGCTCATACCAGCACTTGAAGAATTATTTGACGAAGGAAAGACGTATAGGTACTCAGAATTACTGCCAGTTCTACAAGTAAAACTTAATATAAAGAAGTCTACAGCAGAGTCCGCAATAAGGCACGCAGTGAATATAAGGTTACTAATAAAAGACGAACAAGGCGTATACCACATAAACAACGCTTAAAATCAGCATTTTAACCTCAAAAATCCACCCATACACCTAGGCTTACCTTACTTACCCCTATATATATAGGGGATAAGGTAAGTAAGCCTAGTCTTAGGTATTTGGGGCAAATAAGGCAATGTAAGCCTAAATATAAGGCTAATATAAGGTAAACATAAGGTCGATATAAGGTAAAGTTATTAATAAAGGTACGTTTTACAATTATAAAGCATGAGCTATATACTGACAGTGGTGTCAAAATTTTATCTGAAAAACCAAACAAAAAAAAATAAAAAATGGGAGAAAAAATTTAGCTGTATCGAATGCGCCTGTTCTCCCGATACCGGTGCACCGGGGGGGTGTACCCTCCCCTAGCATACCGGCTAATTACAAACACATCAATCAAAGAAACAGAAACAGTTTATATTATATGAATAACATTTACATTCCTGTATATCAACAACATACATGCAAGCTATTGATTTTGTGACATTTTGGCGTGTAAATACAGATCACATTTGGAACATTGAAGAGGTAAATAGTACTTGATTTGTTCCTCCTGAGTTGAAACTTCTTTTTTTAATTGCACATCATTTAATCTTGCAGCAATATCATTCACCAGTTTTGAATCACCCGCATTATCGGCTCTGGTAAGGTGCTTGTTTAATATTGCTACTATTTCCTCCTTAGTTCGATTGGATTTAACTTTCCCCTCCTCTTCCTCTTCACTGCTCATTATGACATATTCTTTTTTCATTTTTAAATACGCTTGGCATTGTGGTAGTTTATACCATCTTCTAGCCAAAGTGTAAATAGCTTGTTCATTTGCCTTAGATTCTTTAGGTCTGCTAAGCCGATACGCAGTCAATACTTTTTCTGTACTCTTGAGGTTGGATATAATTGTCGCATCAAGACAGAATTTCTCTAAATCTGTCAACTTTGCTATTAATGCTATTTCTTTTTGTCTTTCTTCGCTTATCATATCTTCAATATTAAACAGTTACGCTTCAAAGATAGTAAATAGTCATAATAAAACAAAGTATTCTTATATGGGCTTATTTGTGATTAATATTACAAACAAAAAGTACAACAAACAACTGAAAATAAGCGCATTAATACATTATTATATAAAATATTATATGTATATTTGTAGTATAAGAAAGAGATAAACTTACAGGCGTGTTACTTGAAATGATGGATAAAAAGAGGGTCTGCTAGTAGTGGAATACCAACAGACCCAAATAGGAAAAGCAAAAGCTTAACCCGTGGCTGGGGACAAAAATAGTAAGACTTTTGTAATCCTTCCCAATTTACCCACCGAATTAACATGCTATATAGATCGATTATTAACTAATAAATATATAGTGATATGAAGACATTAGAACTATTAAACGGTGTAATCAAAGGATGCGACAATGGTTTGTTGATTAATAACCGTACTAATTTACAGAAAGAAATGAAGAATCTAATTAAACAACCAAGAACCAAAGAATACCGCCTAATGTATTTCTTTTCTGCATGGGTAACATCTGAATGTATTTATGCTGAGAATGACGAAGAGGCTATTTTTGACGCTGATAATACCCCTAAAATAGCCGCAGATACACTTCAATACGCTTTATTTTGTGGTAATAAACTGATTAAAAAATATTAATATATTGCTACGAAATTAGGTGTAGAGATACGGTATATTGGCTTTTACAAATTTCTAAAATATGAAAACAACATCTTTTAAACAGGCATTCTTAAGAAAGTATCCTAAATACAAAAGGGTACTTAAGTATATGAACGAGAGTTTAGGCCATGAATTCGGATGGAAAGACTTCACCAAGCTCAATATTATTGATTTTATTGATCATATATCCGACAAAGTAGCTCAATCCTCGCAAAAAACCTATTGCGCAATGATCAAGTCGGTGCTGAATGTATATTCAGAATCAATAGAAATACCATGCAGGAACTACGCTAGTATATTAACAGTCAAGAATGTCAAATCCTCAAATACGTGGTTAACTGAAGAAGAGCTTTCCAGGCTTATTTCTTATGATCCAGCAAACGAACTTGAAAGATCTGTTAGAAATCAATTTATTATAGGAGCCTATACGGGTTGCCGACATTCGGATTTTATGAAACTAGACAAAACCAACATCGTAAACAACTGTATTGTATATGTAAGCCAGAAAACAAATACACAAGCATGTATACCTTTAAAGCCGATTGTTATGGATTACCTATCAACCGATTTAAAAGAATATTCAGATGTTACTTTTAATCGTACAATTAGAGGTATTTGCCAAAAATGCGGGATAACTGACCAAATCAAGTTATTTCAGGCCGGCAAGGAAGAGATTGGCGAAAAGTGGGAGTTTATTTCATCTCACACGGCCCGACGGTCTTTTGCGACAAACTTGTATCTGTTAGGACTTGATATTTTCACGATCTCTAAAATGATGGGGCACTCATCGGTTGAAATGACTACCCGTTATATCGTATGCCAGCTTAAAGACCTTCCAGAAAACGTTATGAAGTATTTTTCTTAGTTTGACTCAAACCTGGAAAGGTGTGAGCTATTTACTGAACCAAGTGTTTCTAAAGGTTAAATGTTTGGTAGTACAAAACTTTTTCGTCTAAAATGTTTTGTATCACCAAACATTTTCGTATCTTTGTAGTGTAATAATAAAACAAGCAAGTTATGAACATCATAGGTAGTAAAATAGTCGGATACAGATACGGTGAAGCACCAGAATGTGGACAATCATTTAATACGCAAACCAGACAATATGAATGTGGCGTTTCGATGGCTCAGGTGGGTTATATGGAAGAAGTTGGCTCATTTGCCGTTTCTGGCGCTTATGGTCGTAAAAAATACTACTATGAAGGTACTATCGTTGGTTTTGGTGGTGACGATGAAGTCTGTCTGGGTGATGTTAGAAAAATTTCTTATAACGAATACAGATCACTTAAATCAACCTACAAAGAAGTAAGTAACGCACTTGTTAATGAAAAATGTGATTCTCTTCTTTCTTTATTGAGAAGAGGATGGACAGTATATCCTAATACTGTGGAAGGTATAGAAGAAATGAGAAATCAAATGTTGAAAAAATGATACGAGAAGCGATTAAAGAAGCAATGAGTCTTCGTAAAGTCAAGGCCATAGACCTCGCGGAGCAAATAGGGATAAATAGGGGTAGTATGTCTCTCTTTCTTTCCGGGAAGACGAATCTTAGTCAAGATAAAATTGAAGCTACACTAAGGTATCTCAATATAGAACTTGTTATAAAAGAATAATCTTATTCAAATGATACGAGAAATAATCAAAGAGGCTATGGAGCTTCATAAGGTTGGAGCTTCGGCACTTGCTGATGCTATTGGAATAAGTAAGAGCGGTATGGCCTCCTTTCTGTCTGGTAAATCGAACTTGAGTCAAAGTAAAATAGAGAATGTTTTTAATACTCTTGGCATAGAGTTTGTTATAAAACAACCTCAAATTAAGCAGAGACCTTTAAATAAAAGGGATACTATTTGGCACGAAATGTTTAATTGTGTAAAATCTTACCATACTAATATAGGAACATGGCCTTCTTCATATAGTACCGATAAGAGGATAAAAAAACTTGGTTTGTGGTGTGTAAATCAAAGACAATATAAAAAAATAGGGAAAATAAGCGATATTCGAAAGCAAATGCTTGATTCCATTGGATTCGATTGGGGGGAAGTGCTTAATGATAAATGGCTTGAAACGTTTGAAGCATTAAAAAGTTATAGGGAAAAGGTAGGAAAGTGGCCATATCGGAAATCAGACAATAAAGATGAAGCAAGATTGGCGGCGTGGCTTTATAGTCAAAGATCAATAGTAAAAGGAAATAAGGGTTGCAAGATGCCCTTAGATCATCTTGAAAAATTGGAATCAATTAATTTTATGGAATGTGATTATCGAGGAAAACAAAAATAGCTCAAATTGTGAAAGATATGAAAAGAGTAACGGTAATATGTGACGCTTGCGGTAAAGAAATACAACCATCATATTTTCGCAGCGCAAGATTGGAGTTTAGAATAGATAAATGGAGTGGCGGTTCTGTTGGCGGCAGTGAAGATATTTTCATTCAAAAAGCTGATTTATGCTATGAATGTGCCCACAAACTACAAAGTTTTATAAAAGACGAATTGAACATTAAACCATACAATCCATAATGAAAAAAGTGAAAAATCATAGAAAGTAAGACGGATTATAAAAAGCGGTGAAAAATTAATCACCGCTTTCTTTGGTATATCATGGAATAAAATCCCCAAGTCATAGAAGGGGAATAACGATATTTCACTTTTTTTTCCCAAACAATTCGGAATGGCTGCCGATTCTTAGCACATTGATTATATCCCCGTCAATCCAAATTAGGAGGAAATCCCCCTCAATATGGCATTCCATGCAGCCTTTATACTCACCTTTTAACATGTGAGCCTTATATCCTTCCGGCAATTCAATTTCATTCTCCAACATTCGAAACACCTCCAGTAGCTTTGCCAACTTTGCAGGGTCATTCCTATACCTTTTGAAGTCCTTTTTGTATTGAGTTGAATACCGCAATGTTTTCATCATTCACAGGATTTTATAAAGGCTTCCATACTGCTCGTGTCTATTGTGCCGGCGAATTTACCTGTGCGTGCTTCTTTTATAGCTGCGATCGTTTCCTCGTTTGGCTCGGAATATATTGCGTCCATCAAAGTGCTCTCGACGAAATTATTCAGACTTCTGTTGGCTTTTTTAGCCTGTTCCTGTAAGACTTGCAACAAATCCTCACGCAAACGGAACGAAGTTTGTTTTCTTACTACTGCTTCCATATCTTCATTGTATTATGTTGTAATGCAAAAGTAATACATTGTATACCATAAAACAAACTTTCACTGCTTTTTCTTTGTAGTTCGCAATAAGATCAATCGTCTTCGGGGAAAAGTAAAGACATTTGTTGATATTGTTTAGGAAGAGCTGTATCTAATAATTGCATGAATTTAGGCAAATTATAATTACATGCCTTGGCTAAAGTTTGCACTGATGCTAAATGTTCTTTCAGTTTAGGATGACCTGATTCAGGGGTTAGATATTGATGCAGTTTACCTTTTCTATTTCCATTCTCATTTTTTGGATTAGCCTTTTTCAATTCAGTTAATATCATAGGCCCTAACCTCTCATATACAATATCATTAATCCAATATCCAACAACACCTGGATGTTTATTTGTTTTGCTCCAGTTCCAATTATGCAGTTTGTAAAGCATTTCAAAAAAATTATCATCAAACGTTTTAACCCATCGAGCAGCTTCTTGGGATATAATCGTTTTTAAGAATTGTTGCAATTCATCTTTTGCCCTGTTTTTATCCTTGTTGTACCCGGTTACTTCATCTACTAATGCTATAATACCAACTTTTGCGACTGATCTTATAATTATATCGGCATTTGCGACAACTATTTCATCAGTATAATTCCCGGCACGATTTGCATCAATAATCGCAGAACAAATATCTATTAACAATGTGACTTCATAACCGTAAGCATCTAATACATTGTCTCTTCCACCTCCTTGAGTAAATTTTATTGGATTCTCTATTCTTGATATAATATCATTGTCCCTGGCACAAAAATAGTCTAAAAGATCCGATCTTTTTATAAATCTAGACAACCATGACCCACTTTTACTTTCTCCAGTTAGTACTTTTTGAATACCTCTACCTGAAAATACACGAGTACCATCTTCTAAAACATAACATGGTATTTCAAGAGAGCCTAACTGTAGAGGAGTTTTCTCTGAACCATATTTAGCCTTCAGAATTTTCTCTTGGACTAATAATGATTCTTCTTTTACTTTTAAAACTTTTGCAATTTTAGCAATAGTTGTCTTAGTAGTATTTCCGTTAACAGCTTTACTAAGTCCTACTTCGGTCATACCTATCTTTTCAGCTAATTCTTTTTGTGTTATTCCTTTTTCTTTAATAACCTCTTTTATCCTATGTCTCATAAGTCAAATTGTTTAATGTTTTCGCAAATATACAAAATGTTTATTTAATATTAAACTGTTATAAAGAAGAAATAAACTATTCGCAATTCAAAATCGGGAGGCATGAAAATATTTTCACTGTTTTTTCTTTGTAGTTTAAGAAATTTGTGGATAGCTCTGACATAAAAAAAGCCCGGTCCCCCGGGCTATATCACATCTGGTACGAAACCTCGTAGGACTTGCCGGAGGAGGTGTATTTCCAGACGAAGAGAGGTTTGTATACCATGCTGAACTTTAACTCATATTGTAAAGGCTTTTTATACTCAACAAAGCCACAATCTTTCTGTTGATATACAACCTTGTTCGTTTTAGTGTCGTACATGGTTAATTCTGTTACTTCTACGGTTTTGTGGCTGTTATTATAAAAAGCAGCTATAACATCGCCTGTTGTGTATCCATTAATAGAGGTAGAGGAACCGTACACGCTAGCTCTTATTAGTTCTTCTAAAGGTCTTTCAGTGACAGTTACCTTGCATTCTGCCTTTACACTGTTGTCTGATGTTGCAACCAAAATACTACATGTGCCCGGCATAAATGTTTGTACGTTACCATCCTGATCGACTGTTGCGATAGATTCGTTAGAAGACGTCCATGTCAACTCTGAATTGTCTGCGTTTTCAGGGGTGACACTTGCAGTTATACTGAATTTTTCACCTTGCTTTACTGTTTTCTCTACAGGATTAAGAGCTATAATTTCTGCTTTAATTGCTTCAACCGTGACATTACAAGCATATTCTTGACCGTTGACAGTGGTGTATATTTTAGCTTCACCGGCCTTTAAAGCGGTAACAAAAATCACACCGTCCCCTTTAACATCAATTGAAACAACTTTTTCATCTGATACGTTCCATTTGAGGTTGTCGGCTGCACCTTTAGGAGACAATTTATATGTAAGTTCCACTTTGTCCCCTTTCTTCATTGATAACTGCTTGTTGGATAATTCTAGGCTTTCGGCTTGTACCTCTTCGACAGTAACAAAGCATTCTGCTTTTATCTCTCCACCATAATTCATATCAGATCCTTTCACCATAGCAATCACGACTATTTTACCTGCATTCAAAGCGGTAAACTTTCCATTTTCATCAACTTTCCCAACACTATCATCGTGATCAAAAAGATTTACATACCAGTCATACTCCGGCGTTGGAGCACTTTCAGGCGTTTTTTGAACTTTGAATGTGTACTCTTCGCCAACTTTTAAGGTAAGTTCTGTTCTGTCTAGTGTGATGGCGGTTAATCTAGCTTCTTCGTCTTCGTTTGAGCAGGCAAACAATACAGCCATAAACATCATGGCGCAAAAAATCTTCTTCATTTTAATTACTGGTTTAGTTTGTAGGTGTAAAATTATCATTATTACTGATTATAACATTTCTAAAAAACAAACTATTTATCATATGCCTTAATAGGTATTATTTTAATTTACCCATATAAGACACATCATAGGTATTAATATTGATGTTATAATAATACTTATTCAGGAGTCTATCCTGTTTTACTCCGGATATAGGATCGCTTTCTATTTTCTTCTCACTATACACATATTTGATATTCTTGCCGTCAAGATAAGTTGTATCCATTTTGTAAAAAATATCTTCTTCTCCTAAATGATCACCTTGTGGTTTTAGTCCTTCTGTTTCTCCAATCTCTTTTACGAGCTCCCATTTTTTTAAGTTTATTATTTTGTAAGGGATTAGTATATTTTTATCGTTGTCAGAAGATGTAACTGGTGCTACTATTTCATCTGTCAAGAATATCATAATGCTTTTTTTATCATAAATGGAGCCTAAATACTCTCCGAAAAATATAGATTTATTATTATTCCAATATGTAAAATATTTAAATTCCCCGTTATCACCAATTATGTGTAATTTATCTTCTTCCGAAGTAAGCGTAGAATGCACTAAAGACAGATATCTGTCATTCCCTATAAAGGCATATACATTGAAGTCTTTTTCTAACGTTCTTCCTTGATAGTTTAGCTCATCTATTTCTTTAAAATTATTCATGTCAAATGTTGATAAATGCTCTTGATAATTGTAAGATGATAATTCTTTATGATTTTCAACATTGGTATACCATCCACGCAACAAGGTAAAATTATCACATGTCAGCACTACTGAATTTTGGTTATAATGAGAGTATTTCCAATTGTTTTCTTTAGGTAACTCAAAAGAAGATATCTCTTTTCCGTTACTATCAAATTTGCAGATCCAGCCATTATATTTTTTTTGTCCTAATAAAACTTTATGGTTATCCCAAATAAATAATTTGTCAATTGAGTTAATTTCTTCTTTGTTATTAGGATAAAGGTTATTATCATTCAAAAACTGCTCAACAATGCTTATACTAGGCATATCTATTGGCATTTCCTTCTTCTCGTCTCCCGAACAGGCGCAAAGCAATAAAGCCATCATTGAGATGGCGCAAAAAATCTTCTTCATTTTATTATAGGTTAATTTTGTAGGCACAAAAGTACCTTGATTGATTAATACAGCCAAGAAAAAGATTGACAAAATGATAGCACATGCTGTAAAATATATTTTTAGGCTTTGATTTACCTTTTGTACAAATTAAATTGTGGTATATCTATAAGCTCGGCTACTTTTGACAACTGACCGAGCTTATTGGTTCCTTACACATCTGAATCTCCAAGTATTGACAAATAATTCTGTAAAGATACATATTCAGCTTCTGACACAAGTCTTTGAAAATCTTCCGGCGTGTTGTCTATGTGTGAGACCTCCAATGCCTTATAATAACCCAATTTTGCATCGTCAGAGCCTTTAAGATTCACGATAGTATATCCGTTACGCAATAGATATAGATTCATTAATAATCTGGACGTTCTACCATTACCATCAATAAAAGGATGAATACGCACAAGTTCATCATGAAGGTAGGCCGCTATTAAAATAGGGTGTATCTTTTGATCCTCCATTTCTCGGAACTTAATCATAAAGTCCTCCATTTGTTTGTTAATCAAGTATGGCTGCGGAGGTATGTGTCTACTTCCCGATATCATAACGGGAACAGTACGATATTTCCCGGCATTCTCTCGATCTATACCATGAAGAACTAAAGAATGTATTTCTTTGATCGTCCTTTCACTTATTTCTATGTCACTCTTTGCGAAATCCTTAATGTAATCGATAGCCTCTGCATGATTAATTGCTTCTAAATGCTCGCGCATAGACTTCCCCGATATGGTTACACCTTCATTTACGACAAGTTCAGTTTCCTGCAACGTAAGCGTGTTACCTTCTATACGATTACTTTCATAAGTATATTCAATAGCTAAAGCCTCTTCTATCTTTTTTAATGCCTCCGCCGGTAATGGGCGTATTTTAGACAGACGATCTTTCAATGTGTCACACTCCTGTAAAAGTGCTGTTAAATCTTTTTCCATATTTAGTCTATTTTGAGGTTAATATCTTTCCCACAATGAGGGCAAGTAAGAGATAAAGAGTCTTTCTTTGGTTGCTCGAATAGCTTCGTTACCGGAACGTTGAGAGCTAAAGCAATTTTATTTAAAGTTTCTACTGTAGGGTTACCATTTACCATATTTGATAAATTCACCCTATTAATCCCCATCTTATCGGCAAGCTCTGTTATAGTCATGCCTTTTTCTTTGATAACTTCTTTTATTCTTAAATCCATACTGTAATGTTTTAGTTTTCGATACAAATATACAAATAAAAGTTGTTTGTAATCTTATATCGGTACATTTAGACGTTAAAGTAATGTTAAATATTTCTTTTTACTTTGTGTTGTGTACCGTTTTATATTACATTTGCAACGTAATCGAAAATTAAAACGGTACAAAGCAATGGCAACACAGAAATACAACAAAAGCGAAATCATGAAATCTGCTCATACATTATATAAAGAATGTAAGCAGTACGGTAGAACGTTCGGATCATGCCTGAAACAAGCATGGTCATCTGCTAAGGCTATGGTTCGCTTGACTGAACAGAGGGCTGCTTTTCAAAAGCAGATGGAAGAAAGAAAGCATAACGTTGTATTGTCTCATGTTGGCATGAGTAGCTTGTATGCAAACCGGGCTTACTCCGGAGATTAATAGACCATACATTAATTAATATATACAAAATGAAAGCAAATGTGATTTTATCAAAGAGAAGTAGCAGTAATGAGATCAAGGCTTATTTCATTGCTATACTCAAACTGTCGAAGAGCGACGATCCGTTTCCGGCAGACTTGGACGAAGTTTGGCCATTAGTGTACAGTAGAAAGTCTGATGCTACTGACTCATTGAGAAAGAATTTTATTGAGAATGTGGACTTTATTACCATGCGGCAAAATCCGCACGGTGGAAAATTCACTGCAACAGACTACAAACTTTCCATCTCCTGCCTAGAGTACTTTATCGCCCGAAAGGTTCGTCCAGTCTTTGAGGTCTACCGGCAGGTATTTCACAAGACACCGTACCAGATCCCTCAATCATATTCTGAGGCTCTGATGCTGGCAGCTAAACAAGCTGAACAGTTGGAACAGGCAAATAAGCAAATAGAGAGGCTCCAACCGAAAGCCAACTTCGCAGATGCAGCATTCGCCACCGACGACAAGGTTGACATCGGCATGGCCGCTAAAATCCTAAAGCTGGGATTCGGACGTAATACCCTGTTCCAAAAGCTGAGACAAGCAGGTGTCTTCTTTTCTAACCGGAACGAACCCAAACAGAGGTTTGTCAATGCCGGATACTTTGAAATGAAGGAAAAGTTTATCGAGCGAGATAATCACCCTGGATTTGTTGTGACAAAGACGCTGGTTACCCAAAAGGGGTTAGCTTACATCAATCACTTGTTTGGAGGCAACCCGTCTGACGGCAAATTGACACCTATAAGATAGTTATAATTATATCAGGATTATTCAGTAAATTTGCAGAAACGAGTATTTTATGGAACGAATCAAGTTGACAAAAAGTGAAAAAGAAACATTGCGTATAGTAATGTTATCTGATGGCACGTGTCCATCTACTTATCCAGTCCATACATTTAACTCATCTATTCGCTCATTGCAGCGCAAGGGACTAGTTGATGCCACCTTTATTAATACTGGAGAAGTGTGGTTTGCACAACTCACGGATGAAGGTAAGCAATATATTAGTCAAAATCCAAGTCTGCGAAACCCGATTAATTGGGGAATTGTGATAGGGGTAATATCTACTATAATATCAATTATAGCCTTATTCGTTAGCTGCAACAAGTAATCCCATTACATATTGATACTTAATTCGAGGTACGGAGTAGTGACGTACAGCCACTCTTGTACCCAATCATAAACAACCTAATAAATATAGTCATGAATACAAGAAGAATAAAAGTAAGTGAAACACTTTTAAAGGCATTGGAATTATTAGAAGAAGTTAATAACCAGTTCTCGGAAGAGGTAGAAAAGATTGGAGAAGAAGGAGGATTTGATTACTCCAATCAGTCGGATGAGTTTGACAAGCATATGTATGCTTGCATGAGCTTGGTGACAGAAATGATCGGACAGTCTGCTTTATGCGAAATATGCCGGACTGAAAGAATGGCGGCAAGTTGATAATTGCTACATAAAAACAAGATAGACCCGCACGATTGGGGCTTCGTACCCAACGTATCACGTTTAGATGCCCCGGCAGCAATACGGCTGCCGGACTTATGTGAAAAACAATTATTCGATTTGATTGTTGAACCAATTAAATCATTAGTTTTGCAAAAGGAAATAAACATGAAAACTAAAATGAAAATAAAATTCGAAGGTCAAACGCATCAAATAGATGCTAACACTTTGATAAATACTCTTATACACTACCAGTCTGTAATAACGGAAGCCAATAAGGGGCTAAGTGGTGGTGCGAAGGCTATAGAATTAAAAGTTAATGCTTTTGAAAAAGGATCTTTTGTAGTAGATGTATCTATTGAAGAGAGCTTTATCATGCAGATGTTTTCCGGGGACACGATGGAATATTTAGCAAATCTTGCTACAGTTGTCGGAGGAGTATTTGCCGCATATAAAATATTAAAAGGCAAACCAGCAAAATCAGATAAAGAAAAAGATGCTATCACTATTAATATTAACAACAACAATATTGTTGTTAATCAGACCATAATAAACGTATATAACCAGCCTTTAGTTAGAGAAGCTGTATCTAAATCAATAGAGACGGCAGATGCTGACGCAAATGTAGAAGGATTGATTGTTGATAGTGACGGACAAAAGCCTGTTGTCTTTAAAAAAGAGAATTTCAAGGAATATATTTATAATGATTTTGATACAGAGAATGAAATTCCTAACGAAATTTCAGAAGAAGTCGAGGCGCAGCTAACGATAATAGGACTAAACTTTGAACCCGGAAGTAGATGGCAGTTTATATACAACGGTTTCAAAATTCAAATGATCGTAAAAGACGATGCCTTGATGAGAAAGATAAATGAAGGGGAAAGATTTGGCAAAGGTGATTCCATAAAAGTCAAAATGAAAATAACAAAAAGATACAATCCTACATATAATGCTTATGAAAATAAATCCTATAGAATCATTGAGTTTTTGAACCATATATTAGCCCCAAGACAAAAAGACGTATTTTAATCCTCCGGTAATATCGCCGGAGGATTAAAATCAAAAATATATCACCACCCCCTCACAGCCTCATTGATACCAAGACCCAATGACCTCAAATATTTCATGGTCATTTTTATATCAGAATGTCTGCATTGCCTACAAACCACATAAGGATCTCTTACTATATTATAAAGTTCAACGCAACCTGTATGCTTCCATCCATAAAATATAAGCTCATGACGCATGCCTAGAGTTTCAATAATTTCTCGATGGGCATCCGAAATGTCTGCTGTACGCCTTAATTTTGATTTACAAGTTTCTAACCCTTTACCAAAAATATAAAGATCGGGATCAGCTTTATCCAACCCCATTTCAAGTATAATCTTCTCCAGTGACTTCGGGATAGTCACACAATCATGCTTTCCGGTCTTAGATATATCTGCAGGTATTGTTATCGTGTGGCTTTCTAGGTTAATATTCCCAACTTTTAGACCAGTAAGCTCCGTTTTACGTATAAATCCATATCGAACAAATTGTGTTGCATAATATAAGCGGACATTTACCATCCGCATGTAGTTCAATACCTTTTTAATTTCACTTGGAGTAAATGCTACATTTTTCCCCTCCTCCTCTTTCAACTTTTTAACCGCAGTAAATGGATTGCTCTTGCAAATATCTCGATGGACAAGCATATAAAAGATAGTTTTTATATCTCCTATTGTATTATTTGTACTTTTTCCGGAATACGATTTTTCCTTCTGAAGCCAGTCCGCAAATTCTATCGCATGTTTTTTTTGAAAATTACATATTTCTATTTTCGTCAAGCTCTTACTATCCAGCCATCTTGATAACAAATCAACAGCATGCTTATAAGTTTGACGGCTTCTCAATCTTACAGTTAGATTTTTTATCTCTAGCATTTCCCGCAAGCTGTCTAACAGCACACGTTTATCCCCCTGTACAGATTTCTCAAATGGGTTAAAGCCGTCGTTGTAAAGCAAATCTTTTATTGCCTCTACAGCCTCTTTTGCAACCTTCTTTCTTTTTCGGATTTCTTTGACCCGATTGATGCCAAGCTTATAGCGGAACTGCTTGGTTTCTTTTTTTATCAGATCAGTACAAGTGAAATAGACATACCACTGTTTGGTAATGTCACCACCGCAATCGCAAATACGCGGGTCGGTAAATTGAATGTTTTCAGCTACCATGATAGTTTAAGATTACATTCTCTTGATGTAATTTTTATTACATAACAAGGAGAATTAAATTAATAATTTAATAAATACTAACGGTACTTTTAATGTACCGCATCAACCTTAAACTACATAAAGATTTAATAATCAACACTTTAAAAACCAATGTGCGCAGAATGAGACTCGAACTCACACACCGGAACCGGCACTACCCCCTCAAAGTAGCGTGTCTACCAATTTCACCATCTGCGCGAATGGTGCCCAGAACAGGACTCGAACCTGCACGCCTTGCGACACACGCACCTGAAACGTGCGCGTCTACCAATTCCGCCACCTGGGCCTTTTCCATTACATAAAAAAGGCGGCCTCTTACCGCGCTTATTATTTATGAGCGGAAGACGGGACTCGAACCCGCGACCCTAACCTTGGCAAGGTTATGCTCTACCAACTGAGCTACTTCCGCGATAACGGGTGCAAAGATAGAGGTA
>QWCH01002775.1_pt1 | contig 27217 bp, 30 predicted proteins | sample 1972671 | NCBI WGS metagenome assembly QWCH01 (sample SAMN09866713, study PRJNA288562) | Human gut metagenome isolate term3_stool, whole genome shotgun sequencing... | isolation source: gut | host: Homo sapiens | place: USA: California
TTAATTGTCTTGTCCTGTTGCGACCAAATATCTGCCGCAGCATCTGATGTCTGACTGTATTAATCAGATATAATACTTATCCTGTTCTACTCTATCCAGCAGCTCGTCTTCCTTGAAATTCTTCAAGGTCATTACTCTGCCACAATGGTGACATTTCATCATAACTCTCGGCAGTACTGGATAATTTTTGTTACCTGTAACCATGTATGAAACTTTCATACTCTTCTTGCACTTCTTACAATAAAAATCTATAACTTTTAACTCTTTGTTCAATTCAGTTCACTCCTTTTTTCCCAAAAAATAAAATACCCCTTGGTGAACCTCTTACCCCATTACAAATAAAATTAACATATAAAAAACTAAGGAAAAGACGTATTACTTCATAATCAAAGTAATATAACCTCTTTTCCTTAGTTGCTTTGCACATTTCAAAGTATGTTAAAAACATACTTTTATTTGTATATTTATCCCTACAGTCTGTTATAATTTTTTTAACGGTGTACCATTTTTTATTCTTGTAGTTTTTATCATCTCATATACTTCCTTATTAGTATGTTTTTGTCGTACTATAAAGTCGGAGTGTACCGTTTTTACTTTTCAAAAGTATGCTTGTACCATACTAATAAGGAGGTGTGGATATGGCTATAAAACCACAATCATTTGGTACTGCCTTAAAAAATGCTCGAAAAGAAAACCGCTTCACACAGGCTGCGCTTGCTGAAAAACTAGATATTTCACTATCATATTTGAAAGATCTGGAATATTTCAGGAGTCTTCCTAGTCTAGAATTATTCGTCAATGTTATTGAACTATTTAATCTATCTGCTGATAAAGTCATTCATCCGGAAAATAATAAAAATAATTCTACATATCAAAAAATAAATAGATTGCTTCACCGTTGCACCGAATCACAACTATCTGTCATACTTGCCACTGCTGAAGCCATCATTAACGCAACTCAACACGAATAGGTTATCATAGAAACCTTGTGATTAGGCTACAATTTCATCACATTTTTCCTGTATTTAAAAAAGGCCCATTTCCCCACATGGAAATGAGCCATTCTTATTTATTCAGCATATCCGTGAATCTATCATAGGATAACTCTGCTTGTAATAATCCTAATCCAGATAAGATAAGAATACAGTCTACATATCCCTGACAATATTCTTTCTGCTCTTGCATATAACAAACCTCTTCTTTCTTCTCTATCCACATCTCAATTTTTTGTTTATCTTTCCATGATAGACACTCAAAAACTTTTTCACATTCAATTAATAGCAATTCCATCTCCTTTTCTCTTTCCTTTAATCCTGGAATTTTAATAGTGGATTTTCTATTTTTCTGTTCACATCTAAGCTGATTTAAAAACTGTAACATCTTTTCTAACACTTCGTTATTCATTATCGTTTCCTCCATATCTCTTAGTTATTATAAACATCTTTCAAACAAAAGACTCCTGCAAAAATAATTTTCGCATAAAAAAAGACAACGTACAACCTCTACCAATTGTCGTTGTCTGCTTTTTGCATTTTATACCCAATGCCTCTAACTGTTTGTATATATCTAGGTTTAGCTGGATTATCTTCTATCTTTACTCGTAAACGTCGTATATGTGATGTGATATTACTATCATCAAAAAAGTATTCGTCATTCCATACATATTCATAAATTTGTTCTTTTGACATAGCCATTCCATTATGTATTGCCAAAAAGTAAAGCATTTGAAACTCTGTATTAGTTAGCTTAATCTCTTCTGTCCCCTTTTTTATAATATGTTGTGAAGAATCAATATAAAGTTCTCCTATTTGAATAGCACTTGTCGCTTTTATTTCTGTGATTTCTGAAACATCCACATGTTTAAGAACATTCAAAATTCTATCAAAAACAGCTTCATCTGACTCAGGTACTGATAAAATCATTATTTTCCCAGCCATTACATCTCCTTTCTAAATATCAGTATATTACAACCGTAATATTTAAGCATATACTTTCACTTAAATTATAACAATAACATAAGAACATATTACCCCCATTTATAGTGAATTTATTGTAGCAACTTTCCATAGAATTTAGTCAAAGTATGCAAAAACTCTTTCCTTCTATTTTTACTAACCCATATTTTATCATTATTGAGCAAATTAATTTCATATCCCTGATAATCTTTGATATATTCCATATTGACAATGTAGCTTGAATGGCATCTGATAAAATTATTATTTAATTTCCCCTGATGCTCCTTCATACTTTTATAGCTTATATAATCTCCAGAGATTGTATGAATTAGAGTATTTCGTTTACAGGTTTCTATGTAAATAATCTCATTGAAATATAACTTATGAATACCAAAATCATTCTTTTCAACTATAAAATCATCATTATCAAATTGCAATTCTGAAACAACTTCACTTAAAACAGCGGATAACTCTGGTTTTTTAATGGGCTTAACCAAATATCGTGTAGCCCTAATAGTATATCCTTTCAAAGCATATGCTGTAGTTGAAGATAAAAAAATAATTTTACTTTTAGGTGCAATAGTTCTCATATGTTTTGCAATTTCATAACCGTTCTTATCTTCTAATAAAATGTCCATGAAAACTATATCAATATCCATATACTCAGAAAGATACTTTAGTGCTTCTTCCGGATCAGTAAACGAAATAAGATAAAATGTTATTTTCATATCAGATAATATATTATCCAACACTTTTTCTAAACGTATCAAAAACTCTTTCTGATCATCACACATCAATACTTTCATTTTCTTCCTCTGGCATAAGCCCTGCTTTTTCTCGTAAGCGTTTTGGTATATCTGGCTGATGAATTATCAAAATACAAAATGTATTAAGTTCTGCCAATGATAAAACTGCAGCCGATAAAGCAGCTGAACTAATCAACTTATAAATTTTTTCTGTGACTTTTTTCATTATTATGTCTCCTAATGTATATTATATTTTTTATTTTTCCGGCAGTTAAAATAAAGAAATACCAACTAACTCCTGCAAAAGCCCATTTCCCTATATCGTAGCGATTATAAAGCAGCGCAAATATCACACTTGTAATAATTAAGGATATAAAAAAAGCTCTCTTTTTCATTATTCTTTTTTTTTGTGTCGGAATTGAATTGTTTGGAACATCAACCGGGGCCCACATTAATATACATATATTAAACAATACCAAAATCGCTATAACGTCAATTTTCAATGTAATATCAACACATTTTAATATACACAATACTAAAATATATCCACCAACAAATATTGACATACACTTATTATTAGTATCCACATGTAAGCCGCCCGCAAATAGCCTAAGAGAACAATAACAAAACAAGAATATTACAGTTCCCCACAATTCATTGGCCGCACTCCCAATCAGCAAAACTACACCTATACTTAACAATGTATTCAATAGAATCTGTAATCCATATGTATATATTTCCTTATCCTCTCCTTGTCCATTAACTGCTATTATTCTATTCGAAATTATCTCTGCTATTTTGTCAACCATAATACCCCCTATATCATAAAAAATCTACATCTATGCATTAATTAGGCATTCTCATTGCTTAATCGGATATGGAATTAAAATTTCAGCAGTAAACACTTCACCTTCCATATCAAATTCACAATGCCCATCATATTTTTCAACAACCTTTTTTACACTACTTAATCCGATACCATGCATTTTCTTAATATCCTTTGTAGTTTCAAAAATGTTTTCTTTAAGTTTTTTTCTTGAACAACTAATACACTCATTTCTTGTTTTGATAATGATGAAGTTATTAATATTTCCAATTTTGATACTAATCGAAGGTTTTTTTGTATCCAAAAGCTCTTGACTAGCTTCTATGGCATTATCCAAAATATTTCCTATTAGTGAACATACATCCATATCATCCATAAAACTTAAATCAACATTGTCAACAACACACTCAAAACCTATATCCATTTTTTCAGCTTCATTATTTTTCTCCCATAACAAAATATTTAAAATATCACATCCAGTATCAAAAACTTTTTCAAATTTTAATATAGCATCCTTTGCCTTTTCTAGATATGAACTATCATAATTCGATACCAACATATGATTCTTCAAATCATGATACAAAATGCGCATGCTTTCATAACTTTCGATTCGATTTCTATAATATTCGTATTTAAGAGCGTCTTTTTGCTTCAGCATCAAAAGTTCTTGATTTTCATTACGATAATGAATATACCTTTCATAAAATATCATGTGAATTAAAGTATAAATAACCAATGTGCAGGCAAACGCCACTAATAGGATTGAAAAATGCTCTTTTTCAAAATTATCTATATCCAAAACAGTTCTCAGTATAATCAAAAAACAAATAAATGAAATAATTAGCGGGAGATACAAGATAACTACTTCTTGTTTGTCCAATGACTTATAACACTGCTTATTTATTTTTCTATACCCCCTAAACAAACACATTGCAATCATTCTTGAAAAACCCATTGACACTAACCATAAATATGGTCTGGTTGGATCATTAAAAATATCTGCACTAAAATTGTTTGTAAATAAAAATACAACTGGAATAAATAGAAATTCAGCAACACCCACCAACAAAATATATATTATTGCTTCCTTACCAACCTCATAACTATTCATGTTTTCATACACGATATGACCTATACAAATAATCAGAGATATATTAACCAATGTCCTTATCCATAAGTCTATATCTGTGCATCCTAATATAAAATTAATCGCGAAATAGCTCGTATATGCTGCAACGGCAAATATTTTTCTTTTGTCGTTTATAGTATAGCAATTCAAGTAAAAGAATAATATTATAGTGTCAATCAACATTCCTGTAGCAGTTAATATTATTATGCCCGTATCCACTCTTTATTTTCATCCTTTTAATTCTTATCTTCCTTATTTTTGTAATTACTAAGTGCATAATTGCAACATTGTAGCACTAATGAATTAAATGAAATCTCTTCTTTTTCAGATATTTCTAATAAAGCATCAAATAATTCTTCAGTAAACCTGATTGTTCGTGGTATATTAGGACGAGATAAAGACTTATCAATCTCAAACATGTATAAAACCCTCCTAATTTTTAAATTATATTATAATCAATTTTAAAACCGTTTTATATAACCGCTAGTGTAACCATTTATGTAACCATATATGTCATTTGCTAATATTTGGGTTTTTTACATGTTTTCTATATAATTTTTTAACAAAATCTTTTTTTATTCTATTTATATATTGTCTACTTATCCCTAGTTCTTCTGAGATTTCTCTATCAGAATAACCCAACAGAATATAGTCCAAAATTGCTTTCTGATTTTTTGTCATAGATTGCCTTTTTACTTGCATATCATATTCCATTTCAATATCTTTGTATTTTTCATAAGAAACCACTTGACTCAAATCTATTTCATTTATGCTTTCTATTGTTTCTTTCTTTATATTTTTTTTACACATATGTGCAAATTTAAATTTAACAGCATTATTAATATAAGCTAAACACTGCCCATCATTTTCACACCTGGATATACTTTTAACTGCTTCAATTATTGCAATGATTATCTCCTGCCGAGCATCTTCCTGCTCTAGAAAAAACATTTTTTTAGCATATGATTTTATTAATGGTGCTAATATCTCTAATAGCTGTATCATTGCCTCCGGTTTTTGTTTTGCAGAAATTACAGTTTCTGCAAAGCTTCTTTCTAACATAGTCAACCCACCTCCAATTTTTAAAAAGGAAGCGGGTTTGAAAATGTAAACTAAAAATAAAAAAGAGTATTTTCGTCACGTTCTGATCACGCAACGAAAATACTCGTATCATTAACTAAATCTTCTTCGAATAAAATCATTAACTGTCAAATTATGCATGTCAAAATCAAGACCCTCATTTGCAATCACAGCACTCGCATACATTGCAAGTTCAGCCATGCGTTTTGCTACTTGGCATACCATCGGATTATAAGACTCCAATGGTTCTCCACATTCGGCTTGTACCGCTACACAAGCTCCACCACAAAGGTGTCTTGCCCAACAGGTTTTACACTTTGTACGATTGTAAACAGTGCGTTCAAAAAACATTTGTCTTTTTTCATTGAAGCCAGTTTCAACATGACCAATAATATATTCCTCATTCCCGATAAAGCGCATACAAGGATAAATATTACCTTTAATGTCAACACTAGCAAATCCCAAACCTGAACCACAGCCATATATCCTTCGAATACCCTTGCTGACCGCATCTACTTCTGTAACAAATGGATAAATATTAAACTCTTCACCTTTTCTTAATTTTTCCAAGAAAGTTTCGACCAATTCATCATACTTCTTAAAATATTCATCCAAATCCTCTTGACGGTACGATGTTTCCGGATTGGAACCCAATGCCGGTGTCAGCGCAACACACTTGAAATGTAGGTCATCGAGCATGTGATTCACAATACGCGAAACATCTGTGACTCCTTTTGCAATTGTAGCTCTTGGAATAAGCCCCGCATTATCTACCTCACTCAAAAGAGTTTTTACATTTTTAGCAAGCATATCATATGAACTTTTACCATTTGCAGCTGGTCTGTTTGCATCATGAATTTCTTTATCTCCATCAATGCTAATCTGTAGTCCGATATCATTTTCTTTTATCAGCTGTAGCAATTCATCATTCATAATTGTTCCATTTGTACTGATTGTGAGATAGATTTTTTTGTCGTACTCTTTTTCGAGAACTTTGCAGCGTTCCACGATATACTTGACTAATGGAATATTTGTCAGTGGTTCTCCTCCAAAAAGATTTAAATTAAGTACCTTCGATGTTTTCGCCTGATTCAAAAACCACTCGAGGGTTTTATCAGCCATCTCTTGACTCATTAAACCTCTTTCACCATTGTAACTACCAGTTGCCGCAAAGCAGTATTTACATCTTAAATTGCAATTATGAGATACGTTAATAACCAAGTTAATGACTTCTTTATCTCGAGCAATAGCAATTTTTTCATATGTAGGCTCCTCATCACAGATGAAACCGAACTTCATAAGATTATTTAATACTTCTTCAATTTGCTGTTCTTCATATTTGTTACGAATTTCATCGGCTGATATTTCATCGCTACTCATATAGTTCACAACATCACAATATATTTTTTCTACTGAATAAAAGTTTGAATTATTTACATCAAGTAAAATATTCAAACCATTATGAGTAAAAATGTAAGAGTCTACCAAGAACTTCTCTCTCTTTACTTTTTCTAATGTATTTCGCATTTTATTCCTCCTATTTATTAGGCAGAACGGTATACTGTCCTGCCTTTTATAAAATGGTCATTGTAAAGTCTAAGCATAGTGTGAATTAATGGGTTAGATGCAAGCAACTGCTCCTGAATCGCAGCCACTGTTTACATTAGGGTCAATGTTCTTATATTCTTCTGAATTCACCTTGGTCATCATATTCACCTCCATTCTTTCATAAAGTGTTCTTCTCTCATATGCCTGTCCACGCGGCAATTAGATGCAAGCAACTGCTCCTGAGTCGCAGCCACTGTTTACATTAGGATCAACGTTCTTGTATTCTTCTGTGTTTACTTTAATCATAAAATGTACCTCCTTTTACTTACCAATGAACCATTTTAAACAATCTTGTTTAATATCAACTTGATTGTTGTTGTTATGATATCAAATTCTCTTTATGATTCAATACAATACGCATGTTTCGGTACTGACAATGATTATTTGGTGATAAATTATGACCATACACCTTCAATTTCAACTAATAGCTCTTGTCTACACACATCACTTTGCATATATATTATTTTGTTTTTATCAAAATTTCTTTCACATATAGCACGTATCTTTTGATAGTCCTCCCAACATTTTATATACACTTTTATATAGCGTAAATTCATATCATTATCGTTTGAGAGCACTGAATACCTATGTAAATTCTCTTTACAAAATAATAAATTTACATTTTCTATTGTTGTATATAACTGTTTTTTTACATCTCCCGTATATACGCTACTAGAACCTATAATACTTGCAGTCCCAGACACAAAAAGTATTTTGTTCTTTTTATATTGAACAAATGTTGCACGAGAAAATTTCGGGCTTGAAATCCCAAATTTCGTGGGATACTCATAAGCAGGAATCTGTCTTGGATTTTCAATGCTATACCTACTAGCATCAATATGTACTGCAAGTAATACAATACACAAATCCTTTCCGTTTGATCCTATTCCAGTTGCTGCTGGATAAACCTCTCCATTCTCTTTGTAAAAATTATAAAACGCTCTTTCTCTACCTACGCAGAATTCCTTATAATGTTCATCATATTCCCCATATTCATTAATACCTGGTATATAATTCCAAAATCGAACCACACGGAATACATTAAAATCGAATTCTTGCAAAATATTCCTATATGCCTTTTCTGCATTTTCTGAATGTTCTCCCTCAGAATCATTTTCTTCAACAGCTCGAAAGCAATAATGCAAACTCTTCCCCTCCACGCAGTTACCATACTGTTTATATTCTACAGTTTCATCTGTAAACCATACTTCATAAATGTTCTTTTCTACATTTTGCATTTGTACATACTGATATGGTAAATCTAACTTCGCAGACTTATTTTTGTCTTTACCGTATACTATTACGCCCAATATATTACCGCTTATTTGAAATATATCTTTTAAATCCGAAAATACATCAACATTTAATTTTCCCATAGTACCTACCTCTTTTCTTGTTGTATAATTTGCTTTAATTCCATTACATCGTCTATAAAATATACAATCAAATTTTCTTTTATTTCACCTCTGATAGATTGATATTCCATCATAGACTGCTTAGGCAAAACAATTTTCCTAATTCCTTGTTCCTGCACCACACATAATTTCTCTTTCAGACCGCCCACTCGCAAAACTCTACCTTCTAATGAGATTTCTCCCGAAAAAGCAATTGCATCTTTAAAACTAATATTCTTAATTGTGCAAATTGTTTTTACAAAAAAAGCCAAGCCTGCTGAACTACCGTCTTTATATATGCTTTGTTCATATATATTTATATGAATATTATGCTTGATAAAAAAATTATGTTTGATACCCCATTTCTTATAATTTGCTCTAAAATATGAGAAAATTACATTTATTGACTCTTGCATGATATTACCTATATTTCCTGAAAACAAAAGATTACCATTGCCCTTCATCACTAGCATCTCTATAGGCAATATAGTTCCACCCCATCTTGTCCATGCCACTCCTATTCCCTGCAAACATTTTTTTGCAATCATCTCATCAAATACATACTTTTCATTTCCTAAAATATTAGTAAGTTGTTCCTTCTCAATTACAATCTTTCCACCATTGTCACAACTATTATTCATATATAAATATTCATATATGTTGCGAATACAGGCTGATAAACTATATACTCCTGCTTCTTTGGTATAGTACGTTATTATATACATTAATACTGCTTCTGGAATCTCTACCTTTTCCAAATGCAAGTCTTTTTGACATACATTAATAACTGCTTTTGCATAAGAAATTTTTTCAAAAATAGATAATCGTCCATATAAAAACATTCGTAATTTTGAACTAATTGGACTGTTTGCTCCAAGAATCGCACTAGATGAGAAAACAAAAATAGTATTCTTTTTATTTTTATTTTTTTCAATAAAGCAATTAATCCCATTACAATAAAACCCATTTTCTATGGATGTATCATTTATAAAAGCCACTGCATTTTCATGATACGATTCAGAAAAAGAGTCTCTCTTATGTATCCAATCAACGTAATCAATATATATAAATTCTCGTTCAAGGATATCGCTAATTTTCCGTATTAATATCTCTTTCCCAATTCCTTTGGGACCATTTATTCCCAAAAAAGTAGATCTACCGGTTTCAACGCCTATCGCATGGTTCATTTTCATATATTGAAAAACGTCTTTTCCCCACTCCATGCCTTCTATTATATTTTTTTCATTCATCAAACACCCGCTTCACTTTCTTATAAAATATTATAAACTTTTACTAATTACCATTCCTAACGTATAATTAGATTTCCTAATTGAATAATCAGTTTCTACAATTCCTGCTTAAAATATAAAAGACCTGAATACAAAAGATTCAGGACTCCCTTTACCACAATATGAGACTCCTACGGATATTGTTAGGAGTCTCATAACTTCTTTAAGTTATTCTTTAAAAACTGATATTTTATCTAACTTCTCCCACGGTAGCTCAATATCTGTTCGTCCAAAATGTCCATATGCTGCTGTCTGCTTATAAATCGGACGTCTTAAATTTAAACAATTAATTATTCCATTCGGTGTTAAATCAAATCCATGTTCAATTCGACTAATTATTTCTTCATCAGATAATTTACCTGTTCCATAAGTATCTACTCCAATGGATACCGGCTGAGCAACCCCTATCGCATAAGCTAATCTCACTTCACATTTTTCAGCAATCCCAGATGCTACTATATTCTTAGCAATGTATCTAGCCATATATGCTGCTGAACGATCTACTTTTGTACAATCTTTACCCGAAAATGCACCACCACCATGATGAGCAGTTCCTCCATATGTATCTACAATAATTTTACGCCCAGTTAACCCACTGTCTCCATGCGGACCCCCAATAACAAATCTCCCTGTAGGATTAACAAAAAATTTGGTTTCATTATCAATCATATCTGCCGGAAGAATTGGCTCAAAAACATATTTTTTTATATCTTTCTGAATCTGTTCCTGTGTCACCTCTTCATCGTGTTGTGTAGACAATACTACCGCTTCTATCCTTAACGGTTTGCCCGTTTTGTCGTATTCTACAGTCACCTGACTCTTTCCATCTGGCCTTAAATATTTTAATATACCATTTTTTCTTATATCTGTAAGACGTTTTGCTAGTTTATGTGCCAAGTAAATAGCATATGGCATATAGTCTTCTGTTTCATTTGTAGCATATCCAAACATCATTCCTTGATCACCGGCGCCAATGACAGTATTTTCTATCTGTGTAATTTCTTGTCCTTTTATTTCCAGTGCTTTATCCACACCCATTGCAATATCTGTAGACTGTTTATCTAACATTACAACGACCTTACAAGTGTTAGCATTAAATCCATATTCCTCTTTTGTATATCCAATTTCAGCTATTGTATCTCGAACAATTTTTTCCACATCAATATTTGCTTTTGTTGTAATTTCTCCCATAACCATTACAAAATCTGTTGTAGTACATGTCTCACATGCCACCCGGCTCATCGGATCTATTGTCACCAATGCATCCAATATGGAATCCGAAATAGCGTCACATACTTTATCTGGATGCCCCTCTGTTACTGATTCTGAAGTATATAATATTTTTCTCATTCTTTCCTCCTAAAATATTTCTATATGCGCAGACACACCAAAATTTTTATCTGTATATTGAAAACTTTCCACTTTACTTTCTAGCCACGAAACATCATAACACGTATCACTGTTTACTAAATATACATTCCTTCCATCCTCACTCACTTGCAAATATAATGGAGCATTTCGATTACCAACACATTGGAACAAACCTTCCTCATATATTACCGGATATTCCGCTTCAAATAATTTTATCTTTTCAACAAGTTCCATAGTTTCTGCATCTATTATATAAAGATAATTCGGATATCCTGTTACTGCCAAAAAAGGTTTTTGGCAGTAATAAAATAACTTATGAGTTGTTATTCTATTAAATTCTTTTTCGCTATAACTTCCTAATTCACAAACCTCCCCATTTGTGTACTGATATTTTACAATCTTGCCTGGTCCATGAAGAACCATACTTCCTCCAAACTTCGACATATTATGACAACTTGCATAGAAAATTGATTGGTCATTCATATCAAATTCAACATGCGCAGGTGTATATGATGGCGGATCAATAACAAATAATTTTTCCTTATTTATATCCCAAAGAAATATTTTTCCTTTTATAAACTTTGCATTCTGGTACTCAAGACGAGCTTCTACTCCGTTTAAGCTTGTTAAATTCTCTCCTATATCAACAGATATATTCATATCTAATGATACCAAAAAGCCATTTTGAGAATAACCTACCTGGTGCATATTATCAATGAGACCGCCTTCAACATTTGCACATTTAATAAATTTATTATTAATAACATCATAAACATAATATCCAAATCCCATGTCTGACTTAATACCATTGTATATATCAGCTCGTGCATTTGCTGAATTAATCGATAAATATATACATCCATCTTCAGACTGCCCGATGGAAGACGCACTAAATGTAACGTCATCTAAATCTCTGTATGTAACTAAATTATTTTCAAGAGTATTAATATCAATCTCTCTAAAATAAGGTGCTTGAAGCATGAACGCTAGCATTTTATCGCCAATCTTATAGCAGCTATGAGGATTTATCAAATACGGCATAAACTGTTTTACATTTTTTGCGCCATATGGTAATTTCCTGTTAGAAAATTGCTTCTTAATCAATTTAATTATATTTGCTTGTTCACAAGTATTATCAATGATAATTTCTTTAGATTCTCTTTGAGCCAAATCTATAATATAATATGCTTCATAGAAATTATCATTAAGCAAACCTGCTACAAATAGTTTTTGCTTTTTCACACTGTTTCCTCCTTTTTCAAAATCATTTGAACCGGCGTGTATTTTATTTCTCTGAAACCATTTTCCTTACAGACCGGCAGCCCTTTCTCTGTAACTTCCATGTTTAATAATTCAACATCCAAATCTTTTGCATAGTCTGCCGAAAATTTTAAAAGAGATCCTGCTAAACCTTTTTTTCGATACATAGGTTTAGTATAACCATTAATCGGTACACCAGCTTTACCTTTCGGGAAGTTAGGATGAGGCAATCTGAAATAATATGACGTGAAACTTGTTGAAACAATTTCATTTCCACATAAAGCAACAAATGCGTCTATATCATTATTTAAATGCTCTTCAAAAAAGAGCTGAAGATTTTTTCTTAACTGTACTTCGTCATAGATTGCCACCTCGCCTAAATCTTCTTTTAGGTATTCGATTCTCATATCAACTAACTGTTCAATATCTATCTTTTCCGCTTTTCTAAATTTAAATTCTTCCAATTTCTATTTCTCCTTTCGCAATATCAACACCTAATTGCAAAGCATCAAGATTTTTCTCGCATCTTTTACCCGAATATAATGTCATAATTGATGTTCTAATATCTCTTTCCGAAATAAGATATCTGCCACCATAAAAAACAATCCCAAGCATAATAATATTAGTATATTTAGGAGAGCCTACTTTCTCCCACGACTCACTTAAATCATAACACCGAACATCTATGTCTGGTCGCAACTGATATGACTCTGAATTATTTTTACTATCCAGTAGGACAGGAGCTGAAACTCTTCCGTTCTCTTTTAAATAAGCCTGATAACGTATAGCTTCACGAAAATCCATAGAAATAACTTCATCTGCCTGCCCTTTAGCAATGAATGGGCAGTATATATTTTGTCCCATTCGTATGTGACTTGTAACACTTCCACCTCTTTGTGCCATGCCAATCGTCTCCGTACTTCGAATATCATATCCCTTTTGTAATGCCGCTGTTGATACTATTTTGGAACATGTGATAACACCGTGCCCACCGATTCCTGCAATAATAAACTCATTCATAACATTCCTCCTGCAACAAAATAGCATTTCTCTTACATACCTCAGTACATAGCCCACAACCATTACAATTTGATTTATCAATTTTAACCACACCATTATCCATATGTATCGCTGGACACCTGATTTCTTTAATGCAATAAGCACATGCATTACAAACATCCGGCTTTATATATGCCTTTTTATTGGATAAAAGTTTAAATTTACAAGGAGCACGAAATATAATTGCTTTTATTCCTTCTAATTCCACAGTCTCCTGCACAATTTTTATTGAATTCCACAAATCAAACGGAGAAATTGCTTCAACAACTGATACTCCCAATCCATGAAGCACATCTTCTATTTTGATGGACTGTGACACTTCACTTGTTTCAGGTGTAGGTTGTCCACCTGTCATTGCAGTTGAAGAATTATCTAATACAATTATTGTAAGCTTTCCATTATTATAAATTCCATTAATTACACCTTGTATTCCTGTATGAAAGAAAGTGGAGTCACCAATAAAAGCTATAACCATATTATCAGGATTTGCCCTCTGCATACCAAGTCCCATAGTTATACTCGCACCCATACATAAGCATGTATCCATCATATTTAATGGTTCCATCTTACCCAAAGTGTAACAGCCAATATCTCCACAATATATTGCTTGTTTCCCTTTCATAGCTTGTTTTACTGCATAAAACGCTGCTCGATGAGAACATCCCGCACACAAGTTTGCAGCTTGTGGCTTTAGCTCTAATGTTGAATCTATAATTTTTTTTGAAGAATCGGTAATACCGAAAAGATTTTTTAATAAATCAATTATCTCATCTACCGTATTCTCTCCAGCAATTTTAACGTCACCAGATAAACGTCCATATATTATTCGCCCATTTATTCCTGCCCTTGCCAATAAATAATACAAATTTTTTTCAATTACTGAATCTAATTCTTCAATAACTATTACCTTATCTACTTTTTGTAACAAATCGGCAAAATACTGTTCTGGCATAGGAACTGTTGCAGCCTTTATCAAAATATACTGTTCGGATTTTAATTCAAGAAAGCTTATTGCCTCCTTTGCATACGCATAATTGATACCTGAAGTAACAATTAGTACCTTTCCTTTTCCATCCGCATGATAGTATGGAAGTTTCTCAAATTCCTCTTCTAATTCTGCAAATCTTTTCTCAATTTTAATATGATTTTTATATGATAACGCCGGAAAACAAACCCACTTACTATCTTTCTCGAATTTTTTATTATTAATTGAAAAGTTGTTACGATTTCTATGTACTCCCGAAAAACTATGACTTACTCTTGTCGTGGTACGTAATATAACCGGCGTACTAAATTTTTCGGATATTTCAAAAGCTTTTTGTGTCATTTCATATGCCTCTTCTGGCGAAGACGGATCAAATAGTGGAAGTTTTGCATAATACGCAAAATTCCTTGTATCTTGTTCAGTCTGTGATGATAAAGGACCCGGATCATCTGCCACAACTAAAACTAGACCTCCCTTCACACCTATATATGATAAATTCATAACCGAATCTGAACATACATTTAAACCAACTTGTTTCATCGCTACTAATGCACGTTGTCCAGAAATTGAGGCACCTGCCGCAACTTCAAAAGCAACCTTTTCATTTACCGACCACTCTACATATATTTCATCTCTTTTGACTTTAAAAATTGTTTCAACAATCTCTGTAGATGGTGTGCCAGGATATCCTGCAACGAAATATACTCCAGCATCAATAGCGGCAAATGCTATTGCTTGATTTCCCATCATAAGTTCTTTATCCATTGTTTCATCTCCTTTCAAAAATAATAAGATTACATTTTCCTCTTTTTTGACTTATTAATAATTAACTGACCCAATTCACCAAGGCTATAATGAAAGAAGGTGATTGGATGAAAACATACTTGAAGCGATTGAAAAATCCTGCAACAATCATAGGACTCTCTGGTTATGTATTAACCATTTTGTCTACTCTCGGATTTACAATCGATAACGAAACAGTTATGACAATTATCAAAAGCGTTTGTTCTATATGCGTACTTTTGGGTATACTGAACAATCCTGAAACTTCAGGTATTGATTTACCTACAAAGAATAAATAATTCTTTGAATTTACCTACTAATTTTTTCTGGTATTGGGTCAGTTTTTATTTTTACTTCTGATAATATTCTTGCACGATAATTTCAATAGACTAAATCATCTAGTTATTACCAATATTTCGCACTATATATACAACTTTTTTAATCATTAATCTACCTTGAACGAATAATTAGGGTTTGAGATTGCTTAATTGTCTAATTTGACCATAAATTTCATTTCTTCTATACAAAAGAAAAGACACTACACAATTTGTGTAATGTCCTTCAATTTTACATCTTCTGTTATAATTATAAATAAGAGGCAAAAGTAATAATGCTCTTGCCCCTATAAATTGGTAAAGCTATCTCGAAGTTCTCTCCGAGCCATGCTTAATGGTTACAGACCAATTTCTTCACTCATCTAAGGTTTTAAATGGTAAAACATATATGCTGTAGTTTCAAATTCTGATATATCGAAACAATCAACATTTAATTTAGTATTTCCTTTCCAAACCATCACAACATCTTCTGCCACCCGCATGGGTTTTGCTATAATTGCTTCTCCTTCAACAAACACCACTTTCCAACATAATTATACTCCCAAGTCCAAACACTTCCATCCATCAATAATGCAACATATCCTGTTACTAATACAGCATTTTCAAGGACCTTGACAGGTTTAGACTCAAAATAGGCTTCCCCATCTAAATTCCATCATATCCAATAGTTCCCCAAATCCAAACATTTGAATTCTCTGTTAAGCATGCATATCACTATTACCACAACGCGCATAAATAACATTTTCCATCAATAGATATGGTGGAGTACTGTAATGAATATTCCGTTTAAATAGTGCACCCTTTCCGAAAATTCAGAGTTTCAGAGCAGGCATTTTCGGACAACAGTGCATTGGCTTTAAAACCAAATTTCTTCTTAATTCTGGTTGATTACCCACTCCATAGAATGCATTTGTTTGTCAAGGGCTATGCTACCTGCAGTGCGTAAGCACCCTTGATAAATCAATGTATTCTTTGGTTAAATCAAATACACAGAATTGTGACTGCACTCATAGCGGAAATAGATACTCTGAATTTCTGGGAAGCATGCACTTTTACATCAGGATATTCACTGTAATTTCAAATAAATTTAGAAATTTCATATGTTATCCCTCTACATGATATCGGTAACATAATTAATTATTTCTCTTTTTGTAAATCATCAAGTAATTTCTGCAAAAATGAGTTTCTTTCTTCTTGAGCTACAATCTCCTTTTTAGGTAAAGGAGTATAATACTTCGCTCTACCTATTTTTTCATAAGAAACAAACTTTTTAGTTTCCATTCTTTTAAAAACGAAATTACAGCTTGCTTACTCCAACCAGATTCGTTTTTTAATTTGTCTGTAATTTGCATAGTGGAGAAACATCCTTCTTCCCACAACAAATTAAGTATTTTTTGCTCTGCCTCAGTAATATTTATGTGCATATTTTTCTCCTTTTGGGTAACTCATTTGTTCCCAACTTGCCATATTTTAAAAGGATTTTCAACATATAATAATTGTAATTTTTTTGTTTACAAAACAAAATTAAATTTCTTTTTCTTATATAGATTTGCAAATCAAATATTATTTCAAATTAGGAGGATATTATAATGGATCAAATGGTACTAGCGACACAAACATGGCTTAACACAACGTATAACGGTGTAAATGGGTACACCCCTTTTTCTGAAGAAGAATTAGACGGGGTCACCGGAAATCAGACCTATAAGAGGTTAATCCAAGCATTACAGATTGAATTAAATACTCAATATAATGCAGGCATATCTGTTGATGGAAGTTTCGGAAACGGAACGTTAAATGCAATACCTGCGACAATAAGCAAGAATACTTCCGTAAATAATATTACTTTTATTATTCAAGGATCGTTATGGTGTAAAGGTTACTCTGCAGGTGTATTAGACGGAATATTTGACAGTGCTGTTGAATCGGCAGTAAAAAAATTCCAAACCGATGCCGGTATTACTGCTGATGGAAGAATCCGACCTTATATTTTACAAGGAATTATGAATACAGATGGTTATGCTTATAGAGGCTCAGAAGGAACCAATAAATACTACAAACACCTAGTTCAATTAGGAATGAACGCAAATTATGGCGCACAAATTGGTTTAACAGCACCTAATGGATTATGGGAAAGAAAATCTCATAAAAATTATATTAAATGTTGTCAGATAGAATGGGGTGCAACGCCAGTAGACGGAGTATGGGGCAATGGAACCATGAATAAAGCGCCTACATTATCTAAAAATACAACAGGATATACTGCTTCAAAGAGATTACTTCAATGGGGATTGACAATTAATGGATACTATCCTGGAAATATGTCAGGAAATTTTGACACAAATACCTACAATGCAGTATATAACTTTCAAAACTTTTTATGTTTAGGTGCAGACGGTATTGCAGGCAAAAATACATGGGCTGCATTACTTAGCAGTAGAGGAAACACAGCTCGCTCAGCATCTGCTTTTGATACAAGTACCAGATTAACTCCGACTACAGCAAACGCTTTAAAAGAAGCTGGCTATACAGAAGTTGGAAGATATTTGACCAATACCCCCTCTGGAACTCTAGATAAAAAGATGACTGCAGAAGAACTGAAAATAATTAAATCTGTAGGATTAAAAATCTTTCCAATTTTTCAAACTTATGGTGGTTCTGTATCTTATTTTACAAAATATCAAGGTAGACGAGATGCAGAAGCCGCAAAAGATGCTGCTCAAAATTTAGGATTTCCTTCTACATGTACTATCTTCTTTGCTGTTGATTACGATGCTCTTATGGCAGATATTGCTTCAAATATCATTCCATATTTTCAGGCCATTAATGAGGTAATTGGTGGAAGTTATAAAATTGGTGTTTATGCTCCTAGAGCCGTTTGTAATAGATTATACGAAAACGGTTTAACAAGATACAGTTTCGTAGCAGATATGTCAAATGGTTTTACAGGTAATATTGGTCAGACTATGCCAAGGAATTGGGCATATGAACAGTTTTTTGAGACCACACAAGCCGGAATTGGAATCGACAAATGTATGGCTTCACCAAGGGCTACTGCAATATTAGTTGATAATTTTACTTCATATAACGTCCCTGATGAGCCGCCCATTACTCAAGAATTTACTGTATTTGAAAACGTATTCAATCTTGCATGGGAGTACTTGGATAGTTTATCGTCTCCGTTTACTGGAGTCTATGCGAATATCTTAGATGCAAACCAATTGACGCTTGCATATTTCAGATCTAACGCATATGATGCAGATCATCTTGATCTAGATAGCAATGGAACAATCATTGAATCAATCAAAGGACTTTCATGGAGAATGATTGCAGGTTCTAGGGATGAGGCTTTAGTACACGATATTGAAAGTACTTATCCTACTTTAAATCCATCTGAAACATCCATCCGAGACCCGTTGACAGGAAAATACATGGAGATTACTCACTATGCCGCAACTCTGGGTGCATGTATAACTGCAACATTTGGACTAAATATAAATTTTTTTGAAAGAGATGTCGATGCTTTTGCAGGATGGGCTGGTGATTTATTACAGTTAGGAGGCGTGCTGCAAAATACACTGAATTTTGGAGAATATAACTATTTCAATATAGATGATATAATATTTATGATTGGTGCTCCAGATGGCGGATTAGATCATTATCATTTATATGGTTCTAATGGTGAAGAAATGGCTGTCAAAAATGCAGGGTTTGGTCAAATTGATTTATATCAGGATGTAGATGCCTATAATATTTCAAGAATTTATAATTTAAGTTCAATGAAGATACATAATGCATTTAACGATTACTATAATGTATCCCAAAAATATAAACGGAGGTTTTCTATTTTTAAGCAAGAGTTATTGAAGGAGTTTGATACTGAAAGCATTTATGATGTAGTTTTGCCATTTACCCAAAGAGACAAGAATTTATTGTCAGTAGGTTTCGGTTACGCATTCGGGGAATTTGAAAAAGAGTATGCAGAAGTATTAGCCCAAGGGTTTGCACAAAGAATTGAACTTGGAAAAGATATTGAGGAAAGCACTAATCCATAATTTTTGCTACAGAATATAGAATCGGTGCTGCTTAATCAAAATAGCGTGCAAAAGACTCTAGAGTCAAATCAAGATTGTAGATATATATTTATTAATTAGCAAAGACTGATATATCATGGCTAAATCTATAAAATCCACCATATATCAGTCTTTCGCTTGCCATTATTCTATTAACTGATGTGATATCCAAAACATCTCTTTTCAAAAACATCTTTTAGATATTATCTTATGTTTTTGAGAGAATTTCAAAATGAACATTTATCCATTGGTTAATATATTTCCGATAATCAACCTCCTTTAGTTTACCGCTACCTATATCTATATCTTCCATTACCAAATGGAGGATAATATTACGCTGATAGAAGACACATACTATTAAACACACAAAAAGTGTAGCAATGGCATTCGCTTTATTATTTGTCTTTAAAATATATTGTCATGTATTCTACAATTTCTCCAATTAAAAAAGATACAAATGTTCCAATTGAAACAAACAAACTCTCTCTATCACCTAATGATTCAATGAAGATTGAAAATGTAAACGTTAAGTTACTATACATATAATCATAAAAAACGTATTTCAGAGATCCTATCAAGAGCATCAATCCGAAAGAAATTAATGCATATATTAGGCACAGCAAAAAGCTAATGTCAATGCTGCGTTTGACAATGATTTTTCCCATAAAAAAACCTAAAATAAAAACCCAAAGAAAATAAGCTAAAGCCACACATACAAAATATACAAAAAATGGAGAATACGTTCTAACAAACTTTCGCATAAAAACACCTCTCTTCACATGCAGATAATAAAATTAAAAGCAAAAGCTTATCTTATGCTCTTTTTTAGTATTGAATAATCAGTATAGCATAGAACACTCAAAATAACAACCAACTTTCAAAACCTAATATAAGATTTTCTATCAAATTATATATTTTTCAGCATTCCAAATATTTAATGACTATACTTACTATATCGCAAAACCATTTATTATATGATAGTAGATAAATTGCAAAACTTTACTATTATTAAAAGAACCAGACTTCGACAGTTATAGTGGTATACGGGTTTTGGCAATCCTTTCATTACTTTACAAATCGGGTTGTAGAGTTCATGAACTAATTAATCTAAAATATGGTGATGTATCACTTACCTCACCTGCAACAATTATGGTAAGCGGCAAGGGAAATAAAACACGGATTATCCCCATCAGCAACAAGGTAGTATCAATCCTGAACAAATATACTTCTGTATATAAAAGCTCTGACGACACGGAAATGTTATTTACAACCAAGCTATCTAAACCACGTACTAGATCAGGAATAGCCTACATATTAAGAAAACATTCTGATACCGCACGGGTTAAAAATCCACAGATATTTGAAACTGTTGCTATTCACCCTCATGTATTAAGGCATTCAAAAGCAATGCACCTTCTTGAAAGTGGTGTTAATCTCATATATATCCGTATTTTTAGGGGACATTCATCTGTTATAACCACGGAAATATATGCTAAAGCGAATCTGGAAATTAAACGCAAATATCTTTAAAGTGCAACATCAAACATTGATATTTAAGTAAATAAATTCTCAGAAAAAGAGAAAGAAACTTTATTGGAGTGGTTAAAATTCAACATTTGATTGTGTAAAGTTATGTTGGCAGAAATTCCTTAATGAATGGTTCTTTCTGTCAACTCTACATAATGCAGACCTTTTCATAAGATGAATTATGTGAAGTTTATCATAACTCATCCCATTGTGTTACAGGAAGCTTTTCAAGTACATCTTCTACATTTCTACTTTTACTCGTTTTTTCTTTTTTTTAATTACTGCTTTTTGCAATATTCATAAATATTAAATGGTTCTTCTCTTTTTTCAAATAAGATATCAGCTTCTTTAATAATCTTAATAAGTTCTTCTGTCTCTACACCTTCTTTAAGTTCACAGATCTTTTTATCTTCTAATTTTATTCCCTGAACATCAATTTCCACTTTGTTATATCTTGATTTATTCCATACAAATTCATGGACATTATTTTCAAATTTTTTTCCCTTAGATTGAAACCAAATAATCCAAATCAATGCAATAATAGAAATCCCCATTCCCACATAAAACATCGGATAACTCTTTACAAAATAGCAGCCGATTGATAACAAAAATAATACTGGTGTCATTATATAAATAATTTTCCTTCTATTATTTTTTGTCTTAAGTAATTGATATGGCATAGCATATTCTAACGAAAGCATATACTCTAATGCTTTTCTATCTTCATCGGTCATAATAGACTTTATAATCATTTTTACTCCATCCTTCCCTTAAATACGTTGTTAATTATACTTATATATTATGCTCCTACAAAACCTGCCAAAGCGGATGAACTAACAGTCAATGCTTCAACAATCGCTACAATCGCACCTTCTGGTAACAATGCTGCAACAATCACTACAACTGCAACTGCAGCTACCACTGGCAACGCTGCTTCTGCAAATTTAGCAACCTCAAATTCCTTTCCGCTATCTGAATTAAATGACATTTTAAATATTAATGCAACTGATATTGCCCATTCATCTTCCTCTTCCGGTAACAGGTCCGGTGTGCTACACGTAATGGAAAATTCCGCACTATTCGCTGAAACATTTTCTACTTCAAAAGTAATATTTCCTGATTTAACTGATAGTGCAATATTTTCCAATATATCACCAAATTTATCAGCACCATCTACTCCAGTATTAACCAAATTAGTCGATATTGCTGTAATTTGACTCTTGCATGATTGTGTCAAGCCTCCATCATTTCCTATTACTACATTCACATTATAAATTTTTCCGGTTGAACTTTCAATAGATGTAGAAATTTTTGTAGATATTTCTATTATACCTTCTGAACTTACAATCTCTCCAAGTGTAATTTCTTTATCATACTCCACACCCATGTCCATAATTTTTTTCAGATAACCAAGCGGCTCCATTACATTATAAACATATTGATTTCGTGCAATTTTTACCTTCGCTCGAAGATTCTCTTTTGCTATTTCCTCGTCTGTTTTTGTTGATACAGCATCGAACTTTTTAAATCCGGAATCCCTTCCCGAATACGCATCTTTATCCAGCGGAAACGAAGGTGATGAAGAAAATGATTTCAACTCACAAAATTGATCAAACGCCCAGTTCTTCGGCATCGAATATCCTAAATTACAGCTAAACCCAGTCGACATATCTGCCACAAAAGATTTACCTGCCAATCCTGCTTCATAAACTTTAGTGCATACATATCTTGGTGCATAAATGCCGACTTTATAGTTTTTATCATTTGTCGAACTAAAAAAGATCATGTGAATCTGTTCAAAATAAGGTATAATAAATGTATCAATCTGATACGAATAACAATCAAAATCCACTGCAAAGTATATAGTCGTTCCACTTGGTATGCCGATTCTCTCGGCTGCTAAAATTGCTGTCTGTGCATCAACACTTCCCTGAGACGGATCCTTAAAATAGTTTAATTCATATCCTCCATCCTGATATATCGGGAATATCGATAATCCTGCATTTTCAATATTTTTCACTTCTGCTGATGTCAGATATTTCGGTGTATGTTCTATTCCAACAGAACCTGTCAGATAACGACCTACATGAGTATACCCTGCATTTTTTATATCTAATGCCTGCTGTTTATTTAATACAGTTGCACAATCACACGCTTTTGCCGCCCTGTTTGTATCACCTTTACTCGTGAGCAATGATTTCATAGTAGAAACATTTACTTTTCCTTTTGTTACAAGTCCAATTCCAGTCAGACCATAAAACTCCTGAAATTCTGAAACTTTCGACTCTGTAGTTGAATCAAATACGCCGTCGAATCTGCCCGGATTATATCCATTAAAATACAATCCATATTGTGCAATTTTATTAAATGGTACATATTTTGCTGAATTTTGTCCATTCTGTAATGTACCCGGAAATGCATTTGTTGTTGCGTCACCAAAATTAACGGAATTCAGGTTTGTAATTAATTCGGTTGTAACGCCTTCAGCCGCCTGCAATGCACCAACTAAAGACAAAATTGTCTGTCTTGAAGCAATTCCATCGCAAGGTCCAACACCGATAACATCTGACCAGTCACTATTTAATTGCTGTTGAATAAGAACAATATTGGAATCTCCACCAGAAACCTTTGTAAACCAGTTCAGCGATAACAATCCAGACCAAACCTTCCAATCAATTTTACCCGTCACTTCCAGTCCGGCATTTTCCTGCATCTTTTTAACTGCATTTACTCCTGATGTATAATAAATTCCGGTAATTCCTCCTGCAGCATATCCTTTACAAAACAAAGCACACTGAATCAAACATACATTAACCTGCGGAGTATCATTCGGATCCATTTTTGTGATAACGGCTAACTTCTTCATTGTATTAATAGTAAGAGGTCCCACCGTTCCTGTAATCGTTGAAATTCCATTCTGAATCTGAAATGCACGAATGATTCCCTGCATTACTGCTGCTCCAGTCTTTCCATCCTCATCCAATTTTACCCAAGCCTTATGTCCACCAAACATCGCATTTAAATATTTTTGTGCTGCTTTTACATTCTGATCACTCATATTTACTACCTCCTAAAGATAACTTACAAAAAACTTAACAATTCCGGTTAAATAGTAAACTATAAATTGCTAATTTTTCTTAATATTACACCTGTAAGATTTGTAAGTCAAGTACAGCTTTTATTTTTTATCTAGTTTCAATAATTTTCATGCATCATGCTTTATATATGCTTGAAGCGCTACTAATTCCATTTGCACAAACCCTAATTCCATATAGAACCCCACGCTTTCTTTTGGAACTGCCATTTCAAACAATCTCACTTCTTTTTCAAGTGTACATTCTACAGCTAAACTAAGCAAACATTTTGCGAGATCAGTTTTTTTATAACTTGGTTGTATAAAGAAATTTACCGGAACCCCTACTTTACCATTATTAATTTGCATATCCGGCACTTTTTCATAATATAACACAAAAACAGCACCAACTATTTCTGTACGATTTTCTGCTAAAAATACATCAAATCTTTTATTTAGGAACTCTTCTATGTATACTTTTAACCTATCATATAATGCCCTTTTTATTGAAATTTCTTCTTCAGCTAATACTTCTGCCAAAAACTTTACTCTAAGTTCAAGCAACTCTGATATATCTGTTATATTTGCTTTTCTAAATAAAATATTTGAGTCCTCAGCCAGTATATAAGTATAATTTTCTTTATCTGATAGATACAATCTAACTAGCGGAAATGGACTTTTTATAAATCCTGCCTTTTCATATCTTGAAAGTTCTGATTTTATTACCTCAACCTCATATACTGTCGCGTTCTTTTCTTTTGCATTAATCATAGAATATTCAAATATTTTCTCTCTAACTTCATTTATCCTATATTCTGGCTTAATATAATCAAAAAGCAAATAGGCACTTCTTTCACTATCAGGATTCATACCTGGCAATAGTTGTAAATAACTCACACAAAAAACTCCAATAATATTCGTATCTGCCTCAGCCACTACAATATCAATATCTTTATCCACATGTTCATTAAAATATCTTTGGATTTGAAAAAAAAGCATATTATCATTTTCAATTTCTTTTACACCATATTTTTCAATTAAATACTGTTTTCTAAGATAAACCAATTGGTGAATATCTGAACGCGTCGCATTTCTTATGTTTATATTTTTCATCACTAATCCTTTTTTCCAATTTTAACCTTTCTATTTCTCACCCCTAAGTCTTTGTATAAATTGATTTTTTCCTAAATAAAACTCATAAGCCTCTTTTCCTAAACTTTCCGGCATTGTGTAAGATTTCTGCATAAAACGTTTACAATAACCACACTGTTCACATAACTGGTTGCATGTTATTTTATTGTGGTAAAATGCGTCAACATAACCATCCAAAGCTTTGTTATCAATGTACGGCTGATGTTCAGTATCATATGGTGCAAATATGTGAAGTAAATCAATTAAATTTCCTTCAAAATTTTCTTCAATATATGCATTTAGTAGCCGGATAATATCACCTTTGAGTATAAATTCCCGACCTTCAATTTTGAAATATTGTATTCCCATGTTCTCATATAAATGTATATCCTCTGGTCTAATCCAATTCAAATTAAGATACCATTGCAGATTTCGTGATTTTCGCATACCACAATTCATAAAATAATAACTTTCTGCTCTCTCGCTATTATCATGCGCAGTTTGATTATAGTGGAATATTTTATATGGACAATTTTTCATACATTTATCATTTATAATAATCTCCATTTTACCATCAGAATGTTGAACCATATTTCTTAAAACATCAAACTCTTTTGTTACTGAAGGTTCAACAACAAAACGTTCCACACCAAGCTCAATATAATGCTTCATTTTCATTACAGAATCAACCTGACATATTGCAGACACTTTTATTTTCATATTAGGAGCAAAATCTTTTACCATTTCTATAATACTTGGTGTTGCCAATGTTAAATTAGTTACTCCAATACTATCCAAATCTTTTAATAATGCTTTTATTTCTCTGATTCCCGCGTCCGTAAACTCATAATTTCCAAAACATGCTGCATTTAATGTGTAATTAAACTTTATTCCTTTTCTAAGAGAATAATTGACATACCTTTCCAATTCTCTAATGCCGATTTGCGGCAGTGAATCTACAGCTCTTCCAGACATATGCATATAATCTTTTGTCACCTGCCCATATGTCTCTCCCACATATGCCTCTGCATATTTCTGATTCAATTCATTATACGCATCTATTGTTTTTTCATTAAAATCTGCTGGAACACTAAAAATCTTCATATTTATACCTTCTTTCTGATTATTATTTTTAGAAGTTTACCATTTTCAAAAGGAAATATAAACAATTCCGGATAACTAGCACTTTACAAGGTATAAATTGACATTGTTCCTTTTTAAGAGCTTTTCTTAGTTTGACATTCCACGAAGGAACAACTATAATATTTTTATTACATGCGTAAGATTTAAGGAGGATTTATGAGTACATTACCACAAATATCAGAAGCTGAATTCGAAGTTATGAAAGTTGTTTGGAAACATGCGCCGATCAGTACCAATGAAATAACAGATAAATTATTACAGACCACAAGCTGGAGTCCGAAAACGATACAGACTTTAATCAAACGCCTTGTGACCAAAGGCGCTCTGACTTATGAAAAACAGAGCCGAGTATTTGTTTACACCCCAGTCGTGAAAGAAAGCGAATACATCGGCCAGGAAAGCAATTCTTTTCTGGAACGATACTATGACGGGGATATCACTGCCATGCTG
>QWCH01002044.1_pt1 | contig 27142 bp, 22 predicted proteins | sample 1972671 | NCBI WGS metagenome assembly QWCH01 (sample SAMN09866713, study PRJNA288562) | Human gut metagenome isolate term3_stool, whole genome shotgun sequencing... | isolation source: gut | host: Homo sapiens | place: USA: California
CAGTCAGAGTTTTTCAACAAGCCTCCTAATAGGTGGCTCATTTAGAATGCCTTAAATTATTTTGCGAAAATTACTTGACTTTGAATAGTTTGTCACCTCTTTAAAACTCAATGGATCACCCCCGCTCACGCGGGTATTACAATATTTGTGCTACAACTATATGGATAAATGGAGGATCACCCCCGCTCACGCGGGTATTACATATTGGAGTTGCTGAATTAGTCCTTTGTATTTGGATCACCCCCGCTCACGCGGGTATTACTATTCATATTTTCCGAAACTCATGCAGTCCATAGGATCACCCCCGCTCACGCGGGTATTACTGTGGCAAATAAATATTACAGCGGCAGAAACTAGGATCACCCCCGCTCACGCGGGTATTACTGATAACCGAAATGAAGTATTCTCCAGCTCGTAGGATCACCCCCGCTCACGCGGGTATTACGGCATGTTCATACTTATCTGATTGTACAAGTTGGGATCACCCCCGCTCACGCGGGTATTACCGCCTGTGCTACAACTTTCAACAGCAACAAGCAGGATCACCCCCGCTCACGCGGGTATTACTTACATCATTAGTTCTTGTAAAATTATCAATTAGGATCACCCCCGCTCACGCGGGTATTACCCTCATTTAAGAGTTCCTGCTTTTGCCCTGCTAGGATCACCCCCGCTCACGCGGGTATTACCTATGTTATTTTCTTTAAGTATATTTTCTATGAGGATCACCCCCGCTCACGCGGGTATTACTATAGTCATCAGTCATTTCTCCAAATTCATTTAGGATCACCCCCGCTCACGCGGGTATTACCGCAGAAGATAGAAAAGAGTTTACAGCAGAAGAGGATCACCCCCGCTCACGCGGGTATTACGCCTTATCAGCTTCTTTTTCTTCTATCCCTCTAGGATCACCCCCGCTCACGCGGGTATTACATAGAGAGTGAAAGGTGAAATGATGGCTATTGGGGATCACCCCCGCTCACGCGGGTATTACTACTAAATTTAAAGCTGAAACATATTGCACTGAGGATCACCCCCGCTCACGCGGGTATTACAAAATATACTTGTGGTGGGAAAATATTTGATGAGGATCACCCCCGCTCACGCGGGTATTACTTGGAGAAGATAGAGGGAGGGAGCTTATTGATAGGATCACCCCCGCTCACGCGGGTATTACAAAGAGAGGAAGTAATTTACATGAATTATGATAGGATCACCCCCGCTCACGCGGGTATTACGGTCTTTGCCACCGTCCTTTTTATCTTTAGCAGGGATCACCCCCGCTCACGCGGGTATTACTCAGATGATGAGGAGCGAGGTATTTTAATAGAGGGATCACCCCCGCTCACGCGGGTATTACTCTTTTCATCAGATACATCACTTGAGCCTTGCGGGATCACCCCCGCTCACGCGGGTATTACAGATATATCACAGTATGCAGACCCCAAATTTGAGGATCACCCCCGCTCACGCGGGTATTACTGAAAAAATACAAATCCTTTTCCATGTTTTTAAGGATCACCCCCGCTCACGCGGGTATTACACTAAAAAATCCCCCAAAATTACACCTTCCCTATCCTAAAATTCCGTGAATTCCTTTAGTTTCTTCGAAAGTTCCAAAATTATTCCTGCATCGAGCAGCCCTCTGTGCGGTATCTTCTCTGCAATGCCGAAATGTTTCGCTACTGTTGACAATTTATAATTCGCAAGAGTTGTATTTTCCCTGACAATCGGTAATAAATCCACTTGTTTATTTTTTATATCCAGCCCCAATTTCTCCAGGTTATATTTAATAAACTTGATATCAAACGGGAGATTATACCCGACAATTGGAAGGTCCTCGATAAATTCAAGAAAGTCTTTTAAGACCTCTTCTTTATTTATACCTGATTCATCAAGCATTTCATCAGTTATGTTTGTTAGATTTACAATATTTCTTGGCAGTTCATAGCCAACTCTAATGAGCCTAGAAAAACTATCCAGTTTACCGCCCTTGATTTTTATTGCACCGATTTCTATTATTGAATTCTTTTCCTCATCTAGACCATCTGTTTCAATATCTATTACAACATATCCTTCAGTTTTTTTATTACTGCTCACGCGGATTGAATATTTTGTTGCATTTCGCATTTTCTTGGCATTACTGAAACCCATTTTAATGCTATTGTTTTCATCGCTGTTAGCCAGAAATACCAATGGAATGCCTTCGTGATTTATAACTCGCTGAGCTGTATTCTTTGTGTCAAAATTATATCCAATTTCGTTTCTGCAATAATAGCTTAAAGTCGCTTCTCCGTTACCAATTGTTCCGTTTACCCTCAGCCAAATTCTCTCTCTTACCTTCGCATTGAAATTGCCTACATAAACGCCCGTTGCTATTTCCTGCATCCACTTTGATAAGTCACCTCTTAAGGACATAGGTGCATTTTTTACTGTAATCACTGTAAAAGGCATTATCACTTATCCTCCGTGTAATTAACCCCATATTCGACAAGTTGCTCTTTATCATCCCACAGGCCAAAACTTTCTATTAGAATCTGATCGTCTTTATCAATTTCAAGTAAATATTGTAAGTCGGAAACTATTTTGGCAGATAAACTTCCATCGAAGAATTCATCCCGCATTCTCAATCTTGTCATCTTGCCTATGTCGTCGTCTTTAGTGTATTCTGAAGCAATTTGAAATGCTATAGGAACGGTTATTTCAGCTTTGTACAAATCCGCTACGTCATAAACAAAAGACAAATCATGCCCAGTGTGGACAAATCCCAAACCTGGCGATAATCCCAAAGCAGCGACGATGCTGTGTACCAAGCCATAAAGTGAAACATTTGCGGCCGATAAGGCTTGATTTATAACCGATCCATCCTCAAAATTTTCAACATTATATGCTCAATGCGTCCACTCGACATTGTACTTACGGCTATTTTGTCTATAAACATTTCTGACTCTAGCGCCTTCCCGTCCTCTTAATTGCTGCATTGTAAGTTTTGATACGTCTTCGCCAGGGAATCTCATCTGATACATTTTTCGAGCTACTTCAAGTCTGCTTCTTTTGTTAGAAACCAGTTTTGCCTGTTGCTCCAGTAATTTTGTCGAATGTGATAAAGCTCTGCCGTGTGCATAATTTCTGACGCCCCTTTCACCAACCCAGAGAACCGAGGTGCCCATTTCACCGATTAGTTCTATAGCTCTATGACTCACGTCAGTTCCCGGGCCAAGCAAAAGTGCACCGATAATCGCAACAGGGATTTTTACTGTTCCTCTTGAATCTATAACTGTAATGGCACTGTCATGTCTATTTATTTTCGCGTGCTCAACATATATGAATGTTACTCTATCGCTTATTCTTGGCAGTTCATTTAAAGACGTTTTTGGAGCTCCAACTTTCTCTTTCATTTCAACATTCCATTTCGTATAGATATCTCTAACTTTGATTTCTCATAAGGTCAATTAATTTTCTATAGGAATAACTGTCATCAAACCAAATCCGTAAGCCTTATGTTTCCCTAATCCTGCAACTAAAAGCTTCCTAAAAATATCCGCATCTTCAACTGTTAAAATTCCTTCAAAAACAATTTTCAGAAAATTTATCTGCCCGAATCCACGTTTTTTTAATATACTCGTCCCTTTTTCTTTGAGCAAAAGGCTATCTACGTCCACGCTGAATCCATTGATACTTGATCTATCAAGCAAAAATTGGATTTGACTTTTTTCATCATAACAAGGCTTTATTTTTCCTCTTTTGCCGCTGCCCTGTGATTCGCTTATGACCGGATTTAAAGTTACACGAAATCGCATCAAGTCTCCGTTTTTAATATTGCTCAAAAAGCTGTCATAATCTTTTGTTTGAGCCAATCCTTCTACGCCGTACTTTTCAAGCAATGTTAAATTTGGCTTGTTTTCACTTACCAGTATCAAGTACATTTTCTTGTCGATTACATCAATTCGCCACAGTTTTCTTGACCGTGTTTTATTTTCTTTTTCATCCGGGAAACTATCTTCAACCCAGCTATGATAAGCCCCCAGATGCATCAAGTCTTTTGTTTTCCTTCTGTTAAAAATATCGACTTCTACTCTTGATATATACATTCTAATCACCTACACTTTCAAATACATCATGGGTCGTGCTGTAGTCGAAAGTCCTATTTGAAATTTCAACGGTAGATACTGATTCATATCTATAATTGAATTGTCTATTCATTTGAGAAAAAGATATAACCCTATCCTTTCTCATTGAAATCTGTTTAGCGTCTCCCTCATAAAAATCGGAGTAAATTTCCAACTTCACGGCATCTTCTTTTGTTTTATCCTTATACCATTTAGAAGCTTGCCATTCAATCTTGGACAAACTTTCTATCAAGCCATTTTCAATGCTTTTGAGGAAGAAATCTGCTGTCAGAGGCAAGGAGCGTCTCCCTAAAAAGGTTTGGAACCAAGGGCTTTTCAAACTGTTTTCGATTTCAGCCATCAAAATATCGTCTTTATGCGAGATAGCTACTACAAAAACAGCGTCTTCTAAGTAATACCGATTTGTAACATAGTTTCTCTCAAGGCTTCCGTTCTTTTTATATTTTCTCGCAATATGATAATCTTTCAGAAGATTTCCCGGCTGGTCAACTCTCACAGCAAAAGATAGTTCATTCAATTTACCGATTTTTTCATCTTCATCTCGCTGATATCCTAGGCTGGCTGCTATCATCCCGATAACACCACTTTTTGAAGGATAAAAATCCGTATGCCTATTTTCAAAATTGGAATTTGTACCCCATGATTGCATAGGCCCTGCAAATTTAAGCAAAATAGTTTTCATACTATCACCCACAATCAAACTAACCAATCATTTAAGTATTTACCTAATTCTTCATTCAAAGCCTCTAGGTTTTCTTCCTCTTTTCCAGCTATATCCAATCCTTCTACATCATCAAATGCAATGTACAATTGGAGAGCAGGTTCCTCTACAAACTTTTCTATCTTCTTTGACTCTTTTATTAATTTCTCTATCGATGCTTTGGTGTATCCATTTGAAGATCTCACGGGTTCTTCAAAGGCGGAAATTAAGTTTATAGGTCTATCCTTCCTTAGGGTTACCATGACAAACTGCGGCAATGTTTGATTTGCGAATGTATTGATCTTGCCTGTAGGCATTGAATTAACAAATGCCTTAATGTAAAGTTTGATAGCATTTATTACAGCCTCTTTATCTTCAATCTGATTAGAGAATTGATGGATTGCCACATTGGCATACCTGTACAGCGTCGATGAGTTAAATTCTATAGTTCCAAGCATTCCGGCACCCGCATTATCTTCGGGAGCTAAATCATCTACTGCTGTATAGAAATCAAACTCTGTCTGTACTCCGTGCGTCGATATAGCATGAGCAACCTGTGAAGAAGCATCCTCGTTTAGAACCGGATTATCAGCCACCATTCTTCCAAATAGTGCGATATCAATAGGCTTATTGCCGTTCAAGATTTCTTCTATCTTCTTTTTATCTGATTCACCATTTATAGCCGCCTTAGCGAGATCTTTAGCCTGTGTATCACCTAAGAAAAATAATGCTTTTGCTTTGTTATCGGACAATTTAATCTGTGATTTTTCAATGACATCTTTTGCTTTAGCCATTGCCTCTTCCATAGCTATGGAGTCATCTAGCTCAATTATTTTTTCAGCAACATACTTTACAATTTCCAACGTCCTCACACCTACATTGCTAATTTCACCTTCGGTGTTAAAATACTCTCTCATCGCCCTTTTCCAGGATTGCGAACTAACTCTCGCCCTTTTCACACCACCATATTGAGCAGTTTTGGGACTACCCGTATCATCTCTATTCAGATTCGATGGAGGTACGATTTGAATTGCGTGCATATCAACAAAAAGTCTCTCATTATTATTTCTCATTTTTCTCTTCTCCTTTGAAATTCATTCTATAGTAATCTCTTGACCATTGTAATCTAACATTTGTCTTATATCCCTTCGCTATCCAAAACAAATCTTCTGCTAGTCTGGGATAATCAACCCTAACATTCTTTTCGCTCGACTTAATGAGTTTTACCAGATGTCTTAAGTGTACTACCCATTCACTAAAATCATCCGATGTAATCATAGCATTAAATCTACGATCAAGTGCCTCCATCTTGTCGACTTCTCTAATCGCTCTCAGTGATGCACCAAACGATAGAAATTTATCAGGAACATCATCACCCTCATTTTGAGTTCTTCCTTTGCCCTGCTTGCTTAGTGCGTAGAGTTGTAATGCCGACAAAATAGATTTTTCCTCGGGGCTTGCCTCATCAGTCGTACCTAAGAATTCTCCAGGTAATTTTTCAAACAAAAAAGGTAATACATCAAAATTTTCACTCAACGGCTTATTGATTGAATTTCTTAGCCTTGCGAGAATTGCTTTCTGCTTAGATTCATCTCTGATATTTTCAATGTATGAGATTATCTCTTTAGTAGTTTTTAAAACTTTTCGTTTTTCCGATTCCGCTATCATTCTCTACCCTCCTCCTTTATATTTTTTATATCCCTATTCAAGAAATAAATGAACTTATTATATGCATGTGCTATCGTGTATATTTCCTTTTCGCTTTTTTCTTCTGCATTTTTAGTATTTTGTTTTTTCTTAAATCCGGTAAAATCTCGATTGTTCCCGTTAGCAAATATACTCTTCGCCTCGTCTTTTACTAATTTCTTTAGAGTTAGTTCCCACTCTGAAATTTGCTCTTCATGAGGTTTATCTTCGTCTATGCTGACAAGCCATCTTCTAAACCTATTGTCTATTACAAAATAGATTTCTTCGATTTTTCTACTTACAAAATCATCTGAATTTATATTCCTGATTGCTTTAATATCCTTGATATAATTCTTATATGTGAATTCTATTACACGTTTTGTCTTCTGGATAGTGTCATTAATCCACGTCGACCAATTTTTGTTGTTAAAATTCACAAGTATAAAATCTTGTACCGGCAAATAGTCAACAATCTCATCAATAGGAACCCACGAAGTTGCGTTACCATCATCAGCCATAGATACAGACACTATACTCTGTATAAAATTTGTTTTTTCGAGTTCATAATCACGAGATTTATCCTTCAATTCCTTTAAGAAATCTATTATCCCCGGGATTTTTTGCTTAGCACCGCTATTACTGAGGTCATTCATTGTCAAAAGCGAAAATGAGCGCCATAGAGATTGATGTATGATATGTTTGCGAGGAGTAAAAGAGTCCTTATTCTCACCTGTTTTGTTGTACTTCCACAATGTCATAGGTTCTAAAAAGTTATCCCTGTGATTTATCTCCGGCAGTTTGACAATACTACATTTAAATAGTTTATCAAAATCTAGATTCGGATCGATGTAAACAGCCCTGCTCCAAGCAGTATATAAGCCTGCTAAATTGTCAAATGTTCCGTCATACATATAGAACTCTATTAACTCCGAAGATGACATTTCCCAGCATGGTTTTTGTATGTTGAAACAATTATCAACGCCTTCATAAAATAAACAAAGATTAAGCATCAATGTTTCAAATAAATTATCTCCTTTTAAGTAAACCCCTCCTATGTCGAAGAGCCAGCCCTTCGAAGCCTTGTATTTTGTATCTCCGAATATAACTTTATCGGACAATCCTATATAGCCCTGCAAGGTAATCAGCCACCTAGCAATTTCGTCAGGTTTTAAAATTTCTTTGTTGCCATTGTTCTTCTTGTCATTTTTGGGAGAAAACAGAGCTATTTTGTTGCCACTTTCAGAAACTAACCTATTTATATTCTTTCCGGACAACTCGCTTGGTTTAGGTTTATTAAGCTTATCTGGCGAAACATCATCTGCAACAACCTGAAGGAACGGATACTTATCATCAAACAAATAGAAATGATTTTCCCATTTATCCAAGTAAAGATTTACAATATCCGGAAAATTACCATTCTTCCACAAGCCAAACCACGTGTCGCATAGTGCAGATTGATATTCCTCTTTGTCATATTCATCTACTTCTTCATCTTGTTTAAAAAACTTATCATCTAACTTGACCCATTCATACTGTTCCCCATTATAATCGAATCTTGAAAAAACTGTGTGTAGTACTGCCAGCAAAATTCGCATAACAGCAAAATCCTGAGTTTTAGTATCCCCTGCAAGATCATAAAAGTTATTTGCTTCTTCGAAAACTTTCTTTAGGGACACTTTCTTTGGATTCCCGTCCTTATCTATAACTGAAATCCAATTTTCATCAAGTAAGTTATAACTGCCCAAAATCATCACTTCCTTTCATATTATATAAGATGCCTAATTTTTTACTGTATTTTAATTTAACTCCACTCACAATAAATTCATCGTTTTCATCAAAAATTATGCCAAGCGAACCTTTCAGCCATGCAGATTTTTGCCACTTCCTTAGGTAATTTCGATTGTATTTTTCCAATTCATCTATCGTATCGTCTATATTGTAATTTTTAGATAGTAACTTCGGCAGTATAAATGTCTGCTTTGCAAGTTCTTTTGCAATAGAATCCTCTTCCACCCTCCCGCATATATCCTCATTGGTTCCGAAGAATCCATAACCTGCCCCTATTTTTTTAACCGCAATTACCTCAATTGTATCTTCAGTATCTCTAACCTTTGCACTTGCTTTTTCTTCACTATCAACCGGGATACCACTTTTTAGCCATCCAATTAGCGATTTCTCTGCGGCAGATTTACTCGAATTCTTTGGGGTAGAGCTTGATATTTTGGACGAACCTGATACTCTTGTTGGACTTGATATTTTGGACGAACCTAATATTTTTGTCGGGCTTGATAGCTGAAAAGCCATTGCTTTTACCTTTAGACTTTTGATTTTTTCTTCGTGTTTCTTCTTAACCTCTAAATATTTTCCCTTTAAATCCTCTGGTATATCCATATTCTTATCTTCACTTGAATACACTTTATTTACAAGTTCAGGTATATCTCCCGGTATTTTGATTATGTCAGTATCTGGAAGGTAGTACTGTGTTTTAGTCAGTAGGTAATCCCCATATACAAAACTTGACCCTTTGTCAAACTCTAGAGCTTCACTTAAACCCATGATATATACAGTAGGCTCCTTATAATAAACATCCCTGTGGATGTCATGCCTTTGTAGTCTTCCAATTCGCTGCAACAAAAGATCCATCGGAGCTAGATCCGTTATCAATACGTCGAAGTCGATATCTAAAGATTGCTCTAAAACCTGTGTTCCTATTATTATCTTGAACTTCGGTCTATCTCCGTCTTTGCCTATAGTTTTAAGCAATTTTTCTTCTTTTGTCGCCCTGTCTGTTGCAATAAATGCGGAATGAATAATATCCACAGTTTCATCACCAAAGATTTCTAAAAGCTGCGAGCCGATGAGCTGAGCTCTTTTAACAGTGTTCACAATAATGCCTACGACTCCGCCTTGTTTGCTAAAATTATCCAGCAAATCTTTTAAGTTCTCATCAGATATACGCCTTACCCGAATTTCTTTATCAGCATCCTTTGGGAAATCCGTTTTCTGCTTGACCTCATATCCATCGGTATAAGTAATTATAGGATATTGATTGCTTATAAGCTGTAAATTTGCTCTATTCTCTTTAAATCGCTTCAGCTTCGAATCATCCGTTATATTTTTAGCCCGACCGCTTTGATATTCATTCAATAATTCCATCCTGCTTTGTGCAGTTAACGTTGCAGAAAGCAATATTACCGGCACTTTGTACGCGCCAAGCCACTGTAAAGTTCTTTTCAAATATTGACTCATATAAGCATCATAGGCATGTACTTCATCGATTATTACAACTTTTTTGCTTAAGCCCAGATGTCTAAGGGCTAAATGTTTTTGCTTCAAAGACATCATCAAGAGTTGGTCAACTGTTCCAACAACAAAATCGTCCAAAACCGCTGTCTTTCTTCCCGAAAACCACTGGTTAACTATGATTTCACTTTCAGAGATTCCATTTTCTGATTCATCTACATTTATGGAACTTGCCAAACTTCGAAAAACTTCATTTAGATAGGCTTTGCCATGGCATAGCCTTATGGATTTGTGATGTTCTTCCAGTTCGCACTCATATAAATCATCGCATTTATCAGTGTTGTCGTTTTGAGGCATCTCATGCTTCTCGAGTTTGTTCATCCAGTCAACGATTCTGGGGAAAATCCCATTAGAAGTTGCCTGAGTCGGCAATCCGAAAAACAATCCACTCCTACCTGTTTTGTATGCCAATTCTTCTGCAGCGACAAGTGCAGCCTCGGTCTTTCCAATTCCCGTAGTGGCCTCTAATATGAAGATCCCAGGTTCCTCTGTGTTCATTACTGCCTCAGCCATGCTTTTCTGTACTGCTCTAGGTTTAAATTCGGGTTCAAACTCAGATCCAAATCTAACTTTATATCTTTCAGATACATCTTTTATTTCTTTCGGCTTCCATGCATCACTTTTTGCCCATTTAAAGTATCCGTTAATCCTAGTAAAATTGTTATCTACTCCGTATTGTTCAATTTTGATTAAGGGAAAGTATTCCTCATTACTCGCAATCCAATCTGCCATTGTAAGAAGTCCCCAAAGCAAAACTTGTGCAGATTGACTGACCTCAGGCAAGTCATTTACTGAATTAAAATCGCTCCTCTCCAAGGCCCATTTGAGAACTAATATCTGTATTTTTTCCCATTTTTTGTGAACTTCAGATTCACTGTCTAACTCAGATTCTACATCCTGATAATAGTTTTTTAAATATGCTCCCTGCCCCAAATAACTACCATTCCCATTGATTCCGAACATATTGTCAACTGGTCTCCCATGATGAGCGCCTATAATCGAAGAAATGTCTTCTCCGATGCAATATTCGTGGAGAAGGTATTGTCCCGCAATGTTATGGGGAGATTTACCGGCATTTCTATCGTCGAAATACTTAATATCTGTAAATCCAATATCCTCAAGTTTTTCTAATAAAATCGAATCTAAATCCGGACTATTCGAAAACCCTTTCCTCGTGCAAAACGCTGGCGTCGCCTTACCAATGTCATGGATTGCAGCCAAAAATATCGCTAGCTTTTTAGCAGTTTTTGCATTGTTTTTCTGATGCTGTTTCTCTCCATCCAACGAGTTCTGTGATTTGCTTGTGATTCCAGCTGAAATAAAATCCCTCTGCCCCTTGCTGAGCCAACGATCCCAAAGATGCTCTATAACATTTGCAGTGTCTTCCAGATGCTGTTTTAGCGGAAGCCAAAAGAACTGCCCGTTCGCTTCTCTTTTTTTAGCCCAAATACACATTAATTCTTCATCAAATTTTTCAGACATATTTTTACCCTCAAAAAATATTGTGCAGTACCCCCGCGTTTGCGGGTATAATTAGATAACTTAAACCAAGAATTATCTTATTACTTGGTTCACCCCTGCTTAAGCAAGTAAAACAACAATAAATTTAAATAATCTTATTACTGTTTTATTTATTATACTCCTTGAATTATTTTTTGTAAAGTCCTTATATAAATATTTTTCACACGCTGTATATTCCTAAAAACAATTTAATATCACTGTAACGACTAAAACATCAATTTTGATAGCAATTTTATAAACTCTTTTCCCATAAGTCCCAAAATCCCAACAAAAATAAAACAAGCACATAGCCAAAGATTTCTCTCCTAAAGCTATGTGCTTAATTTTTTCTTTTAATTATCTAATCAAATCTATAATCAAAATTCTCACTCACTGCGCTTTCCTCTCGTAACAACAACCCCCACAATCAATCCAATTAACGCGATAGGAAATAATCTAATGAAAAGCCATTCAAATCCGTGGATCAACACGCCCGCTGCAGCTAGCTCAGGATTTTTGTAATCCCAATTTAAATATGACCCATCAATACCCAGGACAACAAAGAAAATGAGGATTAATCCCACGCACAATGCTATCATGAGAGCATGAATGAATTTTCTGCTCGCTTCTTTCTTTTGTGCTAATTGAAGATTTATCACCTCTAATTTTTGAGAAATGGCTTCTAATTCATCCGCCTTCGACAATTCAATGTTTTCTCCTAATAATTCGCTAACAGGAATTTCTAATATTTCTGATAGAGAAATCAACATCTCTGAATCAGGAACGGACAATCCTCTTTCCCACTTTGACACGGTTTGCCTTACAACATTGAGTTTAATAGCAAGTTCATCCTGCGAAAGTCCCTTTGATTTTCTGCCTATTTTAATGTTTTCATTTAACATGTCGAAAACCTCCTTCACAGAAAATATAACGAAAAGACACGGTTGCCACAAGCAACATATATTAACATCCGCACGAATGCAAATTGATATGCAATAATCCCATCCTATTTTTTCTTCGCAAGGCTGTTGGTGTTTTCGCTTCCGTAAAAGACTACGAATTTCCACCACAAGAATTCCCCTACGAAGTTCAATAGCATCGTCACAGCTTTTATTACAAAGTCATTGATTCCCGCCGAGCTCGCCATCTGCCCCAGGTATGCCGTAATCGGAATGAAGAACACGTAGAACAGTGCCACTTTTAACATAGCGATTGGTACGTTGTTCGCCGATTTAAAGGTGTACCTTCTGTTTAGGGTGAAGTTCCAAAGAACGCTCAGAGTTACCGAAATTCCATGTGCCCAGCCATAGGGAAGACTGGTCAAGTCTAATACAACAAAAGAGCCAGTTTCCACCAAGCCGGCGCTGAGTGACAAAAGCGTAAACATCACAGATTGTCGCAGAGTCTCGTTTTTACCCTTCTTTGGTTGATCTACCTTCTTGGGCTGATTCATCTTATTCGGCTGATTCACTTTCCCATTTTCTTCTTTCATAATATAATTCTCCAATTTTTAAAACTTGTCAAATTTTGCAAAGATGACATTATTCTTACAGTTTGTCCATTCTCGCAAAATCATCCTCATCCTCAAAGCTTGTTTATTCTTGCAAAATCGTCCTCATTATTCTTAAAGCTTGTTCATTTTCGCAAAATTATCCTTATTCGACTTATATAATTCCTTAAAGACCTCATAACTCTTGTCGTACACAGCTTTGTTATCAGGATTTGGCGTAAACGTCTTGTCAATCTCTATTTTATCTATCAAATCTTCCCATGAGATATGAGGATTTGCTCCCTTATAAGCGATAATTGCAGCACCCACCGCACCGACATTTTGTGGATCTTTTACCGTTACAATTGTTTTCCCTGTTATGTCTGCCAGGATTTGGCTCGTAGTTTCCGAGTGAGCACCGCCCCCGACAAAGCGCACGACTTCAGACGTTTTGAGTTTTTTGTCATGCACATCAAAGAACCATCTCAGGTGATAACAAACCCCCTCGATGACAGCGCGCAGCATCTCTGTTTTGCCCGTATCGAGCGAGATATTGAAAAACATCCCTCTTGCGTTTGCATCCTCAAACGGGCATCGGTTCCCGTGGAGCCAAGGTGTGAAGATAACGCCGTCAGATCCTGGTTTTGCTCTAAGCATGACCTCCGACAGATATTCGTAAAGGGATTTGTAAAGGGCCTCGTCCTCAGTAATAGATTTTTTCTCGATGTATGCGTTTATTTCATCTAAAACCAGGTGGTCCTTGACCCACTCAAGGCACTTGCCTGCGGTTTCCAGTTCAGCAAAATAGTTGTATTTCCCCTCAAAAGCTCCGACTACCGTGGCGACCATTGCACTTGTATCGATTAGGGTTTTTGTTGTTACAGTGGATACCCAGCCTGATGTTCCCATATATACGTGGGTGTCTCCCGGCATGATGGCTCCTGCACCAACTCCAATTAGTGAAGCATCGCCACCCCCTGCATAAACGGGAATTCCCTCTTCAAGACCCAGCTCTTCGGCTGACTCTTTTGTTAAGTATCCTGCAACGTCCTCTGAAGAAATAATCTTTGGCATATGCTTTGGATCTACCCCGAGCATCTTCATTACGCTCTTGCTGAAGACCTTTTCTTTCGACCTCATCTCATAGATTAAAGTCGCAAAAGCACTGTCCTCGCTCATGATAAACTCTTTTGTCATCCTGGCGATTATTGCTTCCTTAACGTCAAGCCATTTGTAGACTTTCGCAAATATTTCCGGCTCATTTTCCTTAACCCAGAGGTATTTCCAGACTGGATCCTTCACCGAGCCTGAGACCGCCCCTGTGTGATAGAGGCTTCTTAGCAGCTTATTCACGTTAATCCCTGATACCTTGACGCCTTTTTCAAGGACTTTTTTCTTGATTTCTCCTGCTCTCTGATCCATGTAGCTCATCGAAGGTCTTAGGTGCCTGCCTTCCTTATCAACTAGCACTAGGCTCTGCATCTGCGAGCAGAAACTGATTGCATCAACCTTTGTGTCCTCATCGATGATTTCTTTTGTGGAATTAATTATGGCTCTCCACCACTGGTCCGGGTCCTGTTCTGCGGAACCATCATGACTGATCTTTATCTCGTATCCGTCAAAGGCTGAGGCTATTAATTTGATTCTGTCCGTTGCTTCGAAAAGACAGGTCTTTACCCCAGTGGTTCCAATGTCATAACTGATAATGTTCATCTTTTCTCCCTCCTTCTGGGCTTAAAGCTTTGCGCAAAATATACATAGTTTCCTGTATTATCTTCTGATCATCTATATCCGCTCCGAGAAATAGTTTTTTTCTAAGCTGATAATACGGCATTGCGTAGGAAAACTGCAGCGACATAAAGATATTGTCAAGCGTGAATGCAACAACAGCTGGGTCCACATCTGCTCTTATCTCTCCCCTGTCCTGAGCTTCCTTTATGATTGCTCGGTATTCGCTCCCTGCTAATTTCTCCAAGGCTGATACAACCGTTTCAACCAGGGATGACTGGCCGATTGAGGTCATCTCGTGATAGAGTCTGACCAGTGCCCTATCCGTTTTTGAATACTCGTGTATTAAAGATAATATCATCTCAACCGTTTCAAAAAAATCTTTTTCCATTGAAATTACGCTGTTGATCTGGCTCTCCAGTTCGGCCGCGGCTAGTTTAACTATGTATAGGAACAAATCTGTTTTGCTTACAAAATACTTGAACAGCGAGCCTACGGAGATATTGGCTTCCCTTGCAATTCTATTGGTGTTGGCATTTTCGAAGCCTTTTTCGGAGAATTCCAAAATAGCCGCTTCGATTATTCGATTTTGCTTATCTTTATTTTGTTTTTCAAAAAGTTCTGTACAATATTTCTTCTTTTCTTCCACGGGTAATTCCTTGCTATGTCTAAAATGATTATTTTTGATGTTTCATTATTATTAAATTGGTGTTACAATAATTATAACGCAAAATGAGTCACGACTCACTATATATTTAATAAATATTTAATAAATTTTTAAGAAAATTTTTCAATAGGATATTTTTGGAGGATATTATGATTAACAGACAGGGCGTTAAGGAAATTGTAAACAAACTGGATAATTTAATTGCAGGTCCCATGTATTCAATCGATCCTGAGGCTTTAAGGAAATATGAGGAAGAATATTATGAGAAGAAATGCAAAAAAAGCAAGGAAATGATTGATGTTGCAAAGACGAGAATTCCTGGAGGTGTCCAGCACAATTTAGCATTCAACTATCCATTCCCGCTAGTTTTTACGAAGGCAAACGGCAATATACTTGAGGATATCGACGGAAATAAATATTTTGATTTCCTTCAGGCAGGCGGGCCAACTGTTTTGGGCTCAAATCCTAAGGAAGTTCGAGATAAGGTTGTAGAGTTCCTAAATGAATCAAACCCTTCGACAGGATTGTTCCACGAATATGAGTATAAACTGGCCAATTTCATTTGTGAAAACGTGCCTTCTGTTGATATGTTTCGTATGTTCGGATCCGGGACTGAAGCATGTATGGGAGCCATTAGAATTGCAAGGCTTGCAACAAAACACAAGCATGTCCTAAAAATGGGCGGGGCTTATCACGGATGGTCGGATCAGCTTGCATACGGCATAAGAATCCCCGGAAGCAAATTCACCCAGGCCCATGGAGTGCCAAGAAAGATGTTTAAATATATCGACGAGTTTTTCCCTGGGGATTTAAATAGCCTGGAATCAAAGCTAAAAGCGAAAAAAATAAAGGGTGGAACGGCAGCTGTTATGATTGAGCCTGTCGGTCCTGAAAGCGGCACAAGGCCACTATCTGATGAGTTTTTAAGAGGAGTTAGAAACCTCTGCGACCAGTATGGCGCCCTCCTCATATTCGACGAAGTAGTAACCGGATTTAGAATTAGTGTTGGAGGAGCACAGGGGTATTTTGGCATTAACCCTGATCTAACTATCTTCGGCAAAGCAATCGCTGGCGGATATCCTGGAGCTGGCGGAATTGGTGGCAAGCAAGACTACATGCGATACCTAACTGCAGGACTTGAGGCTGGCGTGAAAAAGGCTCTAGTAGGTGGAACACTTGCAGCAACTCCGGTTTCCTGTATCGCAGGATATTATGCCTTAAAGCAAATTAAAGAAACCGGCGCATGCGAAAAGGCTAATGAAGCTGGGGATTACCTAACTGATGGATTAAATAAGTTGATCGATAAGTACGCCCTTCCTTTCGTGGCATTCAACCAGGGATCCATCTGCCATTTGGAAACAGTTGGAACCATGCACTTCGCGATTAACTGGTCGAAGCCATGGACTATTCCTGATGTTTTAAAGGAAACTACCAAGAGAAAGAAGGAAATGGAACACATGGGCGCGGCATATATGGCAGAGGGGCTTGTAACTCTGGCAGGCAGCCGTCTATACACAAGTGCGGCTTACACCAAGGAAGATCTTGACTCGGCTTTGGAGGGTTTTGACAGAGTCTTCTCGCATGTTGTGCCGATAGAAAATTTAAGTGGAACAAAATAACGGTTTGTAAGTGGTAGCATTGCAGCATAGTCTAGCAGTTTGTATATGGTAATGTTGTGATGCCGCTCGCAGTTTTCGTAAATCATAATATTACGATAGTAATCTAGGAGGTCTAAAAAAATGAATATACCTCAATTAGCAAGGGAAGCCATAAGTCAGGGTCTGCTTTTCAGAACCTGGGGCAATTTGAGCAAAAGAGATAAAGACGATAAAAATAACTTCCTCATAACTCCATCTGGGATGGGGTATGAGGACATGGAAGAAAAAGACTTGGTCAAGGTCTTTGAGGACGGTTCCTATGAAGGAAACATCAAGCCGTCTTCAGAGTCGCCAATGCACCTAGCCCTATATCGCCGCTTCCCTGATATTAATGTGATTATTCACACGCACCAGCCATACGGCTCAGCACTGTCTCTTCTACAAAGGGATATTCCTCTTACAAATTCAGAGGCTGAAAAGCTGGGGTCAGATTCTATTAAAATCAGTGGTTACGCACTGCCAGGCACAAAAAAACTGCACAACAACGTGGATCAGTTAGCTTCTTTGTCTGGGTGCAAAGCTATTTTACTTGAAATGCATGGTGTGATAATCATGGGTGAAGACGAGGAATCGGCTTTAGAAAATGCTTTGTTGGTTGAGGGGGCTTGCAAGAGATATTTTGAGAAGATAGGTGCTCATCCCATCAAATTTAATGAGGATGTCTCGGAGATTACGCGAAATGATGACGTAGCAACCATGCCTCGTAACATTTTCGATAAAAGACCTGACATAAATGCGATAATCTGCATGACGAGTCAGGACGTTAATAAGCATACCGCCATGAAACCATACCTCGATGATTTTGCACAGATCGTTGGGATTCGTGCGAACAACTCATGCAAATACAACGTCGTATTTGGTGACGGTGAAGTATTTTGTTTGGGGAAGGACCTTGAAGATGCCACCGCGGTGCAGCATATTTTTGAAAAAAACATCTTAGCTCAGGCTGTAGCCAAGGTTTCCGGCCACAAACCTATACACGTCCTCGAAGCCATATTGATGAATCAGGTGTATAAGAGGAAGTACTCGAAACTCAAGGACATGAAAAAGGATTAAAATGAAAAAAATAATCAAAGGATTTTACCGTGTATATCAATTTATTATGTCGCTGGCTGTGCCCCTCCTCCCTTGGAAGGATACGAAGCTTTTAAGTAGCCCCGGCTCAATTGCCAATGTCCCTAATATACTGAAAAAAGAAGGTGTTCACACTCTCTTCGTTGCGACCACCAAGGGTACGCTAAAGAGAGGCTATTTGAATGGAATTTTAGATGAATTACAAGGTATGGGGATACATTATCACATTTTTTCAAGCATAACCCCCGATCCTACCATTTCTTCGATTGAAGAGGGCGTTGCTGAATACAATTCCCATAATTGCAATGGAATACTTGCCGTGGGTGGCGGTTCTGTGATAGATTGCTCCAAAGTTATCGGTGCAAGAGCAGTTAAGCCAAACATGTCAGTTTCTGATATGAAGGGGATTTTGAAGATTAGAAAAAAACTTCCAACCTTCATAACCGTGCCTACAACTGCCGGCACTGGTTCAGAATGCACCTTGGCTGCAGTAATAACTGACGAGAAAACGCACTATAAATACCCAATTAACGATCCCTGCCTACTGCCCGATTATGCCATTTTGGATGGAGAGCTAACAAAAGATCTGCCTCCTAACCTTACGGCCCAAACAGGGATGGATGCCATGACCCACAGCATTGAAGCGTATATTAACAAATTCTCTAGCAAAAATTCTAAATCCTACGCGCTCAAGTCGCTCACTTTAATTCATTCTAATCTTTTAAAAGTATATAATGATGGCCACGATATCAAGGCACGACAAAATATGTTAGAGGCATCATTCTACGCTGGCAAGGCTTTCACCAAAGCCTATGTTGGGTATGTGCACGCAATCGGACATGCAATAGGAGGGATTTATGGCATGCCCCACGGTCTAATCATGGCAATCCTACTCCCAAAGGTTTTGAGAAAGTATGATGAAAAGGCTGAGAAAAGCTTGTCTGAACTTGCTATTGCTTTAGGAGAGTCCCCTTCTCTAAGCACAAAAGAACTCTCCCAAAGGTTTATCGCATTAGTCGAGAGCTATAATCGGGCCATGGTAATCCCCGAGAATATAACCTCTTTATCTAAATCGGACTATGGGGAAATTGCAAGAAGAGCGCTGAAAGAAGCAAACCCCCTCTACCCCGTTCCGGAAATTTGGTCAGAGAAAGAGATTTTTGAGGTGTTGGATGAAGTTATCTGAAAAAGTTTGCAATATTCTACCTAACTTTATTTAGCAGGCTTTGAATTAAGCTATCTTCTTCTATCTTCGTAATACCAAAGCTCTTTTTGCCCGCATCTTTTATTGATGCTCCAATATGATAAACCTCTGTTTTGTCTATGATTAAAAATCTATCATGAAAATCTGTAGTAGTTTTAACCGATAGTTTTGGATATTGAGAGTTAAATTTATTTATGTCTTTAGCTGATAAATTGCCTTTTCCGGCTGTAGCAATGACAACATTCACAACCTTATTTTTCTTGCACATAATATTTAAGGTATTTATATCTACATAGTTATCAATCAAGATTATTTCTTTCTTAGCCTTTTTAACAATTCCCACGATAAAGCTAAAAGCATCATATATTTGACCATCGAAAAAAATATTTTGTTTTACCTCAATATTTGTACCTATGTATTCAAATACTTTCTCAAATTTCTTATCTGTTTCCAATTGTTTTAACTCTACTCTGTCAAGACGAGCAAACATCTCTTTGTTGGAAAGAAGAAATTTTTTCATCTCCACAAAACTATTCATAATTTTAATACTGACTTCCACTGCTACATCACTTTTAAGCACAGCAGAAAGCATAGCAATGCCCTGCTCTGTGAAAACATATGGCATATATCTTCTGCCGCCTGAACCACTTTCTTTTTTTGAGGTGACATTTTGACACCTCAAAATTTCATACTCTTCTTTAGTTAATTGAAAGCAAAAATCCTCTGGAAATCTATCGGTATTTCTGCTTCTCTGCCTGTTTAAATATTTTGTTTCAACTTGATATAGAATAGCTAAGTCACTGTCTATCATCACTTGCTTGCCTCTTATGGTATATATCATCTTCTGTATTTCTCTGTTTTCAACAATAACAAGATTTTTGTCTTCTGTCATACTTGCCTCCAAATTGCATTATAACTGAATTCTTATTTTTAATACCTGTTTGTAAATTTATAGATTTATTTTCCATATTATACCATCTATTTAGCGGTTTTAAAAGAGTAAAATTTAAAGTCTTTACAATTTCTATTAATCTTAATATAATCTTATAATAAGAAGCTTAATCAAAGTTCAAAATTTTTCTTATGTTTTAAAGTTAAATATATTTTATTAAGGGAGTATGAGTTGATGGAATTTCCAAAGCAATTCAAAGATATAGTATATAATTTATTGCAAGAACCTACATTAGATAAATTTAGAGATTTTTTACATGCGGAAACGGGAGAGCATAATTCAATCGACTTTAAAAAACAATGGATTGAAAATGCCACTCTAGCAAAAGAAATGTTAGCATTAGCAAATTCAAAAGGTGGTATCATTGTATTTGGGGTAGCCGAAAATGAGGATGGTAGCATAAGTCTCGATGGATTACCTAATATAAAAGATAAAGCTGTTATTTCAAATGAGATAAAGAAATTTATATCATCAAATTTAAAATATGAAATCTATGATTTTTCATATGGAACCTCAGAATATGAAGCATTAAAAAACAAAAAATTTCAGATGCTATTTGTATATGATATGCCCGAACATATTCCTTTTTTATCAAAACAAGAAAGTGGAAAACTTAAGCAAAATATGATTTATATTCGCCGTGGAACATCTTGCGAAATAGCTAATGAAGAAGAAATAAATTCAATACTTAACAGAAGAATTCAGCATTTATATCCTCTAAAAGGAAAACCTCTTTCATTAGAGGAACACTTAAAACAGTTGAGCATCTTATATGGAATTATTAAAAGAAATCATGTTTACTATAAAAATGGAACTCTAAGTGGAGTTATAAATATTATTAGTTCGGTAACAAGTACTATAACAGGAGAAAAAATAGTTGAACCTAATCCACTATATCCTGATGAAAGTTATGAACAATTTATTTCAAGAATGCTCAAGGAAAAAAAGAAAAAAATAGAAAGAGTTCTTGATTTATATTGACCACTATAGTGCAAATCAAAATATTTAATTTAGGAACCTACCCCACTAATGCTAATTATTACTTCCATACTATTTATATCTTTATAAAAATTCTACTTTATAATTCTTGTTTTTTACTAGACTATTAAATTTATTTTTATATCTTATTATTATATTTATCTGTAACTTTTATAACGTTACTGCTAAGATTATCAATACTTTTTTTAATTCCACTTAATAGAGAATTCTGTTTCTTGACTATTTCTATCATATCTTCGTAATCTGAATTAACTGAAAATATTGTCATGTAATTTTCCAAATCTATAGAAAAGTCCTCCTCATATTCTTTACCATTTGCAAAGTAAGAAATTCTACCTCTAGCTGGAATGTTGCAATTTCTTTTTAAGTATTCAGAAGTTGCAAAGTATAAGTCATAACACTGGTGCACTCCTATTATACATTTTTTCTCTTCTTGTTTCATCAATATCTCTTTAATAGGCGTTTCAAGACTATCTATAAAATCTGCAGATAATTTTATGCTCACATTTTTAGCTACAACATTTCCATTATTAATAAATCGTAACCCATAAAAAGTACGCTTTACAAAAATAAATTCTACCTCAACATATGGCCTATTGTTTTCTTCAAATTGTTTCTGCATTTCTATAAGTTGTTCTTTTGAAACCTTAGCGGACTTAAAGTTAGCCCAGCATATAAATATTGTGGCTATTACGTATACTAATGTTATAAACACCATTACCCAATCAGATGTCATTTTTATCTCCTTCAAAAACATTCATTTAATAATATAAATCACCTAAAAAATTATTCTTCAGGTGATTGATCTATAAAATTTGCAATTGTTTACAAGCATGAGACTCATAGCATGGCTATCTTGAGGATTCTGAGTCTATTTAAATCTACTCAAACTCAATAATCACCATATCATATTTGTTTCTTTAATTCTTTATTAGTATCTTTTAAGCTTCTGTTTTCAGCTATTTTTATACCTATTTTTTATGGTTTTAGAGTTTTTTAGTATCAAAACAGTATCAAGAGTGATACTATTATTCTGCACTAAAACTAATAATTTATTTATTGTGCATACACCCTGTATATCATATAACTTTTTCACATTCTACAATTTCTGAAATATCACAGTCTAATGTATTACAAATCCTAAGTAAAACATCTGTAGTTATATTTTGCCCATTCTTTATTTTATAGAATGTACTTTTACTCACATTTGCCTTTTCCATAAGTTCATTGTTTGTCATATCTAAATCAATTAGTTTTTTAAACAAATTTTTATATGAAAACTTTCTCATTTTCATCTCCTTTACTCGCTTCCAATTACCAATAGTTCTTGAACTTTACCCGTATTTTTTATAAATGCTGATGCAGCAGAAAGTATAGTTCCAACTTTATCCGGGATTTCAAGAGACTTACTGATTGCAGGTTGTACAACATATACTTTTACTTGCAATACTTTCGGTCTTTGCAATATTTTTTTTAAGGTTTTAAACTCTCCCCTAATAAATTTCTCACTACTTGCTCTCGATACCCTATCATTAATTTTCTTAAGAAGCATCGCCTTAGATGAAACCCAAATAGAACTTTTTATCGCCTGCTGAGTTACTTCATATACATCTCCTACTGACGAATTATATGCTCGCCCTTTCTTTGCTTTGCAATGGTACATTTCCACATAAATGAAATCTCCATTTTCTTCAATAGTAATAAAGTCCGCAACTTCACCTGTCCCATGATCAAATATAATATGTGAAAACTTGGATTCTTTTTCTAGGTAATTTCTAAGTCCGTCTTGAATGGAAATCATTCCACCAGTTCCAGTTCCGCATTCTAAACTTGTATCGACCTTCATATCCTCCCATTTCAACGCACAAATTCGTTTTGAATCATATTTTTCCAATTCTAAATTTCCTTTTAAGACTTCTTGTCCACAATAAACAGTATCATTCGCCGTCTTGAAAGAAAGAGGATTATTGGAAAAATATTCTGCCAAAGAATATTCTTCTTTTCCGTTTTTACAAATAAACTCTTCCTTTTCTGAGCTATAGTTTCCCAATAAATTACAGTTTAGAACTTCACTTTTATCAAATAGCTCCACTTCAAATTTAATATTGTTCATATTTACCGCTACAATTTTAAATGTGACATCTGTAATCAACGCCTTTTCATCCAGATTTTCTCTATCTGCTATGGTACAAGGAGATATATATGATTTCTTATCCAAGAAGCAAAACAGTATGTCGCTTTCATATTCTACAATCCTAACAGGGATTGGTAATTTATCATAATTTGTATTTGTTTTTACTTTTAATTTATCGTTAGAAATTTTTTCTCCAAATAAATCGCACCACTTAATATATTCAGGAATAGTAAAGTAGGAGCTACTCCAAAATTTTGACCTACTACTATAACCAATTGTACTTTCATAACCATCTTTTTTAACTTTACAAAATGCATGCCCAGCAGAAAGCATTTTACCCGTTGTTTCATCAATTGATGCAGCAGTATTTGAGCCAGCGTAAATCCTGTATGATTCTCCGCTTTCTGAATACCTATTCTGCATTCCCGTATTGAAAAACTCATAATCAGAAAACTCTGCCAGTACTCTATTCATTTCATCTCTTGGAATCTTATCGTAATGTTCCACAAAAGATTCTACTATCGATTCATACACCGCTTCTGTTTTATTTTGTGAATATATAAACAGCAACTTGGTTCTTGGTTGGTAATGGACAATATATAAGCCAAACTCATTATTTAATACACTATCTCCAGCTAACCATAATGGCGTACTACTTATCTTTGAGATTCCTACGATAGAATTCGTTTCTTCACTCCTATATATATTTTCTCCAACTTTTAATTCTTCTGGAAAACTTCCATATATATCGAAATTTGAAACTTTATATACTTTTGCATGGCAATTAGGTCGAATATTATTCAGAGATATCGATTCATCCTGTTCTTCAGGTTTTGTAAAATGATTCAAAACTTCATTAGCTTCTAAATTTCCCTCTATTTTTTCTTCCGACATACTTATTATCATATCCTGCCATGCAGCATCACTTGAATATAATTTGTGATTTTCAATTTTAAGGTTATCATCATTCATAGCAATAAACTTTGCGGTACCTATTTTTTCAGCATTAGTTCTTGCAAAACGACCGATGAATTGGAGAGTACTAGCAAGAGATTTATGTGGTTCATGTATTGCCGCAATTTTTAAATTAGGAAAATCGAATCCTTCGCCCAACATATCTACACAAATCACACCATCAAGTTCTTTTTTCTTAAGTAACATTATGGTTTTTTCAACAGTTCTTGTAGACATCGCACTATCAATTCGTTTCAGTTTTAATTTTGTAATATTTTCATATAGCTTTTCTAATTCTTTTGCTTTATCTTTAGTATCAGTTCTTACCATCAAAAAATGATCATATCCACTTTCTCTATCATTCAGTAGAATTCTTTCTGCCTCTAAAGCAATTCTTTTATCCTTTTCAGTCCCTTCCTCTATTGGATTAAACATTATTTCGCCAAATATTCCGTCCTTATATGCTCTAGATAGTGGATAATTATAAACTGTCTTCCCTTTTATTTCTTTTTTATCCAATCTAAAAGGAGTGGCTGTAACAAGTAAAGATGGAACATTTATCATATTTTTTAATATTCTTTGCCATGTTGGAGCAGGAACATGATGCGCTTCATCAATAATAATATAGTCAAAAACATTTTTTATCTGCGCCTCCGAAATTGATGCAGCCACCTGATGAGTAGCTACCACTACATCAGCATTTAAAATGTCATCATCTACGTCTATACTATACAGATGCTTAGCTTCATATATGTTTGGAGCATTAGTATCTTTTGAAAACACTCCAACATATTTTAACGTTCTTAAACTTGTGTAGTCGTTTGCAATTTGTCCCCTAACCATAGCACTAGGAGTAACAATTAAAACCTTTGCTTTTTTTAAAATATATGGCGCCATCATAACAACTGTCGTTTTCCCCGAGCCTGTGGGCATAACAATAACAGCGGAATCTTTTGAATTAAGTGTTGCATAAGAAGCAACCGCATGTATTGCTCCTATTTGAGCATTTCGAAGTCCCACCTCTTTCCCCTCTGCAATTGGAAATCTTAAATTTTCATATAAATCGCTAAAATAACTGATTATAATCACCTCCAAATATTTTATTTTATTATACAATACTAAATACTCTTTTTCAAATAATATATTCTCTTTTCCCGAACTCGTATATATTTAGAAAGGTTAAGCACCTTTTTTGACACTTAACCTTTTCAAGTTTTTAGATTTTATCTTTCAATAGCTCTCTTAGTTTCTCTAAAGTCTTATCCCTCCTTTTTCCGATTGCTTGATAACTTACTTTTTCTTTTTTACCGATTGACCTTAGACTTTCTTCTCTGTAGAAGATGGCTTCCATTAACTCTTGTTCTTCTTTTGTTAGTGTGGCTAGTGCCTTGTTTAATTCTTCAATTTGCATTTTTACTTCTACAATTTTTTCTAAGTCTATTCTTTCATCTATGATGTTATCTATAAAGTGTCCGTCATAATCCAGTGCCGAAAATGATATAACATTGTGCTTCCAATCTTTTCTTTGGAGATACTTTTCATGCTCTGTTATCTTCCAGTAGGCTTTATAAACTTCTTCACTTACAGGTACGGCTTTGCCTTTTACATAAATGTAATATTCTTTTGCCACTTAGTTATCCTCCTTTTTAAGTTCTCTGTTTTTGCTTTATGAGAATAAAAAAGGAGGACTTCTACACTTTGGCGTAAAATGTCCTCTTGAAAATATCTCTATATTTAATTTTATTTTTAGTTCATAGGTATTTTCTTCACATTACTTGCAAAAATTTATAGATAGACTAACTCTATATAATTTTTGACGAACAATAAGCATTAAGGTGCATATTATAAGCATTGTTACTTGATATGACAAATGCAAGAAAATCATCATTATAACAGGAACTGCAATCATAATTATTGCAATAAGATTGGTTAGTATGGCTGCTGTACTATGCTTAACTACACTTATCTCATCATTCCATTTAAGTTTCATGTATCGCATGTTTAGATAAAGACCTACAACAGAAATAAATAATGAATAACATATCGGAACAATCAATACAAAACTCATTTGAAGCACATTCAATTTAGTTTTCAAAAGAATCATCATTACTGCAAGTACATATCCAACAAAGTGTATTAAAACATTAACCGCTATTTTACTATTTATGATTTTCCTTGTAGACACTGGTGATGATTGTAATATCCATAGGTTATTGCCTTCCAATGATATGGACGATGATGTAGTGCAAGACATTATTAAAAATGAAGCAATAAACAATGAACCATATTGAGTAAGTATTGATTCCAATGAGCTTATTCCTAACAGATTTTCTATATTAGAAATTCCAAATATAATACATCCCCATGATACAAAACACAAAATCATAATGCCCAAAGAAGTATTTATCACATAACTACTTGAGCCTAAATACCTCCTCAATTCTTTTTCAAACAACGCTCTAAATGGTGTTTTTGTCTTAATGATTAAGTTACTCTCTCTTTTCCCTTGAAAACATCTATTTAGAAATAGATGTATTTTATCGTAATTTTTCATTGAGAAAGTGAAATACAAGCTAAATATCGCAACTGAAATCAACAAGAAAATAACAAGTCTAATTTGTAAACTTTCTCCGATATAAAATAGCTTTGCAAAAGGAAATATTTTTATAAGTTTATTCTCAATAATTTTTTCTAACGCTAAATATTTCGCCCCACGATTTATTGATATAACTATAAAATATCCCATGAAAAGCAAAAATGATAATGTGATGTTCACAATATTTTTTCTTTTACATAAACTACCTAACATCTCAATTAAAATCGCCAAGCCAGAAGCCACACACATAGGAATAATAGGGATAATTATGCTTGCTCATATACTAATAGTATAAGAACAGCTTTAAGCATAGTTCTTAAAAATGAACCTAATCATCTATGATAAAATTATAGATATTAGGGATGAAA
>QWCH01002049.1_pt1 | contig 27081 bp, 26 predicted proteins | sample 1972671 | NCBI WGS metagenome assembly QWCH01 (sample SAMN09866713, study PRJNA288562) | Human gut metagenome isolate term3_stool, whole genome shotgun sequencing... | isolation source: gut | host: Homo sapiens | place: USA: California
CAAATGTTCTCATGAAGAATTAGGACATCTATCAATGCTATTAACAGCTTTTCAACGCACGATAAAAATTCTTTAGCATGGATACTTTAAATTACGTTGCTATTGATTTTGAAACAGCAACCAAAGAAAGACATTCCATTTGTTCCGTTGGTATCGTAACCGTCATTAATGGAATTATTATGGAAAAATATTTCTCCCTAATACAACCGCCCCGAAATGAATACTCGAATATGTGTATATCTATACATGGAGTTACCCCGGACAAAACGATAGCCGCACCTACGTTCCCAGAAATATACCCGGAGATTCAACGCAGGTTAAAAAACAAGACCATTGTCGCACATAACGCAAAAAGCGTAGAATTTCATTGTTTAAATAATGCCATGCAGTTATATAATATTCAAGAAGACTTAAATATAACATGGGTTGATACAATGGATATAGACCGGAGATCGTTAAAAATAATATGCGAAGAGTTTCAAATACCGTTAACACATCACGATCCTCTTTCTGACGCTCTTGCTTGCGCTGAAATATACTTGCGGCATAACAATACTAAAGATGAAAGTGCTCCTCGACAAAATAGTCATACCAAGAAAGAGCAAAAGCCTATTGATCCCAAGTATGACAATGAGAATAATCCATTTCAGGGGAAAAGAGTTGTACTCACGGGTGAATTTATTTCTTGGTCACGTAGAGACGACTTACATGAACTCATGAAAACACTTGGCGCAAGGGTCAGTAGTTCCGTGTCTGGAGCTACAAACATCCTCATTAAAGGTATATTCCCCGGAGATACCAAATTGAATAAAATGAAGGAAAATATAGCCAACGGGAAAGATGCGATTATTTTAAATGAAAATGAGATTATAGAGATGTTATCTCAATGCGGAATTGAATACAACATCGTTGATCTTAGTGACGAATCATCCATGAAGAGCACAAGCGAATACGCAGTGTATAACAAAAAAGTAACAATAGATTCCCGGTTCGATAATGAGGATAACCCGTTTATTAAAAAAAGGATTGCATTATCAGGACATTTCATTTCATGGTCGGATCGAGAACGGTTGCGTGATCTACTTGAATTACTCGGCGCAATAGTTAGTGAACACGTGTCTAGCGCAACTAATATTCTGATAGCAGGTTTACAGGCTGGGGATAAGAAAATTGAGAAAATGAACGAAAATATCAGCAAAGGGAAAAATGCTATTATCCTAAACGAAAACGGAATCATCGAAATGTTAGCTTTATGCGGGTTCGAATACGAGAAAGTAGATTTGCCCATTGCAAATAAATCGTCTCTTGAAGAAACGATCACACTAAAACAATGGTCTCAAACATTTCAAGAAAGATACGCAAAGAGATTATCGGAAGAAGAAAATACTCAATAACAAACCAAAACAGGGAGATTATGAAAAAACTATTAATTTTATGCATCGTGACATTAGTTGCGTGTTCTGGATTTTGTCAAAATAAGAAAAACAAAAAAATAGAAATACCTAAGAAAACAAATACAATTGAACTCGTAACAAGTTACAAAACTCCCAAAGAGGCATTAAACGAAATCGTAAAAGTATTACTATTAGAAGGAATTGAACCTGAAAAGATTGATAGTTCCGCATATTTCATTACAACAGGCACACACGGAGTTGAATCTACAGATAACAAACTAATGTTTGTTATTTCTGAAAAATCAGATACGATCATGATTAGAATAACTGGAAAATTCATTATGAATGTAGAAATTACGATTGGTGGCGTAACTGGAAAATCATCATGGAACAAAACATCTTACCAAGGCATGAAAGGGAGTCCATACAGACTTTCTTGGGATTTCATGAATAAGTTTGCAACTTTAATTCCAAACAAAAAAGTCAAATATATAACGAATTAAAACTAGATATCATGAAAAAATTCATAACCTTAACCACAATAAGGAATAATATCTATTCCATAAGCCTCGAAACAATTACTTCCGTGGCAAGAATAAACACTATCGAGAAAGAGCATTTAGATTTTTGCCAGAATTGAAAGATTACGACCATTTTACACTTGTAAAGCAAGGCTTATGCTGCGATCCGATAATGCTATACGTGAAAGAAGAGTATGAAGAGGTGATGAAGAAAATAGAAGAAGCTGCAAAAAATTAACCCATCAAAATACCCCGGTAGAATCTACCGGGGCTTTGCTTTTCTAATAGCATAAGCTGTCAAACAAAACTACAAAGATAAAGCAATAAGTTCACGACCTAAATTGTGTAATGCCGTTTCTATTTTCTTTACTTGCGTTGGACGAGGTTTGCTTACCCCGTTAGCGTAATTCCACAATTGTTTTTGATTTATACCCGTGATACGTTCTAACCCGGCATTAGTTAATATTCCGCTATAATATTCCAGTAAACTACGAACGTCAAATCTCCATTCAATTTCAATATTCCCCTGTAAAATGTCAGGTATTTCGGTGTTATACTTTTTATACAGGTCTATCGCTTCATGAATGTTTTTTTGTGTTTCTTGAACGGTGTCTCCCGCCCCATATATACCTTCCACGTTCTCTGCCCATGCCCCAAACATGTCTTTGCCTCTTTCTATTGTTACTTTAATTTTTCCCATGTCGTACAATTTTGTTTGTTCTAGAGGAAAGGAGCTATTCAAGCTCCATTTCCTTGCTAATCTTTATTCTCAATCCTCCCGGCATCTCCTTCGCCCCGTGGTAAGGAACTGGATAACGGATGCCTTTATTATCCTCGTAAATATAGTGGCTCCCCTCTGCCTTCCCTGTCCATCTCCAACCTCTTTTTTTACCTTTTTTTCTAATACTCTTGTGAAACTCCGTGTACTTCATCTTTATATTCGTTTTGTTTGACATTTCAAAGATAGGAAAATTTTCTATTATTCCAAAATAAAATAGGAAATATTTCTATTATTTTTTATCAAAAATATAATCAATAACTTTCCTGTTCGCCTCGTCAATTTTCTTTTTGTCAAACTTGATATAAATATCTGTAACAGAACTTGCAGAATGACCGAGGGCTGCCGCTATCGTTTCTTTAGGAATATCAAGACCGGCGGCGATTGATGCCCACGTGTGACGCGCCCAATAAGACGACAAACCGGGAAATTTTACCGTTATATTTTTCTTTCCTCCTAGCCCCTTACGTTCCACGTCACCTATTTTTTGAAGCCCTATATTCATCCGGTGTAAAAAGTCCTTGTAATTTTTATAATCATCTAAAACATTAAGCATATATTTCCCTTGCCCTTTATATTTTTCAATAATTTTCAATGCTTCCAGTTCCACTTTTATCTCGTACAAGCGATTAGTTTTCGCCCGGTGGAAAACAATTTTATCTCCTTTTAGCGGGGGAAGATTGAACAAGTCAACGGCATTAATGCCCATCAAGTAAAACATCAACATGAACATATCCCGATATCGTTCTTGATATTCTTCCACGTCAAAATTAATCAACTCCCGCAACTCTTCAACGGACAACGATCTTTTAGCCGTTTCTTCTTTCTTTATCTTGTATTTTCGGAACGGGTAAATATTAGTGTATTCGTTATCTATCGCGTAATTAAAAACAGAACGTATGTTCCTAAGGTGAATCCCTATCGTGTTTACCTTGTTACCACATTCAAGCAACCAATTCTCAAAACGTATTAACCATTCCTTGTTGATTGATTCAAAAGTTGCGTCTTGATCAAATTCCAATATCTTACTTTTCGTGTGAGTGTAAACCGCTATCGTGCCTTCTTTGGTCTTAGTACTAATAAACTCGCCCAAGCAATCAATAAAACTCATACCTTCCAGCTTGCCCGATATTTTTTTCTCAATAATCTCTTTTAGTCGCTCATTCGTGATCGAATACGCATTCCCTTTCTCCTCTATATCAAAAATCACTTTCTCGACCTTATTTAAAATATCTCTCAATCGCACATTCTTCGCCCTGTGATTTGGCGCGTTCGAGGTGAACTTGTCGAAATCCCAATTCTCTATAATGGAAGACAAACCTGTTTTTACTAGGAAATATTTCCTATTTTTGCTAACGTAAATTTTAACAGGGAATGACCCGTCCTTCTTTTGCGATCTTGTATCAAGGTAAATTTTTGCAGTTATCATATTTTGACCTCTAATTTGCAAACTATTTGCAAACAAATGTACTGAAAAAACCTGCAAAAACCCGCAAAAACCGAAATACATTATACTTTAGGATACAAAAAAAGGAGTCCATTTTACCGTAACTCCTTGTCTTTCAACCGTCGGGGTGACAGGATTCGAACCTGCGACCCTCTGCTCCCAAAGCAGATGCGCTACCGGACTGCGCTACGCCCCGAAGCACCTCTAAAATTTGTGGCGGAGAGAGGGGGATTCGAACCCCCGGTACAGTAATCCCGTACGACAGTTTAGCAAACTGTTGGTTTCAGCCACTCACCCATCTCTCCAATAGCGCTGACAAAAGTAGTGCTTTTTATCGTTCTTGCAAGCTTTTAAGGTCTTTTTTTTCTTTTTTTTTCAGGCAAGACGGCTAATAAACTAAATCTCAATACCTCCGAAACACATTATCTGGGGACAGGAACGGGTTTATTCTCCATTTTTTTCCATAACTGGTGACGGAATTTCTGTTCTGCCTCGAACATCAGCCACACTTTTTTAGCGGGCAACACTTTCAACAGCCTATCCGTGTATTCCTTCTTGATATTCCATGCCGCCTGCTCCGCGTCCAAAACGGTTTTCAGATTCTTTTTCGCTTGTTCCTCCGTCGTTACCGGGGCTGTCTTTTCTTTTTTACAGGTCAACGCACGTATCTTATCGTTTTCAACCCGCATTTTCTGTTGCATCTCGTTATAGAGAGGCCAGAACACGACAGCCTCCTCCGGTGTCAATTCCATTTCTTGGGTAAAGAACGCTATTTTTTGGGCTTCAAACTCTTTGCGTTTCTCGTCGCTCAATTTACCCGATTGAGCGAACAACGAGAGCGAAAGTCCAACCATCAATATAATTAATCCAGCTTTTTTCATATATGATACCTTCTTTACATTTTTACCTGCGTTCAGCATACAAGAAATCCGCCACATCGGACTCCTGTGACAAATACTCGATAATCTCTTCGCGGGACGGGTCGAAATCCGTATCGAATATATACTCGTCCTCTTCTTGTGCGGCCGGCGCTTTCTGTTCCGTTTTCTTTGCCAACATTTCATTATCATCTACCAAACGAGGCAATAAAAATTGCACGAAAAGCATCGCGAACACGAATAATCCCGCCAATCCCAAATAAGGCTTCAACATCTGCAAAGCCCCCGCGCGTTTGGGTTTCCCGTTTTCCTTCACCCGTTCCATCACTCGCTCCTCCAAGGAGTCGAAGTAACCGTCAGGTACGGAGAACGGGTTCTTTGATCTGTATTTCTCGTCTAAATTATCCATAATCATCCCTTTACATTCATTATTAATCAAACGTGGGCAAAGTATCCGAAATCTTCAAGCACTCCTCGATCTTCTTCACCGCATTATGATACGTCGCCTTGAGAGTCCCTACCGCCACATTCAATACTTCCGCGATATCCTCGTATTTCATATCATCAAAATACTTCATGTTGAAAACCAACCGTTGGCGCTCCGGTAACTTCAGCACGGCTTTTTGCAACTCGCGCTGAATAGAGTCCCCGCAGAAAAAGGTATCACTCTCCAACTGATTCTCCAGCATGGGCGTAATCTCCTGCGAATTCCCGTAAGTCTTCCGACGCTTCTCGTTCAAGAAGTTAATCGCTTCGTTCGTTGCCACGCGGTACATCCACGTGAACAATTTCGCTTCGTAGCGAAACTCCTTCAGACCTCTCCATATCTTGATAAATGTATTTTGCAATACATCATCGCTATCATCATGGTCGATAACGATCTTCCGGATATGCCAATAGAGCCGCTCGCCGTATTTAGCCACCAGCGCGCGGAATGCTTTATCCTCACCGTTACCCGAGTGAAAAAGCTTTACTATATCTTCATCGCTCATTTCCTTCATTCTAACTCCTAAGTTTTAAAAGCCTTCTACACTAAGACAAGGTTTTATGTCAAAGGTTTATTCCCACACCTCTAAAATTTCAAATCCGAGAATTTCTTTTTCCCGCGCAAGAAATAATCCAGAACAATACTACGGGGATACATTTCGGCAAACGGCTTCATGCCTGCCGGGATCGGGTATCTTTTCCTCAACTTCCGGAATGCCTTGTACGCTTGTATGATCGAACGAGTGTTGGCAAACTCTCCTTTCATCAGAAAAAGAGCCCCTGCCATACAATCCAACAGCAAACGCACGAAAAACACTTTCTGCCGGGAAGCCCCCCCGAGGTTCTTGTGCAACATCAACAGATTATTGCGATAATTCAAAAACAACTTCCGGGGATGATTCATGGGCAAGGAGCCTCCTCCCAAATGATACACCACGGAAGAAGGTACTACCTTTAATATATACCCGCTATTTTTCAATCGCCAACAAAGATCGATTTCCTCCATGTGGGCAAAGAAAGCCTCGTCCAACCCGCCAGCCTCCAGATATCGCTCCCGCCGGATACACAACGCCGCCCCGGTTGCCCAAAACACTTCCCGCTCATCATCATACTGCCCGGTATCGACCTCCGTGCAATCCATCACGCGGCCGCGGCAAAAGGGAAAGCCGAGATAGTCGATAAAACCGCCACTCGCCCCGGCATACTCGAATTTATCTTTCTCCCGGTAAGCCAATATTTTGGGTTGCACGGCAACAACACGCGGATCACGCTCCAAAGCATCAACCAACGGTTCCAGCCATCCCGGTGCAACCTCCACGTCACTATTCAACAACACCGCGTACTCTGCCTCGATCATCTCCAACGCCCGGTTATACCCTCCCGCAAAACCGAAATTATCTTCAAACAACACCCGTTCCACACTCGCAAACTCCCGTTCCAAACACCCCCACGAATCGTCAGAAGAATGATTGTCTACCACGATCACCCTTCCCAATTCCGGATTGGTATTCCGAATCACCGAAGGCAGGAATTCCCTCAACAACTTCTCCCCGTTCCAATTCAATATAATGACAGCAACACGCTTATACATTTTAGATTTTAGATTTTAGATTTCTAATTTTCCCCCGCACTCTCTATTCTCGAGTCTTAAACTTTCTTATGTTTCCATCGCTTGTGCGACCACAGCCAATACTGCGGCTCCTCGCGGATAAACGACTCCAGTAACCGGGTATGCATCTCGGTCAATACCCCCGGTTCCAACCCGGCAGGATTAGCACAAACATCAATAAACTCCACCTCGTAATAACCACGCTTTACTTTACGCATACGCACGGAAACAACAGGAAAATTGTACTTTCTCGCGATTCGTTCCGTCCCCAGTAAAACAGGAGTATCTTGATTCAAAAAGCGAGTCCAGAAATTAAGATTGTGAACATTGGGTGTCTGATCCCCGATAAATCCGGCTAAAAACAACTTTTTTTCCGAACGATAACGGGCAATCACCCGCAAGGTATCATCCTTGGCAACCAACACGGCACCAAACTTCGAGCGAATCGCTTTCATCATCCGGTCGGTCACCTTACTCCGGATAGGCTTATATAAAGCCAAAAAGTCGGCATCGTTCTCCCAAAGACTGTACGAAGACATCCATTCCCAATTGCCGTAATGCCCCAGCACGCCGATCACGCTCCTTCCTTCGTCAAAATATTTCTGCGGCAACTCCGTGTTTCGAAAAACACAACGTTTCCGTATCGCGGCCTCGGACATATGCCACAATTTATACAGTTCGACCGACAGATCAGCCATATGCTTATAATACTTCCTCTCTATTGCCACAATCTCCTTCAAACTCTTTTCCGGAAAAGAGTTACAGAGGTTCGTACGCACCACTTCCCGGCGGTAACGGGACACGTAATATAGCAGGACATAATTTATGTCCGCGATAATATACAGCACCCGAAACGGCAAAAAGCTGATCAACCAAACAAGACCATATAATATATATGAAAACATAATCGCTAATAATAAATGTCAAAGATACATGTTTACGATAGAATTCCAAAAAGAAGTCTTCTCCGTTTTTTTAGTTAATATAAATTGGCAGTGTCAGAATAAATCATTATTTTCGTCAGTTGAATGCGTAAAAACAGGAATAGCTATGGAGCAAGAAAACTTACAACAAGCCGAGGAGTTGCAAAATAACGAGCAGCTTTCTTCGGACACTTTAAATGACGAAACACAAAACGAAGTTTCAGTTCAGGGTCAACCTACACCTATCGAGAAAACCCCCGAAAAAGAAGTTCCGGTATGGGATTTCTCCAGTTTTAACACGGATGAGATCATCTCTCACATGAAAGCTCTGATCGACGACTTTCCCGTGCAACGCTTGAAGGTACTGGACAGCCTGCCGCAAGTTTTCGAAGCACAATACCAGAAAGAATACGACAAAGCTCTCGCCGAGTACACAAAAGACGGAAGTCCGGCGGAAACATTCGATTATCAAGACAATTCCAAGGAGCGTTTTTATAGCGTGTACAGAACCTACCGCGAAAAGAAAACGGAATTTTATAAAAAACTGGAAGAGGAAAAAGAACAAAACTTAAAAGATAAACTCCAGATCATAGAGGAGCTCAAAGATTTGATCCAACACGAGGAATCGTTGAATAAAACTTATCAGGATTTCAAAAACCTGCAAGACAGGTGGCGTAATACCGGTATGGTTCCGCAAGCACAAGCAAACAACCTGCTGGAAACATACCACCACCACGTGGAGAACTTCTTCAACTACGTCAAGATCAATAAAGAATTGCGTGATTTGGATCTGAAGAAAAACCTCGACGCCAAAAATACATTGATCGAACAGGCTACCGCCTTACTCGAAGATAACAATGTCGGCAACGCCTTCCGCCAATTGCAATCGCTCCATGCACAATGGAAAGAGATTGGCCCGGTTGCCAAAGAACATCAAGAAGAGGCGTGGAATCGATTCAAAGAAGTGACCGACAAGATCAATGACGCGTATCATAAATTCTTCGATACCCTCCGGGAAGAACAAGAAAACAATTTAAAATTAAAAGAAGAGATTTGCCGGAAGCTCGAAGAATACGCCGCCTTGAACATCGAAAAGATCTCGGATTGGAACACGGCAGCAGACGGAGTACTCGCCCTTCAAGAAGAATGGAAACACGCGGGCACCATTCCTATCAAAGAACGTAATCGCCTTTACAAGCGATACCGGGCAGCGTGCGACGCATTCTTTAACAAGAAACGCCAATACTTCCAAGAAATTCAAAATATGCAAAGCCAGAATCTGACAAAGAAAATAGCTCTTTGTGAAAAAGTTGAGGCTATAAAAGAAAGTACAGATTGGCGAGCAACCACATCCAAGATTATTGAATATCAACGGGAATGGAAGACAATCGGACCCGTGCCAAAAAAGGTTTCCAATAAAATATGGAACCGCTTCCGTTCCGCTTGTGACTATTTCTTTGACAGAAAATCCGAATTGGCAAAAAACTTGAATGCCGATCAAGTGAAGAATCTGGAACTCAAGAAAGCCTTGATTGAAGAGGTGCGCAACTTCCAACTGACAGGCAACACGGATGAAGATATCGAAACTTTGAAAGCATTCCAAACCCGTTGGGCTGAAATCGGATTCGTACCTATCAAAGAGAAGGACGCGGTTCAAACAGAATTCCGCAAACTGATCAACGCGCATTTTGATCTACTTGACATTGACGAATTCGATAAAAACATCGAACGCTTCAAATCCAAGATCAACACGTTCGACAACAGCGACGACAAGGTAAGCAAGATCATCCAAGAAAGGGAAAAACTGGTAAACAAGATCAAGCAACTGGAAACAGACCTGCACGCTTGGGAGAACAATATCGGGTTCTTCTCCAAGTCCAACAAATCGGAAGGTTTAATCCGGGAATTTACTGCCAAGATCGAAAACGCCCGCCACAAACTAAGTCTGATGCAAGAAAAGCTAAAACTTATCGACGGCATGATCTAAGAAAGATAAAAAAGAGGGGCACACAGTTGCCCCTCTTTTTATGTTTGTATCATATTTTTTCTTACTTTTGTCGTTAAGTTTCGACATACTTGATCATTTTGCTTGTTATTCAGCAGAATAACAAACAGTTCAAGTATTTTCAAGTCGTTGGATGTAGAATATAGAAACAATTATAAAATATTTATATCGTGTCAACAAAATATGTATTCGTTACGGGTGGAGTTGCCTCATCTTTGGGGAAAGGAATCATTGCTTCCTCGCTAGCCAAACTCCTCCAGTCAAGAGGTTATAAAGTCGCGAACCAAAAACTGGACCCGTATATTAATGTAGATCCCGGAACCTTGAATCCCTATGAACACGGAGAATGTTACGTGACCAATGACGGTGCGGAAACCGATTTGGATTTGGGACATTACGAAAGGTTCACGAACATCCCCACTTCACAGGCCAACAATATCACGACCGGACGCATATACCAGAACGTGATTACCAAAGAACGCCGCGGAGATTATCTGGGAAAAACCGTACAAATCATTCCGCATATCACGGATGAGATCAAACGAAATATAAAACTTCTCGGCAGCCAAGGTGACTACGATTTCGTTATCACCGAGATCGGGGGAACCGTGGGCGACATCGAATCGCTGCCGTTCATCGAAGCCGTTCGCCAGTTACGCTGGGAGCTCGGGGAGAAATCCGTGTTCATCCATTTGACCTTGGTTCCTTATCTCACCGCGTCGGGAGAATTGAAAACCAAACCCACGCAACATTCCGTGAAAGCCCTTTTGGAAAACGGGGTACAACCGGATATCATCGTGTTGCGCACGGAACATGAACTGGGTCCCGACATCCGGAGAAAAGTAGCCTTATTCTGTAATGTAGACCCGAAAGCTGTCATTCAATCCATCGACGTCGACACCATTTACAAGGTGCCCATCAAAATGCGGGAAGAGAAACTCGACGAGATAGTACTATCCCAACTGGGATTACCTTTAAAACACGAGCCGGATTTGGAATCATGGGAGCGTTTCTTGTACAAATTCAAAAACTACAATCGCAAAATAAACATTGCCCTCGTGGGTAAGTACGTGGAATTACACGACGCGTACAAATCTATCGTGGAATCATTCATCCATGCCGGTGCAGCCAACGACTGCAAAGTGAATATCAAATGGGTGCACAGTGCCCATGATATCCATGTAGACAATATCTGCGAACTCTTCAAGGACGTTGACGGCATTTTGGTTGCTCCCGGTTTCGGGCAACGCGGTATAGAAGGCAAACTGCTGGCTATCGAATACGCCCGCACCAATAACATCCCGTTCCTCGGTATCTGCCTCGGAATGCAAATGGCTGTTATCGAATACGCTCGCAACGTGATGCATCTTGAAGGAGCCGATTCTACGGAAATGGCACCAAAAACCAAATATCCCGTGATAGACCTCATGGAATCGCAAAAAGAAGTAACCGACAAGGGAGGTACCATGCGTCTGGGAGCCTACAAGTGCGTGTTAAAAGAAGGTTCCAAGGCCATGGAAGCATACGGCTCGAAAGAGATTGAAGAAAGACATCGCCACCGCTACGAATTTAATGGAGAATACACCGACCAATTCGAAGTAGCCGGAATGATCACGACAGGGGTAAACCCGGAAACAGGGTTGACCGAAATCGTGGAAATCCCCACGCACAAATGGTTCGTGGGAACTCAATTCCACCCGGAATACAAGAGTACGGTAACCAACCCGCATCCCTTGTTCGTGGCATTTGTAAAAGCGTGTTTATCATGACATTCCGTGATTGCCGATTCAATGATTCCCAGATTACAAGAATCACAGAATCGGCAATCAATAAATCACAGAATCAATAAATCATAAAATTTAAAATCAGTATATGGATAGAAATACAATAACCGGTTTAGTCGTTATCGCGTTAATGCTAATCGGCTACTCTTATTTCATGAGCCCATCGAAAGAGGAATTGCGGCAAATACACCGCCGTGACTCCATAGCGAGAGTGGAGGCTCAAAGAGCCGCCGCACTGGAGAAACAGAGAGAAGCTGATTTCGCTTCACAACAGGAGGCAACGGCTCAAACCGCTACAAGTGTCTTCACGCAAGACTCTTCGGCTATCGAGGAACAATACACGCTGGAAAATGACAAAATCAAATTGCATATCAACACCAAAGGCGGACGAATTGACTACGTGGACTTGCAAGACTACCGTACCCACGACTCACTCCCGCTTGTATTGTGGAAAGAAAACAAGAGTGCCTTGGGAATGAATTTCTATGCCAGAAATAAACAGATCAACACCGAAGACTTGATCTTTGTTCCCAGCACGAACCAGAAAAACCTAATCGCCGCAAATTCCGAGCAAGTGCTCACCATGCGTGCATACGTGGAAGAAAACAAATACCTCGAATTTGAGTACAGGCTGGCACCCGACTCCTATATGGTCGATTTCAATATCAACACCTATAACCTTAACGACGTCATTGCCGCCAACACGAATTTCCTGACCCTTTACTGGAAAGTGGATATGCCGCAATTGGAAAAGAGCCGTGATTTCGAAAGTCGCTACACGGGAGTCTACTATAACTTCTCGAACAACGACGTGGAACACTTGTCACTTACCGGCGACGAGAAGACCGATCTGGCAACGAGCGTGAAATGGATTGCATTCAAACAACAATTCTTCTCCTCGGTACTTATCGCCAAAGAGTCGTTTCCAAACGCCGATGTTTCCAACACGACAAACAATACCCCGGGCTACTTGAAGAACGCCGAGGCAGAAATATCTCTCCCTTACACGGGAAAAGCTATCGAGAAATACGATATGCAATTCTTCTTCGGACCGAACTCCTACCCGATACTGAGAGAATACGGAAAAGACATAGAACTTCCCCAACTGATCAACCTCGGGTGGAAATGGATTGCTTGGTTTAACCGTTACGTGGTCATTCCGATTTTCAACTTCTTGGAATCAAACGTGACACTGAACTACGGTTTAATCATCTTCCTGTTGACGTTGATCATTAAATTGGTACTCTTCCCCTTGACCTATAAATCCTATATGTCACAGGCGAAAATGCGGGTACTCAAACCGCAGATTGACGAAATCAACAAGAAAATCCCTGCCGACAAAGCCATGGAACGCCAGCAGGCAGTCATGAAACTGTATAAAAAGGCGGGAGTCAACCCCATGGGCGGTTGTTTGCCGATGCTATTACAAATGCCGATCTTGATCGCCCTTTTCTACTTCTTCCCCGGTGCCATCGAATTGCGCCAGAAGAGTTTCTTGTGGGCTACCGACCTCGCATCATACGACTCTATCGCCACGCTGCCGTTCAACATCCCGTTCTACGGCAACCATGTCAGCTTATTCTGTTTGTTAATGACAATCACGAACATCCTGTACATGTGGTATAACAGTAAGAACCAACCGCAAAACGACCAAATGAAAGGTATGCAGACCATGATGTATATCATGCCTATCATGTTCCTGTTCATCTTCAACAGCTACTCGTCCGGTTTGAGTTACTACTACTTCATCGCCACGTTGATCACCATCGTGCAAACTTGGGCTATCCGTAAATTCGTCAACGACGAGAAACTATTGAAACAAATAGAACTCGCCAAAACGAAACCTGTGAAGAAATCCAAGTTCCAACAAAGACTGGAAGATATGCAACGTATGCAAGAACAACGCATGAAACAAATGCCGAAAAAGAAATAACGTTCAAAAGAACTCGATTAGGGGCTGTATCAAAAATTCTGATGCAGCCCCTTTGTTTTATTGTACCAATACCTACCGAGAATCCATTGTAATCCTACCCAAATAATACCGTAATCATACCCTGTTTCCGGTTGTCCTCCGTTTATTCCCCGGACATCCTATTATCTCCCATATAGAAACCCCGGGTATTCGCCGCAGCAAACACAGCACCACGTACTGCTTACCCTAGTTCCTCAGTAGGATTACGATAGGTCTTCAGTAGATATAGGAAATATACCTTTAAAAAAAAACGCCACTCGTGAGAGCGACGTTTTTCTTCACTTATCATTTATTGTCTTAAATCTGCTTCAACAAATCAATCATCTCGATAGCCGTGGTTACAGCCTCGAAACCTTTGTTTCCGGCTTTCGTTCCGGCTCTCTCAACGGCTTGTTCAATCGTGTCGGTAGTCAAAACACCGAAAACAATCGGTACCCCGGTTTGTAAACCCACGTTAGCAATACCTTTGGTAGCCTCGTTAGCGACCATGTCGAAGTGAGGAGTTGCACCGCGAATCACGGCACCCAAACAAATCACGGCATCGTACTTCTTTGTTTCTGCCATTTTCTTGGCAACCAGCGGAATCTCGAATGCACCGGGAACCCAAGCCAAATCAATATTCGACTCGTCACCGCCATGACGCTTGAAAGCATCTACTGCCCCACCCAACAATTTACTGGTAATAAATTCATTAAAACGTCCCGCAACGATACCGATGCGCTGTCCTTCTGCTAATAATTTTCCTTCGAGTAAATTCATCGTTTTCTATATTTATTTGTTTTTCAATTCTTCTTTCAACCTCTCTACCTCTTCGCGTTCACGCACATGAAGCATGTGTCCCATCTTCTTGTACTTCGTGTACATGTAGAACTCGTTTTTCTCGTTACACGTCATCTCGATCGGTTCACGTCCCACGATTTCAATCCCGTATCCTGTCAGCCCGTTAATTTTCAACGGGTTATTGGTCATTAATACCATTTTCTTCACGCCAAGATCAGCGAGAATCTCTGCCCCGGTACCGTATTCCCGTAAATCGGCTTTAAAACCGAGAGCCAGATTCGCGTCCACCGTATCCATGCCCTCGTCCTGCAAGTGGTAAGCCTTCAGCTTATTAATCAACCCGATACCGCGACCTTCCTGACGCATATACAATAACACGCCACGCCCTCTCTCGCCTATCCGGCGCATCGCCTCGGCAAGCTGGTCGCCGCAATCGCAACGCAAGGAACCGAACACATCGCCTGTCAGACATTCCGAATGCACCCGACACAAAACAGGTTCACCATCCGTCACGTCACCTTTCACCAACGCCACGTGATGCTCCCCGTTAATCTTATTCACGTACCCGTACGCTTTGAAGAAACCGTACTTCGTGGGCATATCCGCCTCTGTCACCCGTTCCACGAGCATCTCCGTCTGCCGACGATAAGTAATCAAATCCGACACGGTAATCATCTTCATCCCGTGTGCTTTAGCGAATTCCATCAATTCCGGGGTACGCATCATCGTCCCATCCTCCCGCATGATCTCGCAGCACAACCCACACTCTTTCAACCCGGCAATCCGCATCAAATCCACCGTGGCCTCCGTGTGTCCCATACGCTCCAACACACCGCCTTTCTTCGCCTCCAACGGGAACATATGTCCCGGACGACGAAAATCCGCCGGCTTGGCATCATCCTCTACCGCTTTCATTGCCGTAACCGAACGCTCCAACGCGGAAATACCCGTGGTTGTATCCACGTGGTCAATTGACACGGTGAAAGCCGTACAATGATTATCCGTATTCGTGGTCACCATTTGTTCCAAGCCTAACTTTGTCGTCAAAGCCTTGCTCATCGGCATACAAATCAAACCTTTAGCGTATGATGCCATAAAATTCACGTTCTCCAACGTGGCAAACTCCGCGGCACAAATCAAATCCCCCTCGTTCTCACGATCCGGATCATCCACCGCGATAATTATTTTCCCGGCTCTCAAATCGGCTATCGCCTCTTCAATCGTACTAAACTTGAAATCTTCCATATCTTTGTTTTAAATTCTATATTTTAAATTCTCAAAACCCGTTCGCCAACAAAAAATCCAACGTCAATCCACCCTTAGGCTCCGCGGGAGATGCCGGACGCATTAACTTCTCCACGTATTTGGCAATCACGTCATTCTCCAAGTTCACGTTATCCCCGACCTGTTTCTTTACCAAGGTCGTTTCATCCCGCGTGTGAGGAATAACAGAAACGGTAAATACGCTATCCGATACCGACACCACGGTCAGACTAATCCCGTCAATCGTGATAGACCCCTTCTCCACGATATACCGCAACAATTCGCCAGAGGTCGCAATCGTCACCCGTATCGCATTTTCATCCTTCTCTCGCCCCACGATCTTTCCCATCCCGTCCACGTGTCCCGAAACAATATGTCCCCCCAATCGACCGTTCAAACTCAACGCTCTTTCCAGATTCACGGGACTACCCGCGCGTAACTCTCCGAGATTACTGCGCTGCATCGTTTCCGGCATCACATCCGCGCAAAAACTTCCGCTATCAAAAGAAATCACCGTCAGGCAAACCCCGTTCGTGGCAATGCTATCACCCACTTTCAAATCCTCCAACACCTTTTTCGCCTTCACCTCCAGCACCACACTCCGGTTTCCCCGCTTGATACCTTTTATTGTTCCTATTTCTTCTATTATTCCTGTAAACATACTAATTTTAGATTTATGATTTTAGATTTTAGATTTCCCCACTCAAATCCCCCGCTTTTAAATCACCAAATCTATTATCTTTTAATTTTTAACTTTTAGCTTCACGAGTATATCCTGTCCCAAACACAACACATCTGTTCTTTCTAAAGTGACGGCATCTGCCATTTTTTCAATACCGACACCTTCCACCGGGGTTTTGGCTTTTTCGCCTCCCACTATCTTCGGGGCGATAAAAGAGTAGACTTCATCCGTGAAACCACCGGCAAGAAAGCTGTAGTTCAAACCTCCACCGCCTTCCAACAAAATGGAATCCACCCCCATTTGTCCTAGTAAGAAAAGCAAGTTATCCACGTCTACCAATCCTTCTTTCTCCTCGCAAAGCAAAGTTTCAACACCCGCTTGCTTCAACGCTTCCAAACGTTCCTCCGCGGCAAAGCGGGTATGAGCCACAATCGTATGATATTTACCCGCGGTCTTCACAATTTGGCTATCCAATCCCAAACGGGCATTGCTATCCACGATAACCCGTATCGGCTGACGCACTCCCCGTCCTTCTATCCGGCAATTTAATAACGGATCATCCGCCACGGCAGTACCGATACCAATCATTACCGCCATCAGACGATGACGCAACTCGTGCACGTAAGCCCGTGCTTCCGTACCGGTGATCCATCTCGAATCGCCCGACCACGTGGCTATCTTTCCGTCCAACGTCATCGCCGTCTTCAATATTACCCACGGACGCCGTGTCGCTATATACTTCAAAAATATCTTGTTTTGCTCCCGTATCGTTTCTTCTTCAACCCCACAAACCACTTCTATCCCCGCTTCTCTCAATAAAGACAATCCTTTTCCCGCCACCAACAGGTTCGGGTCAGGCATCCCGACAAATACCCGTTCAATTCCGTGTTCGATAATCGCCTCCGTGCAAGGCGGAGTTTTCCCGTAATGGCAACACGGCTCCAAGGTCACGTACATCGTCGCACCCCGGGCATCTTCCGTACAATTTTTCAACGCATTCCGTTCCGCGTGCCACTCCCCGTAACGCTCGTGCCAACCTTCACCTATCACTCGTCCTCCCTTCACGATCACGGCTCCCACCATCGGGTTGGGATTCACGAATCCCGCTCCCCGTTCTGCAAGTTCTATCGCCCGCCTCATGTACTCGATATCTTTCTGTTTTACCATACGTGTTACTCCTTTCCAAAAACAAAATGCCCCGAATGTAATACATTCGAGGCATAGATTTATATTGTACTAATATAATATCAATTACAATTAACATCTCTTCTATCATCCGGACTTTAACCGTCGGTTCCAGAATTTCACTGAATCAGTCCCTCGAAAGGGAGTCGCGGACTATAACCGCCGGTAGGGAGTTGCACCCTGCCCCGAAGAAACATTTCACGAACACAAAAATAGTAAATATTTTCACGAATACAAACAAACAAGAAATAGATTTATAACTTATCTATTTCTTCAATAGACAAACCTGTACTTTTCATTATTGTTTCAACCGGCAAGCCCATCTGTTTCAAACTTCTGGCGACCTCTATTTTTCCTTCTACCAACCCTTCTGCTCTTCCTTCTACTAACCCTTCCGCCCTTCCTTCTACTAACCCTTCCAACTTAGCAGTACCCAGAACATCATTCTGGATCATTATGGCATCGATATGGCGATCATAAGCTTCACGCTCTGCCACATCCATATTATAATACACCAACTTCTGACGAGCTTCTCTCAATCCAGGAGCTTGCGTATCCGGATTAATATGACCGCTCTTGAGATATTCCACCCACTCCTCAAGCGGAGTTACCGCAACCTTATTAAACTCATTTACGCGAATCAAGAAATACTCCGGAAATATCTCGGAGGGGAGCCTACGTACGATAGCGCCCTTTTCTTTCATCGTTACCTGCAACAAATCCCCCGTGTGAACCCCCGTGAAAGTATTCTGACCGTGATACAAATAATCATCCCCCTTACCAATATCAAAATAAAGTATACTGATAGAATACACTTTTTTCACCTCCGAGTAAAGATGTCCCAACTCGATATGCTCGGTAATTGCTTTTGCAACCCCATAAAGTATCCGCTCAAGATAATATAATTCGCGGGTAATTTGAATCTCTACAATGATAATCTCATCCTCGCTATCCTTAGCTTTAATGTCCACGCGGTTAAACTTATCTTCCTCGTTTTGCTGGTTACTCTCGCTCTCGAGAATATCTATAATATGGATTTCTTTCCCCAACAACACGGTGAGAAAGCCTTCCAATACCCCGAAATTCGCCTTGTTCCTCAATAGCCGTTTGGCTGCCCAATCGAAACGAATATATTTATTTCTATCGTCCATACAATAGGATGTTTAGTATACTTCTACAAAGTTACGACTTTTTTCGACAAAGCGGGTATCAAATATAAATTGCTTTTCTCTCACGACGGATTCCTCGTCAACTCCTCTATTAAAGCTACCACCCTCTCCTTTCTCAAAATATACATCCCGATACGTTCGTCAGAAACACCTTCCCGCAAACGATACGTGTAGCGAGGTTCTCCGGTTTCCATATTGATCTCGAAAAACCGGAAGTCCACCGAAGACTCTCGTTTTAACGCCTCCGCCACCTCCACAATATGCGATGAAATAACAAATACTCCCTGTTTCAACCGTGCCAGTCCGTCCACCACCGCGAACGAAGCATCGTAAGCATCCTTCACGTTAGTGCCCCGGAATAATTCATCAAACACAACCACCACGTCCCCCGCTTCACGCACTCGTTCCACCACGTACTTCACCCGCGCCACCTCATTATAATAATGGCTATACCCCAATGACAAATTATCAGACAAATTAATCGTCGTGAACAATCCACGGAACACGGAAAGTTCCATTCTGCACGCGGGAACCGGAAAACCGCAATGTGCCAAATACACCGCCACCCCGAAAGCCTTCATGTAAGTCGATTTCCCTGCCATATTCGGTCCTGTCAAGAAACACAAGTGACGTTTATCATCTATCCGCACGTCATTCCTCACCGGATCGGGCAAAAAAAGATGAAACAAACCCTCTATTTCTATCTTTCTTCTCTCCTCGACAAAAACCGGGAAAGCAAAACCATGCTCCAGCGCGACGTGTCCTATTGTCCGTAAAGCTTCCAGCATATAAAGCGTATCCAACACCGTCCGTACGCCATCCGCTTCTTCTCCCCGGAAATAAAGGTCTAACTTCTCTCTCGACCAGAAAGTATCCTTTTTCCGGTTTGCCAGATAGCGCATACCGGGACGAGAGAGCACCTTAGCCACTTGCTCTTTCAATTCCCGCATGATCTTCGGCACCCGAACCGCGGGTACATCATCCATAAAAACAGCCAACTCGTGAATCAACCGCCCCAGATAGGACACGGCACGCTGACGCACGTAGTGATCGTTATCCGGCTTCACCCATCCCGCCACGGCACGTTTCGTCAAATGAAGCACGTCCCGTTTAGGCACCTCCTTCTGCTGCAAATATATCTCGATAAAACTCAATTCATCCCGCCGTATTTCCAAGAAGAAAGGCAACCGCTGCAAATAAACGATAGCCTCCACCCGTTCCCGAATACGCTCCGCGTCAGCCAACGGATTCTCGAATAACTTTTTCATGTACGCCCGCCCCCCATCCGAGCGGGCATAATCGAAATAGGAAAAGACACTTTTTCCCTCTCTCGCGGCGAATAACTCAAGGTCATTCAATGTCTGTTCATCTGTCTTGAATTCCATCTGACTCTTTTATATATTGCAGTAATTCCAAATCCTTACGCTCGTTTACTTTCCAAGTCTTTCCACCCCGTAAGACGAACAACTCGTCGCTAACCTCCATCACGTCCTCGAAATAATGATCGGTAATCAGTATACCTTTCGTCGCTTTTTCCCGGTGAATAATTTCTTTCATTTTCTGCACGTGCAACGGCATCAAAAAAGAAAAAGGCTCATCCAACAAACAAAACTTCGTTTCGGAAGTCAATATCAAATACGCCTCGATTATTCTCCGTTCTCCCGAGGAAAACGCCTTTATCCGTTTCCGGTAAACTTGCTCAAACTCCGGGAAGTCCGTTACAAACCGTTCAAAATCCACGCCAAAATCACCAAACACCCGCTTCACGGACAAACCGGAAGGAATAAAATCGTGCTGGGGTAAATAACGCATATCTTCCGGTCGCCTCTCGCTTGTCAACAAAACCTTTCCGTCAATCCCCACGTATTGATCCCGCAATTTCAATTCCCCGTACACGGCTTTCATCAAACAGGTCTTGCCGCAACCGTTCCGTCCTAACAAACCGAGTACTTTTCCCGTTTCGCAACGCAAAAACACGTCCCACAGTACACGTTTAAAACCATACTCCAAACGGAGATTACTTATATCAAGTCTATGCATCACCTTATGTAATAACCGACAAACAAAGCCGCCACGTATGTCAGGAAGTCAAACGGCAAAGTCGTTCCCCACAACCACCGGACAGACACCCCCACGTTCTTGTAATAATAGAAGATTTTCCACGCTTTCCGTTTCATGGCAAAATAGAAAAACGCCATAGTCGCCACCTTGAACCAAAACGTGGCGACTATAATTACCCCGATGACGGCAGGTGCTTTCATGCTATACGCGTACATGATTCCCCCGCAAGAGCAAGATACCGCAAACGCGGGAGCCATGTACATTCTATAAAAAGAGATACACGCCCTCAAAGTACACCCCGCCCCCATCAAATCCGTTTTTGTATCACCTTCCACGTGTCGGTTACCAGAAAACTCTCCTCCATCTGGTCGATCATTTCCATGAATTTCGTGATAGGCACGCCAAACGATATTAAATTATTCGTGATGCATTTTCTCGCCGACGGATCAAACATCCCGATCACGGCTCTTTGCGTCCCCTCCAGTTGTTCCCGGTAAGGATAATAAATAATAGAGGTACATCCCGCTCCAAAAGGAGAGATCACCGGTTCTTGCTTGACACTGTCAAAGTTGGCAAGAGTAAAAAGACCGGACAGTACATCAGGTGTCGCGATGAAAAATACCGCTTCCGGTTCATCCTGCTCCGTCAGATGATCCCAACGCTTGAATACCAGACAGTCACCTTTCCTCGGCAACACCGGTATAGTTTTCAATAACGCGTTCACTTGTTCCGGTGTACGTTTATAGCGTTCACAATGAGGCTCATTCTCCCCGTGTGACAAAAAATACTCGAACCCTTCACGCATCCCGTCACTAAATCCCAAGTAATATTTTCCCCCTCCGCAACCGACTGAATCCGGCAGGAAACAAAGTAGCTCACCTTTTCTTACCCGTCCGAGTTGAGCTATAATACAAGTATGTCCCACGGCTTTTTTTACGATAGTCGCGTTATTATTCTCTTTCGAATAATAAAAGGCGACAGGAAGTTCCGCATCATTGAAATACTTCTTCCAGAGTGCGGTAAAACGATCTCGTTTAACTATGTCCATGACCCATTATTTTTAGTATCAAACAAATATATATTATTTGTTTGTTAAAAACAAGCCCTATGCCAAAAATGACAGGAAGGACAGAACGGAAAAGTAAAACTAAAGTTAAATAATAATTATTTTTGTTTTATCATATTTGTAGTTAATTAGTATCATTTCCTATTCAATTCCCATTCATCTCCTATTCAAAGCCTATTATAATAGTTGAAAAATAGAAATTAAATAATAATTATTTAAAATTTAATACTTGAAAACTACTTGATAAAATCATGATTAATAACAATAGGAGAACTAAAATCGATAGAAATTTTTCTCAAACACGAGCCAAATAGCTACACGAGAAAATAGCTGCTATCGCTACTAAAAATAAAAAGGAGGTGTGTCAGAACACACCTCTAGTCTATAAAGTTCATAAAGTCGAGCCTCCGGCTCTTAAAGTCCACAAAGTCAAAAACACGATGATATTCAATATAATGATATACAAATCACCTACACATTTGACCTTACGACCTTATGGACTTTTAGACTTTATGAACTAGAGGGTGTGCTTCAACACACCCTCATAATAAATTCTATTTACAAATTACCAGATAGAAGCTCTCTGCTCCACGGGCAAATACAACGGATCGCCCTCTTTCACCCCGAATGCCTCGTACCAAGCACCGATATGCGGAAGAGCACCATTTACACGCCAGCGTCCCAAAGAGTGGGGATCGGATTTCGTTTGCAGACGGATTTGCTCGTCACGAACATTACCTGCCCACACGTTAGCGTATGACAGGAAGAAACGCTGTACCGGGGTAAAGCCGTTTGCATCGTTACCGAGCGGGGTTTCAGCCATCGCTTTTTGCAATGCCGTGTAAGCCACTTGCAATCCCCCGTGGTCGGCAATATTCTCACCCAAAGTCAATTCTCCGTTCGCGTTCAAATCGGGTAATACTTTGATATTGTTGAAGTAATCCACCAATACTTGAGCCCGTTTTTCAAAGTTCTCGGCGTCAGTAGCCGTCCACCAGTCTTTCAAGTTACCGTCCTTGTCGTACTGGCGACCTTGATCGTCAAACCCGTGAGTCATCTCGTGTCCGATCACCACACCGATAGCCCCGTAGTTGCAAGCGTCATCGGCGTTCATGTCGAAGAACGGGTATTGAAGAATCCCGGCAGGGAAACAAATCTCGTTCGTGGTCGGGTTGTAATACGCGTTCACGGTCTGGGGAGTCATCAACCACTCGTCTTTATCCACCGGTTTGCCGGCTTTAGAGATCATGTAGTCATAATCGAAATGATTGGAACGAACGATGTTATTCCAGTAAGAATCATTCTTGATTTCCAAGCTGGAATAATCTCTCCATTTGTCGGGATAACCGATCTTCACGTGGAATGCAGCCAGCTTCTCTTGCGCTTTCGCTTTTGTTTCGTCACTCATCCATGCCAAACCTTGGATACGTTCACCCAACGCTTTCTGCAAGTTAGCAACCAATTTCACCATACGTTCCTTTGCCGCGGCGGGGAAATATTTCTCCGTGTACATCTGACCTACCGCCTCTCCCAACACGCCGTTGACCGTGCTCACAGCACGTTTCCAACGGGGTTGCATCTCTTTTCTCCCGGACAGTACTTTTCCGTAGAACTCGAAATTCTGGGCAACCAAGTTATCACTCAAGTAACCGGCAGCGGAATTAATCACGTTCCATTCCAAGTATGATTTCAACACATCCAGATTTTCCTTGTTCAGTAAATCGGCAACCGCCTTCAATTGAGCGATCTGCCCGGCATTTACCTCTTTCAAGTCTTTCAACCCGATCGTGGTGAAATAAGTATTCCAATCCATCCCCGGAACTTCTTTCTGCAATTGAGCCACCGTGATTTTATTATAGTTTCCCTGCGGATCACGCAATTCAACCATCGATTTTGAGCTTTCAGCCAAACGGGTTTCCACTTTCATCACGTTAGCGGCAGCCTTTTGAGCCTCCCCTGCCGTGAATCCCGCTAACTGGAACATCTTAGCCACGTGCTCTTCGAATTTCGCGCGAATTTCTTTCGTGTGCTCGTCATTCTCCATGTAATAATCACGTTGTCCCAAGCTCAAGCCTCCCTGATAAAGTTGGGCTATATTCATGGAACTGTTCATTTCGTCAGCCCCCACGTACAACCCGAAGAAAGGTCCGAAACCGTCACGATGCATATTCGCGATCAATTGGGGAAGCCCTTTCCGGTTGGAAATAGCGGCAATCTTTTCCAGTTCCGCCTTGATCGGGGCAATCCCCTCGGCGTTTAACTTCGCGCTATCCATGGCGATATTATACAAATCACCCACTTTCCGGGCAACACTCCCCTGTTCGGACTGTTTGTGAGCCAAGTCCTCGATCAAACTTTTGATTTGCGTGCGATTGTTTTCCGCCAACTGGTCAAAAGAACCGAAACGGGAATACTCGTCGGTCAACGGGTTCGCTGCCATCCAACCTCCACAAGCGTATTGATAAAAATCAGTGCGCGGATTCGCCGTCTTATCGAGGTTCTCCACCCGAATACCCCCTTGGGGAGCGGCTGCTTTTTTAGTATTGCAACTTGTAGCCATTAATGCCAATGCAATAAAAGGTAAATAAATTGTTTTTCTCATATTATCAGTTTTCTAGTCGTCTTTTCCTTTCAAGCACATACCCGGAGAACCTGTCCCCGGGTAGTGACTGACAAAAGTAAAATATTTTGCAACAAAACGAAAACTGATCGGGCTATTTTTACCAGCCGTACCAAGCATCTTTCAACTCTCCCACGTTGATTTGGTCGATATTTTGATTATGCTCGTCAAACCATTTTTTCATCATTTCCCGTTCCTCGGAAGTTACGCTTCCCCGCTCACGGGTGATAAATCCCCCGCAAACGTCAGAATTCCAGCCTCCTCCCATTTCCAGACCCCGGTCGTGTAACAAAATTGCCAATTCCTGCAACCATGCTTCCACGACACCCAGATCCGTATCTGCCTTAAATTTAGCATCAAACGAGAATCCCAATTCTTTGAACTCTCCCTTGTGCAATTTTTTCCGCAATCTCTTTTTCATACGCTCTATTATTTATTATTCAAATTCTACCCGTGCATCCCGTAATCCCATGTCACTGTTCTTGTTCACCGAGGATGCCTCTTTCAACGTGCAGTCATGGATATTTCCCGGGTAAAGCTTCATAGGATTCAAACGTAGTTTATACTCTTCTTGTTTCACGTTCGGGTTCATCAAGTAGGTAACTTCTTTCCCGTAACGGTTATATAGCTGCACTATCAATTGATTTTTCCCTTTTTGCACGTGCAATTTCACCACCGTGTTATTCCGGGGCACTCCTCCCACGTACGAGCGCAAGGATACCCGTTTCCCGTTCAAAATAACTTGGGTTCCGTCGGCAACGGCAATCTCCACCAGAATATCTTGTTCCCGGTCACTGGTGAACTCGTGTAAAATCTCCACGGATTCCTTTTCTTCTACCGGAATTTTCACCTCCTCGCCCGGCTTTAAGTCCTGACGGGGTTTCCAACCATCCCCGACGATATCGATATTCTTTTTCAATCCCTCGGCATTACCGGTATAGGCTCCGCCCCGGGCACTGTACATGTACACGTTGCCCCAGTGTAAAGATCGGGAGTTACCATTCAACGCTTGAGTTTTACCACCTGTTAAAGTAACATCTTGTACTTCTCCATCTATCGTAAGACGTACCACCCGATCCTGCTCCCCTGCCGTGTAAACGACCGTCGGGGTCACCGTTGCCCCTTTCTTCTCGAAATGCCACGCGAAACCGACCGTACTCCGGTAACTGGAATAGTAATCCATACTTGAATGCGCATACACGGGTATAGCGTTAACCGCTGTCAACACTTTCGTTTTTAAAACTTGGTCGGGTACCGCCCGGAATGTATCCTCAAATTCCAACTTCACCACAATCATCCCCCTGTCCAGCTTCACGGTTCGCGGGATAGCCACGGATACCGTTTGCCCGTTTTGTTTCATGTCCAACACCTTGCCGTCAAGTAACAACGCCGCACGCTTTGCCTTGCCTATCACGCCTTTTAACTCGATCTCCCGATTGTCCGGCATTTTCTCGACGAACAAATAGAGGTTGTTCCCCCTACGGGTGATATCACCCCATTCCGGGGCATGGTCAAACGGATTCGCGGTGGTACTATAAATCGCTTCCCCGTAATTTTTCAGCCATTGTCCCATCGCCAAAAGAGCATCCTTCTCGAACTCTACCACGGAACCATCTCCCCGGGGACCGATATTCAACAAGTAGTTCCCTCCCCGGCTTACCACTTTGACCATACTGCCTATCTTCTCGTTGATCTTCGCGTCCAAATTACCCCGTTCCTGCCATGAACGATAACTCCACGTTTCATGGAAGAATGAAGCCGCGGTTTGCCAAGGCACCCCGATCTTGTGGTCAGGCATTTTATTGTCCGCCATCACGGCAAAGTCACCCCGGTCATTCCCCAAACGTCCGCTCACCATACATCGCGGTTGCAAGCGGGTCACCAAGTCGTACAATTCCTTACTCTGCTCCGCCGTCAAGGAACCCATGTCAAACCAAATTTCGGAGATCGGACCGTAGTTCGTCATGATCTCTTCCACTTGCTTCATACTAAACTCGTGATGTTTCGGGGAAATAGCATCCGCGTTATGAGGAGTAATCCCGTTGCCCGGGAAGTTCCAGTCTATCAAAGAATAATACACCGCGAACTTCACTCCCTGCCGCTGACAGGCATCCGACAATTCCTTCATCACGTCCCGTTTGAACGGAGTAGCATCCACGATATTGTATTTCGTGTACTTGGAATGGTACATACAAAAACCGTCATGATGCTTCGACGTGAACACGAGCGACTTCATCCCTGCCGCTTTCGCCAAAGCTGCCACCTCGTCCGCATTCCATTTCTCCGGATCGAACTGTTTCGCCACCGCCTCGTACTCCGCTTTCGGAATCCGTGCAAACGACTGAATCTGCTCACTGTATCCCGCCCGTACCGGTTCTCCCTTCCAAACTCCCCCCAACTCCGAGTACAAACCCCAGTGAATGAACATTGAAAACTTCTGATTTACCCAATCAGGATC
>QWCH01002053.1_pt1 | contig 27050 bp, 26 predicted proteins | sample 1972671 | NCBI WGS metagenome assembly QWCH01 (sample SAMN09866713, study PRJNA288562) | Human gut metagenome isolate term3_stool, whole genome shotgun sequencing... | isolation source: gut | host: Homo sapiens | place: USA: California
GAAATGCCGATGCCAGATTCGCTATGCGCCTGTTAGGGCGCTGCCGGTAACAGAGCCTTACAGGCGCATATGAAGAACCACCGGCTAGGCCGGTGGGTTCTTTTAGGAGAAGACATGAATGGTACATTGATGCTGTACTTAGATCAGTATGGAAATCATTTCTATGCGAGAACGGTCAGGGAGCTGCGGGAAAAGGTTGGAAGCAGTGGGAGTAGAATCCCAAAAATGTATGTTGAAAACGGGGCCGATGATGAGCCCCGACATGTCGGTTATGTCATCGCGGGGCATTGGCTGAAGATGTTTGCGCCAATAGAATTACCTGTAAATCTGTAATACTATGTTTATGTAACCCTGTATTTCTGTATATCGGAAATACAGGGTTCTCCTTGAGGAGTCAACTATATGAAATCACTTGATGAGTATAAAGATTTTTCTGAGCATGAGTGTCCTTTTTGTAAAGGATAGATATAAATATGAAAATATATCAGTATGATTCTGTTGAATATCTAGAAGTATTATATATATGTTTGCATTGCTACAAAAAATGGTGGGTTCAATATCAACTATGTGGTATTGAGGCAAATACATCGACGCTGTGAGTACAGTTACTATATAAATAAGTGATAATATCCCGTAGTCTCATATGCTTTTTATTGTATTTTTGAAAGTGTAATACAGTTACCTGGATTTAATTGGGAAGAAAATTGGCAACACGCAGGACAATGGAAAGATGCACGTTATGCAGTTTAGGATTTCGCTGAGTCATATAATTTGAATGAAGAAGATGAAAATCGTATCGCCGTGCTTAACAGGGATACGGGGGAAGTCAGCGTGTGGGAACTTACAATCCAGAAAGAATATGATATTACAGAGGTAGTAGCATAAGGGAAGTTTGCCTTCCTTTTCGCCTCAGAAATGGGCCTAGAATCGTTTTTCTAGCGTTTCACGGGATATGCCCAAAAAAAAGAAAGCCCCGGAAAAGGGGCTTTCCGGGGCTTTATCACTACTTCAAAATTTCTTCTTCAAGCGCAGCAATCAGTGTGCTTCGTACTAGCGGGCAGAAAATACGCTCTACGGGGCTACTCGCGACCTTATTGGTTGGCTGTGGGTGTTTCCTTTCTGCATATTGCCGTCGTGGAGTGTTTTTTAAAATGACGTGGATACTCTTCTGTGTGTCTTTTGATCAAAATAATATGCCCTCATTGGAATATTTTTACATATTTGTGTATGAAGTATTCTCGCTTTAGGCACATCCATTTCGACACGAGAACCAGTAAAGAAAACACTGGATGTCATCGATGAAACAGCCATTTCTGATACAAAAATAGTGATTATTTCTTCAGAAGGTACATCTTTTAAATCGAATTTTGATCTTGCATCAGCACTAAACAACAAACTACATTTGTTTATTTGTTTTAATTCTAATGCAATACATTGAATTTCTTTAACATCAACACAGTCAAGAATGACTTCTTTTGCCTGTGCATGTACAAAAAAAATAAGTATAGATATTAAGAATATAAACAACTGTACTATTCTATATTTTTTACTGTGCATAATAGTTGTGCATCATCAAAATTTGTTACAAGTACAAGTTTCCAATCCACAGGGGCTTCACGAAAATATGAAAACGTAAAAACAACGGAACTAAGAGGAAGCAAATAAGAACTTTTTGATTCTTTACCCAATTCATTATAACTGTCAATATTTACATCTGCACAACGTACTGGATTTAAATTCTTTATATGTACATTAATAACTGAAGTTGCTGAAAAAAACAAAAAGAGAGGAGAAGTATCTCCCCTCAAGAGATCTGTAACAATAGGTGTATTTTTTATCAATGCCTTTTGAGCTGTTTTTTCGGGTAAGATTCGTTGTATTTTACATTTGCAGTTTGGATGAGGACGTTGTGGTTTTTCAAAAAAAAGTTTTTTAGCAAAAGATTTGCATTTCTCACAAGCTCCTTCTTCTGGTGTAACAATCCAAATATCAGGCTTGAGTAGTAATTCTGGATCAAGTTCACGAAGTCTTTTAGATGCACGCTCTTCTTCAAGATCTTTTATTAGTTCCTCAAGTGTACCATCTCTGTACATAGCATCCTCTCTTACGTTATCGTTGCTGGTAAAGAGTTACTAGCAAAATTCAGACAAGAAAAAAGATTGAACAATGTCAGCATATCAAAAGTCTGTCTGGCTTGGGGACCTGATGCGGTACAGGAACCTTGAAAAGCTGTGGGTAGGTATTCGGGCCGATCCGTCCACCGTGTCCGTCGCGGTTCCTCAGACTACTGAAACCGTGGGCATCGGCAGGGCGAAACGGATCAGCCGGGATTGGTGGCTTTTCGAGTCAGAGAGCGGCGAGTACGGGCTTGTGGCCACAAAGGATACGGTGAAGTGGATACTGGACTAAAAATTTTTCGCCATACTTCGGGCATCGGCCCGTATTACAGGAAAAGCCCGGCATCACAGTTTGATGCCGGGCTTTTCCGTTGGGGGCAGTTCAACCGTAGGTCGTAATGGGAGATGCCTCCCCATAGGGTGAAGAGAACCTTCAGGCCGTCAGAATCGGAAGAGATGCCTTCCTGAAGAGAAAGGCCGCATTTGTTCTGGACGTAGTTTTGAATATCGCTTTTGGTAAAGTCTGAGGAGTGGTTCCAGAAATTGATGAGGCCGTCTATGGCGGCGGCATATTGGGGAGATGCCTGAGCGTCTTCCGAGGTTTTGCCGGAGGTCAGGAGCATTCTTTTCATCACGGAAAAGACGGCATGGCGGTAGTCGGACTGGCCCATGTCTTCTAGGCTGGAGAGGTGGAAGAACGTGAGCAGCTCTTTGAGCGCGTCTTCAGGTTGGCGATTTTGGAGGAGGCATTCCATATTGAGGACACCGAGGAGGGATTCCGTTTGGGCCTTGGTGAGCTTTCGTGCGGAGCGGAAGAACTCGGGCTTCTCCCATGTCCGGGGGGCGGGCTGTTCCAGTTCCTTGGGGGCCGTCTCTTGCCGCTGGCGTTGTCTGAGACGTGCGGCTTCTCTCTGGCGCTGTTGTCTGAGCAGGGCCGCTTCCATCGTATTGAAGGCTTCAAGGAAACGTTCCTTCCATGCCGCCGCCTTTTTGCCGGTGAAGCCCATCGCGAGGAAGACAAAGCCGTCGCGGGTGAGCCGGTAGGCGGGATATTTTCGGACACCTATGTCTAAGTCCTTGGAATATTCGTATAGCTCAAAATTGAGCTGACGAAATTGGGGGGAACATTCCAAGTTTTGAATGTCGCGGAGGACGTTCTTGTGCTCCTTGTCGAATACCTGAGCGATGACGAGGGAGGTAGTCGTAGGAATGCCGCTTTCGGTTTGGATCATGTCTTCAATGGTGGGCTCGAAGACTTCCTGAGTGGTGGCCTGTTCTATTTTCATCCTATTTTCCTTTTTGAAATTATTCGTTTGGCGTATCGCTTTCTTCTTTGAGGTCGAGGGAGTTCTTCTGTTTTTTGAGTTTTTTGAGTTCTTTTGCGGTCATTTTTCCCCATTCATTGACGATAACAGCCTTGTGTTCGGGAAGAACCACGTTTCGCACCAGCGTATAGCCGTCAGGAATATAGCTGTGGTAGGGGGGATTCCATTTCCAAAGAGCGAGAACGGATTGCCATTCTTCGGATTCGAGAGGTTTAAGCAATAAGGGAAGGGGCAGTCCGAGAGAGTCCGAAATGGCTTGCATTGTATTAAGCGTCAGACCTATATCCCCGCCTTCACTGAGGAGACTGTAGGTTCTTCCATATGAAATCCCTATAATCTCAGCAAATTGCTGTCGAGAATACCCCCATTCATGATAGAAACGGATGATATGGGATTGGAATATCTTTGAATAATCTTCCACAAGACGATCTCCCTTCAGATTACATTAATCAAAAACAGAAAGAGGCTTAAAAGGTTCAGGAGAGCAAGAACGCTTCCTCCTATCCAAACTTTGCGCGGGATATGGACGATAACGGACATCTGATCCTTTAGAGTGGCCAAAGCGGTTTGTGCCAGCAGTTTTTTGAAAGAGGTTTCCTCCACAGTAGCCTTCATCGTTGTGGGAATGCTTTTCATCAACTGTTCGGCGCTGGAGCGGGCGAAGGAGAGAGCTTTTTCCGATCTCGCTTTTTCCGCGAGGTCAAGCTCTAGACAAAGGGTTTCGATTTTTCCGCTGAAATCATCGAGAATTTTTCTCTGGCTTTCAAGTAAATCTCTCTCAAATTTGGCAAGGATAGTATGGAGGATACAGATCGAGTCCTTCCGGTCAAGGCTAACGTGATTTTCCTTCGCAATAAGAGCGATATATTCCTCAAGAGAATCCATTTAGAGCACCCTTGCGGCGTCAAGCATGGTGAAAACACGTTGTCTGATCATACCGATGCGATGCCGAGTCATGAGGTCATAGTCCTGTGGAGCTTGTTCCTCATCGCAAACTTCGGCAAAGGTGAGGCGATCCTTTTGCAAGAGGGCAAAAGATTTGCCGAAGGTATCTTTTGGAAAATCGGGATAATATAATACCGCGCTTACGTGAGCCCTGTTTTCCCGGTACACGCCAAAGTCCTCAAAAGATTTTCCGCCCCGTTCAATAGTGCCAAAGAAGGGATTCAGCCAGACGATGATACGGGCTTCGGGGGCGAACTGCGTCACAATTTGTTTGAAGCCGTCGACCGTACCGGTGAGGTTGTCGCCCCCCACTATAATGACATGGAAGGTCACAGTATGTTCCATCGAAACGAGAAGGGGCGTAATGGCATTTGTTACCATATAGTCCAAAAGCGGCACAAAGGAGCTGGTCCCGTTGTCGATGACGAAATGTTCATTTTCCTCCCCTTGGGCAATAAGCTCGACGAAGCGGTCAAATTTGGTTTTGTCGATGTTGTTTTCCACCATAATGTTGACCCGCACGGCGTGGAGGGCTTCATAGGCGATGAGGGTAGGGTAACGGGATCGCAGTCGATACAGGTGGTTTTGACGCCTTTGCTGATAAGGTATTGAGCCACGATGTAGCTGACGAGGCTTTTGCCGGTTCCCCCTTTGGGGTTCAGAAAGAAGTGAACATGGGCCATCATTTTTCTCCTTAGAAGAGGGTTGGATCGTCTTTCTTAGCAGGGTTCCAGTCGACCCCTTTGACGCTGAAATCCTTGAGAGCAGTGCTCGTTTGAGAAGCCGGAGTAGTCTCCGGCTTTTTTTCTGGCGTAACAGCTTTTTGGCCTAAAGGAATAGGTGATTCCACCTTGCCGCCGGTTCCTTGCAAAGCCCTCACATTCGCCCTGAACGACTCATAGGAACTTGGGTATTTCCCCGTATCTTTTAGAGCTTTCCATACGCTCCTCAAAGACCAGCCGTCTTGGAGAGAGGTATTGATTTCAGCCCATAAAGAAAGAACGAGAGGGCGGCAGCGGCTTACTCTGTCGGAACACTTTGCTTTTCTTAGAGTTTCTTCCCTCAGTATCTCTGAAAGGCTTGCAGTCATAAAAACTCCCTGTTTGGTTCCTACTGTTAGGCTTATAAAATGTCAATTTAAAGAAAAAATATTGAATGAAATTTTATATAAATCGAAATATCTGATTCTGTAACTCGCTGCAAATTTTTTATATAAATCTGTAATAATCAGTAATTATTTTATCTTATTCTGTATTTCTCTGCACAATTCTGTAAGTCTCTGTAAAACTCTGCAAGATTCTGCAAAACTCTGGATAACTCTGTTTTTCGTATATTTTGACAGAAAATTGCAGAAAGTGATATACGAAGTACAACGATGAAAAAAGGGCAGGATGTGTGGCGTGGGCCTACGCCCACCCCACGTTCCCTTATTCGCACTGGCGTGCTCAACGGGAACCATCCTGCCCTGCGGGGCTCAAAGGCGTGACAAAACGCAAGCTCGATCCTTCGGTTCGGAAAAAAGGAACCGACCCAAATGCCCGCCGAAAGCTCCTCCCCTTGAAGGTGTACTGCACGAAAGAGGAACGGGCCGTGATTGAAGGACAGGCCGAAACTGCGGGCATGAGCGTTTCGGAATACCTGCGGAATGTTGGAAAGGGGACGCCGGTGAAAAGCCGGGTGGACGTGCAGGCGATCAAGGCGCTTGCCAAGGTCTACGCTGATCTGGGCCGGGCCGGGGGCTTACTCAAAATGCTTCTAAAAAACGAGGAAAGGCTCATTGGCTATTCTGGGGAACAACTGAGGCAAATGACCAACAACACGGTAGGCGAGATCAACAGGCTCCAATCTTCCTTGGCGTTGATTTCTAAAAGAATTTTAAGGGACTAGATTATGATTGCCCGGCGCTTGCGCATGAACACTCCATCAAAAAGCAGCATTACCCGGCTGATTGCCTACCTTACAAATTCGCAGGGGAGCAGCAACCGGGTACAGGACGTTCGCATAACGGGATGCGAGTCTGAAGACGCTACATGGGCGAGCATGGAAATGCTGGCCGTCCAGCAGCAGAACACTCGGGCAAAGAGCGATAAGACCTACCACTGTATGATCAGCTTTCAGGAAGGGGAGCACCCCTCCCCGGAGGAGATTGCGGAGATCGAGCAGCGGTTTTGCGAAAGTCTTGGCTATGGAAGTCACCAGCGCGTGTCCGTCCTGCACGGCGACACGGAACACTTCCATCTGCACATCGCCATCAACAAGATTCATCCTGAAAAGCTGACTATCCATGAGCCCTTCTATGATCATAAGGAACTGGCCCGTGTCTGCACGGAGGTTGAACGGCAATACGGACTAGGCGTGGACAATCATACGTTCCGAACACAGGCCCGGCCCAACGCGGCCATCAACATGGAGAGGGCGGGGGACATAGAGTCTCTCACCGGCTGGATACAGCGTACCTGCCTTGCGGATTTGAAGGATGCGCGGGACTGGAAGACGTTCGGCGCTGTTTTGGCGAAGCACGGCCTGACGCTGAAGGCTAGGGGAAACGGCTTCGTTTTTGCCTCTGGTGAGCTGCACGTCAAGGCCAGTTCCATTGATCGAAGCCTTTCCAAAACCTCTTTGGAAAAACGACTCGGAAGGTTTGAAGGTATCACCCCGTCCTCTTCTGTGGAGTCACAAAAGACCTATGAGCGCAAACCCTTATCGGCAGGCGCTTCTCGCTTGTGGAGTGAATACCAGCGCGAAGAACAGGAGCGCCAGAACAAGCGCGAACGCCTGCGGCAGGAACGTATGGAACAGCGGGAAGAGGCCGTGAAGGATTTCCGCCTCAGAAACCTGCTCATCAAGAACATGACCAGCGGCATCCTTAACCAGCTCATCTTGTACCGCTTGAGCCACAATCGGCTGAAGAAGCAGCTTCAGAAAAAGCAGTGGATCGACTGGTTGAAAGCCAAGGCCGGGCAGAGTCTTTATTTTTAGGATCAGTGTTCAAGGAAAAACAATACAGTCTTTTTGCTTTTTTCTCTGGCCTTCAATGCATTTTTTCATCTATGCTTACGCCAAAAGAGGAAGTATGGCGCGGGCAATACTTCCCACGAAACGATGGAAGGCAATCCCAAAGACCGTGGGGAGTTCTTCCTTACAAGTTTGTAGCCGTCTGACACCGGCTACAAACTTGCCAAAGGCTTCGCCTCTGGACTCCGGGAGTGTTCGGCGCTTCGCTTCTCACACTCCTGAAAGAAAGGCAGAAATTCAATGAAGAAAAAAAGCATCAGAGAAACACGGTTCCCGTCCAGACGCTCTGTACGCATGACGACAGCAGAGGATGAAATACTGAGGGAGCAAGCTGTCAGTGTCGGGCTGTCGGTGTCCGAGTATATGCGCCGAATCATGTTCGGAGGTCGGCCCATCATGGCCAAAACGGATGCGCAGACCATCAGGGAACTACGGTGCCTAGGCGGACTACTCAAGCACCATTTCGGCATGGTAAAAGCAACAGAACTGACGGAGGTCACGGCACAAATGAGCTGCACTCTGGAGAGTATTCAGGAAGCCATAGAAGCCATGAGCAACCCGTCATGATTCTGAAAAAGCTCAAGCGTACCAATCTCCAGAAGACCAAGACCGCCATGATCGGCGGACTGGTGGACTATATTCTTACCCAAAAGGACGAAGATGGCTTTGAAAAAATCTGTACAGCTTCGGCCTCAATTTTGTAGCAAGGACTGCCAGCGCATGGAAACAGGAGATGATTGCTTTATCACAAGAGACCATACACAGTAAAATGCCGGTCACACACTGGGTTATGTCATGGCAGGAAAACGAGGCCCCCACCAGAAAACAGGTACGGCAAGCTGTCGGAATTTTTCTGGAGCGCATGGGCTTGAAAGCCCATCAGACCATTGTGGCGGCCCATATAAATACGGCCAATTTTCACGTTCATATTGCGGTCAACAGGGTGCATCCTCTTACTGAAAAAGTGGTGCAGCCGCACAAGGGCTTTGACATTGAGGCAGCTCACAGAATCGTTGCTGAAATCGAACACAAACAGGGCTGGGCCAGTAACCAACATGCCCGCTATTGGGTCAACGAGCGAGAGCACATCGTCCGCAAGCAGCAACGCAAGGTCACCAAGCCCAAGGCCGAAGCCGAGGACTTTGAGAATGCCACGGGCGAGAAGTCGGCCCAGCGCATGGCGCAGGAAAAGGGCCATGCCGTCATCCTGCGTGCCGCAAGCTGGCATGAGCTGCACGCAGGATTGGCCGAAGTGGGCATGAGATTTGTACGCAAGGGTTCAGGAGCGGTCATCTATGTTGGAGAAACTCCGGTCAAGGCATCCAGCGTGGACAGAAGTTTCGCTCTGGGCAGGCTGTGCAAGCGACTTGGGGAGTTTGAAGAAAGTCTCTGTCTCTCTGTTGTTCCCCCACCAGAGCCGGAACCTGTCAGCCATGTTTGCGCCAAGGAATGGCACGAATATCAGGCCCAACGCCGTCAGCTTGCCGAGGAACGCCATCTTGAGCATGAACGCTGTACCGAAAACAGGCAGCGGGAAAAGGAGGCACAGCAGCAGGAGCGACAGGCAGTCCTTGCCAGAATGGCACCTCACGGTCTGCCGCTGCTCAATATCGCCCGGCATTTCCTGCTGCTCCAGCAGCAGAGCCAAAAAACGGAAAAGAAGAAAAAACAGGCCAAGGTACGCCACAGCCTGCCCCGCTTCAAGCATTGGCTTGCCCAAAAGAATCACAGACTTGGCCAGCTCTGGCGCTTACGCAACCGCATCACGCCGGATATGCAGATCAAGGAATTTCGTTTCCATCAGCAATGCAGGCTGAAAAGCCCGTTATACGCCTTTCAGGCAATGGTACAGGCAAAATACGCCGATACGCGCATGGAACAGTCTCGGCTGGATTCGGCTACAGCCCTGTATCTTCGTTGTGCGGGATATACAATGGATGCCGTTGACCTAGAGTTGTTCAGACACACCCCCTGCTCTTTCACAAACACAGAGCTGCGCGACAGTCTTGAGCGACGCACAAGGATTCTACAGTACGCATACGGGACAGCAGGCGACATCGACATTGCGGCCTCTCGCCCAACGCCGGAAAAGGTGCAGCGGTTCATTGCCGAGGCTGAACAGAAGGAACAGGAGTTACGCAGTGCCCTTGAACAGCAAAAGCGGCTGCGTACTGGCGATCCGGTTGCGGCCTACCGTGCCCATTCCGCGAATCTGCGGCAACACCTGCCCAAAGCTGACCAGTCCACTCTGGACAGAATGATAGCCCTGCGTATGCGAACCAATGGCCACAGTCGGGAGATTATTTTCAGGATGCTCGTGGCCTGTTCTCCTACCGCCCCCAAAAGCACTTCGGGCAGGGAGCAGGTGCAGCGTGCCGAGCGTATAGCGGAATACGCCTTCTGCTTACAAGGTACGCATGACATGATGAAGAACAAGTCTTACTGGCCCATGTGGCGCAAGATTGAAGGCGTTGTGGAAGTGCAACCGCAGAGAGAGGAGCAGGCGTGTGGAGAAGAGCGCCAGAGGAAAGAGACGCGGCCCATGAGGCGGATGCGATAGTCTCAGGATAAAAGGGAAAGGCCCGGTTCATAGAACCGGGCCGCCCGCACACAACGCCGCTATCCGAAAACGCGAGCCAGATCGCGATTGTAAAAACCGTTCCTGAGACGGGAATCCGGCACGTAACTGTTCCTGACAATATCTCGCGCCTCTGGAGATTCCCAGTTTTTCACTACTTTCCCGTGGGCAGCCAGAACGCGAGCATGCCGAATGGCAGCCTCCAGGCGCGATACGGCTGCATCAGCCGCCGCTTCTCCCATACAGGTCAACATGGTATTACGGTATTCGGCAACATCGATTTTCATAAGCTCGTCATAGGTGTACTTGTCGATACAAGGTGGCAGAGAGGCCTGATTGAAACCGAAGACATACCGTAAGTTATTCAGTTCTTCGGGGGTCAGGGCGGAAAGATCTATATGATCCCCTATCAGCTCAGGCCTTATTTTTCCATCAAGACGATACTCCATCCCCCGCACGTCCACATGGTTCAGGCCCACCCTGCGTGACCCGAAGGAGGCATCGTTGTCAATACCCGTGATCTTCACACCTCCTGTGTCCGGGTTGATATGCACGAGATAGTTATCGGCATGCCGATCCACCTGCCCGGAAAGCAGATCCGCCCACTCAAGCTTGTTGCATTCGCGTATGGGGTTGGCGCGTGCGATGTTCAGCTTGCCATTGTTCTGCATATAGTCCAGGGCCTGTGTAAGGTTGAGTTCTTCTCCGCCCGCCGTTCTGCAAACGGGATTTCCTGAGAGCAAAGCGCGTGCCGTCTTGCCGGGCGCGGCCTCCATGAAAAGGCCGATTTTCCCATCATGGCTGCCAATGCTGGATTTGGCGATGACATCCCCGCAGCCTATGGCTTCGGCTGATCGGGAGGCAGCCACGTTGATCTGCATGACCCGCACCCTGGCATCATAGCCCAGAGCACCCGCGCAAAGATGATCAAGCCCCTATCTGGCCCCCAGCTCCGGCTTGAAGACCAGAGTCTTGTTTTCCCCGTCACTGCCGCGATAGGTACAAAGATCCACACTGTTGACCGCACCCTGTCCCAGAGTCCGGCTTTCCTTCAAAACCCCATCCCCGGCCTCAAGCTCCAGCTGATCCGTGGGGATGCCGCGCAGGGATGCTTCCATCACGGTCTGCAAATCCAGATTATGCTCGTAGGCCATGGCGATATACTCTGCCCGGGCGTGCTTGTTCCCCCCGGTCTTTTCCAGCATATCGTGGATTTCATTCAGTTCGGTGTGGTAGGGGATGTGGTTTGCAACGGCCAGAAAAGCCGTCAATGCAGGCGGAATCGACTTTTTCTGTGCTTTTAGGGTTTGTGCGAGCGCGAAAGCCTCTTGCACCCCCTGACTTCGCGGCAGGAGTGACTGCAATTCCCCAAGCCTTCTGTCCAGAGAGGCTCTGTCCAGCCTGCCTGCCCTTACATCATTCAGCAGGTCGGACACCTTCGGGTTATAGACCGCTATGTCGCGTTCCAAGTCCTCTCCGTGTGAGATAAGTTTGCCCACCTCCTTGCAGACATCCCCATCCACACGGGGCAATATATTGTTCAGGGCCGAGGCGACCCCGTCCATAGGCGAGGCATTGGTCAGACTGTCCAGACGCGCCGATGAACGGGCCAGCATCCCCTCAAGAGCACCAAAGACCCCATCATCAGACTGGAAGCCTGCCTCGCTGCGATTTGCGGCAAGCTGGCTCTTCAGCTCTTCCACCTTGTTACGCAGAGTGTTGATTTCCTGCCGGAAATCTTCCAGTGCCATCGGCTCCTGCTGATTCTGCCGATTCTCCAAGATGTCGATACGCTCGAAAATTTCCGTGGCCTGCTCACGCACGGAGTCCAGCAGATGGCCTCCGCCATGCATCTCGGGGGCCATCTGCGTGATGCCTTCCCGCACGCTTTGGGGGGCGGGGCCTTGCCCCATCTGCATGACGGCGGCAAAATTCAAGGCTTCTGCCGCGCGGAACTGGGCGGACCGGCTCAGGGATTCCAGTGCCGGAGGATGCTTGCTCGTGGCGGAGCAATAGGCATCAATAGCGGTACTGAGCGCGTTCTGCGCCTCCACAAATTTTTGCAGTGCCTTGTACGCCACCTTGGAAATGGGGTTTTGGGCAAAATCACTCACCGAAACAGCGGACAGCTCCTTGCCTGCCGCATCGCAGACCGCCGCTGCCTTCTCCATATTCTTGTAGGCGGATCGCCCACGGGAGAAGATGCCGGGACGTGCGGCATTGGTCTTAATGACGGCAAGGTCCTGCCCGTCGAGGCAAGGCAGGCCGCCTGCCCGTTGCACCGCTTTCTGTGCCATCGCCCGTATATAGTTTTCGGCTCGCTGCAAATCCTGAAGCGGGGGGTGGGGACGGAGGCATCCGGTGTCTGACCTTGGGAAACAGAGGGCGTGGCGGAGGGCGACGGCCCTTCAAGAGGGGTGGAAATGACAGGCGTACTCGGAGACGTTTGCGTCAGGTTTACTAACTGGCTCATAGTACCTCCCCCTCTACACAGGCAGCCAGTACCGGGGGTCAACATCTTCATCGGAAGTCTGAAGGGCTTCCAGCAGGCCGTCCACGCTGCCTCCCGCCTTCAGGATTTCCCCCTTTTTTGTGAACGACCAGAAAAGCGTATCCGCATCCAGAAAAAGGGTCAGAAGCTCCTCCTCCGGCCTGAAGGTCAGGCAAAGATTCACCAGTTGAAAGGCATTTTCCACGCTGGCCCGCTCCTCTTCCGGATCACCGTAGCCCCTGTCCCAGGGCAGGGAAACAGCCAGACGCAGGTTTTTCGCATCCAGCAGATATTCCAGGCTTCCGCCTTGCAGGCCGGAGCCGCGCAGGCCCAGCCCCAGATAGCGCACGCCCTCTTCCGGGGCGGCATCTCCGAACAGAAACTTCAGATCAGCGAATGTTGTCCGACGGGGCGGCAGGGGACGGTCATCCGTGGCAAAAAATCGGAAAGCGGTCTCCCTGAGCCTGTCCACGGCATCCCTCGGCAGGGGGGCTGGGGAATTTCCTCAAGCAGCTCTGCCATGCCTTCGGGCAGGGCGGGCAGAACATCCATCATGGCAGCCATGCAAAACTCCCTGTAACGATGTCACGCCGCCTGTCTCAGCGCAGGTTTGGCGTCGTATGATTCCGTATGGGTTCGGCTCAGGCTCCGGCCCGATTGCAGTTTGAGCAGACGCAGGGTAAGCGTGTTGGTCCGCTCATAAGTGTCTTCCGTCACCAGCCTGACTTCCTGCAGGGCGAAATCTGTTTTGCCATCTATCTGAGGCTTCTCTCCGCCGGCACTGGCGGCATTGTAGGCATCCACGGCATCCTTGCGCATGGTGGAAACCAGCTCTATCCTGAAATCTTCCCTCAGGGGGAGCTTTTGCAGATCAGCCTGTATATCCTCTATGGTTTTTGGCGAAACCCCGGCTGCTTTAAGCAGGGCGGTAGCCTCACGTTTGCTGTTCAGCACATAGGCCCGCACACGTTCAGATCCCTCCAGCGTGCCGTTTTGGTGGGTGGTGACGCTTCTTTCCTCCTCAAACTCCCGGTGGACCAGGGTTGCTTCTGCGGAGAGTGGTGGCTTTGCCGCCTGAACATCGCCCGCGATATCCACTCGGCCAGCAACCTCTCCGGCATAAAAGGCTGCGTTGTCTATATTGTCCCCTATTCCCTCTGCCGTATCCTGAATATCTTCCGGCCCCAGACTCGCTTCCACCTTCACGCTCACCGTGCCGTGTACGGTTCTGGTGTGCTGTATCCGATCTCTGTCACTTGTTGTTGTCCAAAGGGCGGAAATCCCCGCTTCCGCGCCGATGCCGAACGAAAGGATATCCACATCCTCGTCAACGGAAATGCTGGCACCCAGTTTCAGTTCCGCACTCGCTCCCACACCCGCTGAGGTGACGCTCCTGACATTATTTGCAAGGCCCAGGTGGTCGGAACCGGCTCTGCCGCTCAGGAGGGCTGATAAAAACATATGGCACTGGGCCTGATTGGGGAAGGTCAGGTCACAGCCTGCACTGCCCTGAGCGTTCACCCCCACCTTGGCCTCCACAGCATTGATGACCGAATCCAGCTCCACTTTCACACCAACGCCCAGACCTACCTTTGCCCCTTTCATCAGCGTCATGTGGTATTGACCGTCATCGCCCTTCCAGACGCTGATCCCGTTTTCTCTGGCCACTTCAAGATGGGCACTGACTTCAGCCGCTCCGGCCTCCACAATGGGCACATCGACAGAAACGCCATCGGTCTTCTTGAAGGTGAGGCTGTTACCGGCTTCCTCCAGTTCGCCCATGTACGCTCCGACCAGCCTGTCGATTTCCGTGAAGGTGTCCGCCCCCTGAAGTCCCTTTTGCGCCAGACCGGCAAAAAAGTCTTCCTTCATGCCCTCAAGAGTCCTCTGCAGGTACAGCTCGGCGTGTGCTTCAGAAATGCCCATGTCTGTCAACTGTTTGAGGCATCCACTGTAGAAGTCCCAGTCTTTCAGCTTCGCGGCGTGCTCCGCATACTTCCCCCTGAGCTGGGTCACTGTAGTGATATCGGGGCGTTGGGCAAACTGCTCGCAGACAGCAAGGGCGGCAACCTTTGACAGAGTTCTCTGTTCCTCTCTGGTATAGGCTTTCTGTGCGTCCGCCAGAGTTTTGCTGACATCCTGACGCAGCTCTGTCCGGCTATTCTGCGTCTGTGCCAGAACTTCACCCTGCCTTTGTCCTGTGCCGATGACGCGCCTCATTTCGTTGCTGACATCTTGCTTATATATTTCGTAGCGGTCTTTCTCGTCCTTGCCAAGAGTATTTATGGTCTCCCCTTTTCTATGCTGGATATTTGTGAACTCATGATTTATCTGATTCAGAGCTGAGTTCGAATCAAAGTGCTTAAAGAACAGTACAGCCTTAGCCCTTCTTCTCAATTCAGGACGTTCCTCCGTATTTTGGCTGTTTGAAGGCGCATCGGCACACATATGAAGCAGTCTTTCCCTGGCCTCATCGAATGCCTGTAGCCCGGCAGTAGTACTCAGATCGGCATTTCTAAGCGTTCTCAGCGTTTCCCTGAAATCCTTGCCCAGCGTATCATCCGATCCCAGCGTAGATCCCCTCATGGTCTTGCCGTCAAGCCTGCAATGCTTCTGAAAATGCACACCATTGAGCAACTGCTGCTTTTGCGCGTTGGATGTTTCTGGATCGCTCAATATCTTTTCGGTCATCAGGATTCCGGTGGCCAGAGTGGCACCTTCCATATTGGGATTCCGCGTTTCCGGGCTGATACCCAGGCGGTTTGCCATCCTGGTGCGACGCGGGTCGCTCCTTACGGCCCTGTCGGCATCTTCCAGTTCGGCCTTGCGAAGACGCAGACCGTGCGCGGCTCCAAGAGCCGCTTCTGCGCCGTGTTCTTTTTGCTCCGCAGTCTTTCCTCCCTGCGTATCCTTCACCGTACCCTCGAATATTCCTTCGAGACTGCTGTGCGGGTTCAACCCCAGAGAACGGTACAGGCCGCTCAAAGCCGCCCCCGCCGCCCACTTGGGGTCAGCCGCCTGAGCCTGAGCCAGAAAACGCACCAGAGTTTTCTTGCTGCCCAGACCAAGAGATATGCCTTCAACCGTTTCCCCAAGCTTTTTCAGTTCGCGTCTGCCGCTGATGCCCGCATCCAGATTATTTTGCAGCATGGGCATGGTATTGAAGGGATCGGGCAGACCTGCCTTGAAATCATCAAAAGACAGATTCGGATTTCGGGCCTTTTCGGCAGTCCACAAGACCTGGATCAACGTCAGGTCAACCTCTTTCAGCCTACGCCCCTGCCTGCCGTGGGCAGTGGCCGCCTGCTGGACAAGATTTCTCAGCGTGTCGGTTCCCACAGGCGCGTTTTCCTCCAGACCGAGTTTGCGCCTCATGGCCTTGGGAAAATGCCTGTCCATATAGATGCCGAGATCCCGGCTGTTGCGGACGCTCTCAAAGCGGTAATCAGGCTCCGCGCCCTTGCTGCCCAGAATATCCCGCGCCACGTCGTCCAGTTCGGGATGGGGAAGCAGGAAGGCGTCCAACTGTTCGATGTCTTTGGGGTCAGGCGTTCCGTTTTCCTTTTGGGCCGTGAATATCCGCCCAGCCACTTCCAGCGTGTCACCCAGCCTCCCGGGATCCTTGGGATCGGCAGCGGCATCCTTGAGGGCGGCGATGAGCGAAGGATGACATCCCCCCTGTATGCAGAGTTCCTTGAGAGCTGTTTTCTGCGACGCATCAAGACTGGCAAAGGCCCCGGTACCCTCCAGCTCCGGGCCGACCGTCTTCTCAAAGATGACCTCTTCCGCTTGGGAAATCAGGGCTTCCAGCTTTGGCGCGAGGGATTCCCTGTCCGCGGGGAGCAGGTGGCGTTCCATGGCCTCCGCAATATCCGTCAAGGACATCCGCAGCTGTTCGGCAGTCATTTTGGGAATACCGGCTGAAGTATTGTCTATCTCCGTGACAAGCTCCGCCGCTGCCTTGGCGGAAATATCCGTAAGTTTCTTTTCGATTTCCGTCTTGTCTATACCCTTCTGTTCCGACAATTCGTTCAGACGCTCGGCACATTGGGATATGGAAGGAACGTCGTGCCGTGTGGACTGCGCGTTTGCAAGAAGCGGTGCGAACTCGGCCACAAGGCATTGCTGGGCCAGATCCTTGAGCTTCGTCACCGCCTCGTCTTTGGCTTCAGGGGAAAGATTGCCGCTCTCGGGCAGATTATTCAGCCTTTCCAGATGGTTGTTGATGTCCTTCGCCAGCCCGTCGTACTGCTCAGGCGTTGCGGCCTGCCTGATTCCACGCTCAATATCGATGGCGATCTGCCTCTCTGACTGATGGGCGGCCTCCCGCAGTTCCCTGCCTCTGTTCCCCAGCTGAGTCAGGATATCCTCCAGTTTGTCCCTGTCGACATCGTTCAGGGCGAGATCGGCAATCCCTTCGCCAAGTTCTGCCTGAAGAGCCTCAAGCTGCGGCGCAGTTACGCCTCCCTGCCACACCTGCTGCAAGGTGCTTGCGCCACGGGCCACCCGCTCGCGTACATCAACAGCTCCGGCAAGACAATCAATCTGATTTTGTAATTCGAGCCTGTCATACTCGGTCAGAACGCTGGCCATTTTCTCCAGCTCCGCATTGAGTGCGTCTCTTTCCTTGCCCACATTTTCCTGTGAGATCCCTGAGTTTCTGATTCGTGCCAGAAGGTCGTCGATTTTTTTGGAAAATTCTCCGGCCTTTTCCTTGGAGAAGAGATACAGGTCAGAAGCCAGCATTTCGGCCTCGATCTGAAGTGGCTGGAATCCCGGCCTCAGGGGCGGCACTGGGGATTCTGCTTTCATGCGGTTGTCACGCACTTCAACATCATTCAGAACATTGCCGAGCTGAGGGGCGGACGCCTCCCCGTTCCGTACCTGTTCCGCGCTCTTCTGGAGCTTGGCGAGGGTCGTCATGCACTCCTCGCGATACGAAAGAAGCTCGTCCAGTCTGTCAAAGGCGGCATTCTGTTCCGGCCCCAGCATACCCTCCTGTCTGTAAAGCTCCAGCGTACCCCGCAGTTCGGATCTGATCTGCTCGACTTGCTCCTGCGTTGTGACCGAAAGCAGGCGATCCAGCTGAGTGTGCAGCACATCCGCCAACTGGGCGCGGGCCTCGGGGGGCTGAACCGTCTCCAGCTTTTCCATCATCGGGCGGAGCAGCAGCACCTTGGCAAGGGTGTCGCAATACTTTCCGGCCTCGCCGCTTTTATCGCTTTGCCATGCCCTGGCGCGCAGTTCTTCAAGTTGAGCGAGGTCTTCCTTCGTCACCGGCTTTCCCTGAAGGCTTTCGACCAGTTCCAGTGCCTCTGCGGCGGCTTTGGCCCCTTCGGAATCTCCCAGAGGACGGCTTGCCAGCGCCTCGTCCACATGGGGCAGATAACTGTCCCTGTGCATATAGGCGGGATCGAAGGCTGGCTTGTCCTTGCCGGAGCCGGAAAGCCGTGCCAGCAGGGCGGCAGGCTTCTCCTGAATGGTGGAGGACGTGCCCGATCCCTGTGCGGGGACGGTCGCCAGAGTCTGATCGGCAAGGGGGGACTGGATGCTGAGTTGGCTCATGACGCTTTCTCCTCAAATCCGAAACTAATAACGTATGCCTTGCATCAGGCGGGCGTGCAGCAGCTCGTGATCCGAAAGGGAGGAATTCTCCTGCGCGGTCCCTGTCTGCGTTCGGCTTTCCGACCCGGAACTTTTTTCCTCTGCCATGAGTTCCACAAGCAACGCCTCCAGTCTGGGGCGTAGCTCGTCGGCCCCGGCGGCCGCTTCGCGCAACAGCGCGTCAAAGCCTGCCGCATCCAGTCCCTGAGTGCGGTACTGCCCCACCATGCTTACCAAGATCCCATCATAATCCATGCCGAAGGCCATGCCCGCAGGCAGGTCTCCCTCCAACTGCCAGATGAGCAACTGCCGGTAGAAGCGGGCCAGAACCTGTTCGCTGCCGCCGCTTACGGACATGAGGGGCGCGTACAGGACAAGGAACGCCTCTCCTTCGGGAACCGCAAGGGTCAGTGTGATGCTGCCATACGGCACGGCCAGAAAGCCGTCAGCATCAAGGGTGCAAAGCCCGCCTGCGGCAAGAGAGCTTTGCGAAAGCCAGTTTTCTATCAGGGTACGCGTACTCATGGTGGTTCATTCTCCGAGACTTGACAACATCCGGGCAACATCCGGTGCTTTCGGGCTGTCATCATTTGTAAAAGGGCATTCTGCTTGCGGTGCAATTCATTTGACAATCCGCCCAAGACAGACCGCCCCCTATTGTCCACGAGCCAGAGCTGTCAGGGGCTGGTTGCTGTTGGCTATCTGGGCATTGATTCCCTGTAGATAAGAATTGTATTGCCCCATGTGGAATCATGACAAATTTCTGATAGTTGTTCAACTAGCAATAAATATGCCAAAATAGCCTTTTCTATATGTATGCGCACGCTTTCAGCAGTATAATGGGATCCATCGGGGCGGCATACACGAAAAACGGGTCATGATATGCAAAAGCGTTGGCACTTCTACCATACTCTCTACTATATTTGTTGGCAACAAGGAGGAACACGGAAACGCCGTGTGATTGCTGACAAAATGCCAAAACCGCGTTACCGGAAAACTGCGCGTTACTGGAACTGTCGCGAATGAATGGCAAAAAACGTACAAGCACGGCCAAGGTCCGAGCCTTCTGTCTTTTGTCATTTTCACCATCCGCGCTCACCAAGAGGAGGCATTTTCTTGTGGGGGAACCTTTTAGGAGCTGTCCTGCCTCGTCCAGGAAAATTTTTTTAATCTTTCAAAATTATGGGGATTGTAAGGGGTATCAAAGGTAAGATTTTAAAATTTTATATGTTATTTAAATATATTACCATACATATAAAAAGTTCGGATGTGGCAGGCCATCGAATACAAGGCTGCTGCCATAGAGCAGTTCAGAAAGGGCGATCTTCTCCAGCGCGTCATTGACGATGTGCAATCAAAGGCCGCTAATGCGGCGGAAATGAAAGCGGCAGCTTCCGGCAATCCCCTGATTCTCATGCAGGTTCAGTTGGCCAGCGACCTGCGGAAACTGGAAGCCCTATACTCTCAACACCAGCGTGGCCAGCATCGTCTGCGGGACAGGCTGAAATGGCTTGGCTCTGTCGAAACGCGGCTGGACAAGGCGGAAAGGGCCTATGCTGCCAATATCCAGCGTCGGGACTCCCATACCCATGTAATCAAGGAAAAGGGGAAGGACAAAATATGCGTTGAGCTTCTGGCGGACGGCAAACTCCTGACGGAAAAAGACAGTGAAAAAATCAAAAATCGCCTGCTCGACGGAGTGAAGGAAGTGACGCGCAACTCCTCGGCAAAGGTGTCGTTTGGTTCCTATCGTGGGTTTGACGTACATATCGTGCGTTCTTCGCTGCTGTACGGCAGCGACGGGTTCCGTCTCACAATGCGGGGAGAAGGCGAACAGGAATTTTTGCCCGATAATCTGAGATACAGCTTTGACGACCAATTCAGTCTGTCCGACCTGTTCCAGCGTATGGACAACTTCTTAGCCAAAGGGCTGGACGAATCCATAGAAAGGCAACGGGAGAACGCCCGGCAGGAAAGCGCCGAGCTGGAAACCGTCAAAGCCGCCCTGGGCAAGGAATTTCCTCAAAAGGACGAACTGACGTTGGCGCGGGAAAAACACGGCGCAGTCATCCGGGAATTGCAGCGGATGCAGGATGATTCGAACTATGTTTCCACTTGGGAGCCGAAAAAATCCCTGATTGTGGAACCTCCCATATTGGCGGAATCGGCGGAACAAAATCGGGAAAGTGCCGCTGCCGTCACAAATGCCGTCCAATCGGAGGCAAAACAGTTCCACACGCTCACGTTTGGCGACGGCGAAGGAAGAACGGAATACACCGTCTCCAATCAGCACAATGGCTATACCCTGGATGGCCATGTCTTGCGCCGTACCCATTTTAGCAGTCAGGTCGGTTCCCTGGGGCAAAGTTTCTACGAGGACGGCCAATGGCACAGCACTTCGAATACGCCGCAGGGAGTGAAGCTCAAGCAGTTTGAGTCACAGGAAGCGGCTATACAGGTTGCCCGCAGCGATGCCGCGCAACGCGGGCTCAAGGAACCAATGGCTCAGTCTGTTGAAACGGCGGCACCTGAAGCGCCGACGGCTGGCGAGAGCATCCATGAGCGGCTGGTGAGGACCGGGCAAGCCATGAAACAGGAGGAGGTATCCATGTCTCAGGTGAGAGATTCGGAACGTGTATATCTTGCGGTTTCCTACAATGAACGGAATGCGGCAAAGGCCGCTGGTGCGAAGTGGGATAGTATTGCAAAAAGCTGGTATGCCGGTTCTGAAGCCGACATGGAAAAGCTGAAAAAATGGCTCCCGGAGAATGTCAGATCCGAGCAGCCGGCCATGACTCCCCGTGAAGAATTTGTCCAATCTTTACAGTATCTTGGATGCAAGGTGGAAGGATTGCATCCCGTAATGGATGGGCAGACACATAGGATCAAAGTGGAGGGTGATCGTGAGGGAGCCGCATCTGGATTCTATGTTGCACATCTTGACGGTCGGCCCGCAGGCTACATCAAGAACAACCGAACCGGCGAGGAGCTGCGTTGGAAGTCGGGAACCTTCCTGAGCAAGCAGGAACGGGCGTCGTTCCTGGCTGAATGTGAGAAAAAGCAAACGGAGCGGGCTGCAACACAGGTTCTTGAACAGGAAAAGACGGCGCAGCGTGTGGCCGGACAGCTTTCAGCCATGCAGCAGAATGTCCTCACGCCTTATCTGGAGAAAAAGGGACTTTCGCCCAGGCCGGGAGTTTTTCTCGGAGAGGATGGGAAGACCACCTGCATCCCGGCATTCGATGCCGATGGAAAGCTGTGGACCATGCAGTACATTCAGGAGGACGGGACGAAGCGTTTTGCAAAAAACGGAAGAAAGGAAGGGAGTTTTTCGCTCGTTGGTGGCGGGATGGATGCCTTGCGCAACGCCCCGGCCATCATCATCGCGGAAGGGTACGCGACTGCGGGAAGCATCTCTGACGGCATCAGTGCCCCCGTCGTGGCCGCGTTTGACTCCGGCAATTTAATGGCCGTTGCGAAGGCCCTGCACGATAAATACCCCGATAAGGCGGTCATCATTGCTGGCGATGACGACCAGCACCTTCTGGACAACCCGCAGGTGCGCCTGAATGTGGGCCGTGAAAAGGCCGAAAAAGCAGCCGAGGCCGTGGGCGGCAAAGCCGTCTTTCCCATTTTTGCCCCCAGAGAACAGGAAAAGGACCGTGCCGGGTTCACGGACTTCAACGATCTCGGGACCAAGAGCAAGCTCGGCATGGCGGCGGTTGCGCGGCAGCTCAAGCCTGCGATTGAGAAGGCCATCACGGAAAAAGTCAAAGAATTGTATCGGAACAAGCAGCAAGAGCACTCTTGCTCTGAAGCCATAGGCATGGGCCGGTGATCGAGATGGAAGAACAAACCGATGTGACACAGGAAGAGGCTGAAGCCTGGATCAAGGAGCACTACCAGCGTCCAGACGATAACACGGCTTTGAGAGAGGCAGTGGAAGAGAAATGTGCGAAACTTGATGTTCCCGGACTTGTAGTTGAGTTCGATCCAGAGGAGGCCGAGATGTGCGGAGCGTTCTTCGAGGATGCTCTGGGTGAGGAGCACGCCCTAGAAGCTGCTCAGGATCAGGCAGTTTGATAGAAGGGGGGCATTTTATGCCCCCTTTTAAGCTGTATTTATATAATTCTGCAATAATGGAATTACATATTCATGTAATTCCATTATTTGAATACCATGTAGTTATCTTTTATTTTTTTCTGAAAGGCTTCTGGCAGGAGCGCCCAATCATGGATATCAATGAGGATGGGAATGTCGCTTTCTCGAAGCGCCGTTCTGAGACGATCGACTTCTGGGCAGGGTTGATGAAGAGCGCCTTGTGTGCGGATGACCAGATCAAGATCGCTCCCTGAATGCGCCTTCCCTGATATACGGCTTCCGTATGCCCATACCTCGGCATTCGGGACGAAAGCACGAAGCAGCTCACATACAGCCTTTTTTATGGCAGGTTCAAGAAAAAGTTCATTCTGTCCCATCAGTCTCGTCCATGCGTTCCGCCAGAGCCCGCGCATCTGTTACGAACGTTTCAACCTGTTTCAGCGTCTCTTCCGCCAGTGCTTCCCCATAATCGTGGGCCGTAAGGTTTCTGTTGTCCCTATAGGAGAACCAGCGTTTGACCTCATCGGGCGTGAGTAGGCCATGTTTGGCCGCATGGCGCAGTATATCCTTGAAGTAGAGCCTGTCCACCTCAGCGGGAGAAGCGAAAACTTGTTTGAGGTACTTCCCCAAAAGTTTGCCTCCCGTTTCAAGGACAAGCTCGAATCCCTTGATGGTCGCGTTCCGGTAGACCTCGTATTCCACACTGCCCGGTGTTGCCCGTTTCAAGAGGGCAAATGAGGCATCCAGAGTTTGGATACAGCGTTTGAAGTGTGCCGTCTGCAACATGCATCCTCCTTAATATCCCTGCTTCTTGAGCCATTCGTCCAGTGCTTCCCGCACGATATCCACTTCCTTCCGGCGTTCATCGAACGCATATTTACGGAGGCGTTCCGACAATGACCGCGATATGTTGTACATTTTTCTCTGGTCATTTTTTTCGGGTAGAGAGTCTTGTGTTTCTGTATTTATGGTATTCTGTATTTGTGTATTACTAGGAGCCTGTATTTCTGTAACATCGGCCTCTGTCTTGGTGAACAGCCCGCTGGGGCTCCCTTTCTTCACTTGGTTCTTTCCTCTATCCCCGAGTCCCATAGCATCCCTCCGTCCTTTCCAGAAATTCGGCAGTAAAGGCGGCATAATCTTTTGCGCCGTAACTGCCTCGCTTGTAGCTGAACACATCCTGCCCATTACTGGGGGCTTCCGCAAGGCTCACATTGTCACGGATGCGGGTCGAGAACAACGTGTCTCCCCATTCGTCCGCAAGAGCAGCGGCAACATCTTTGTTGAGTGTCTTTCGGGCATCAAAAAACGTCAAGACGAGTCCGAGGATCGCCAGATCGGGATTGAGATCTCGGACAAGCTCTGCCGTCTGCCTGATGAGCGCGAGTCCCGCCAGAGCGTAATATTCGACTTGTACCGGGACGAGCAATCCGTTCGCCGCATTAAGGGCGTTGACGGTCAAAAGCCCAAGAGAAGGTGGGCAGTCAATCAGCACATAGTCGTATTCGCCCGCAACAGAGGCGAGAGCCTTCTTCAACAGATTTTCCCGCCCCATTCGTCCCGCAAACGCCAGTTCCGCTTCTGCAAGGCGGATGTTGGCTGGAAGAATATCCAATCCCTCTTCCAGCGTGCTCTTCGCTTTGGCGATGGAGGCGCTTCCTGCGAGAACATCAAAAACGGTTTGTTCCAGTGTTTGCGGCTCAAGACCACAGGCGTCGCTCAGATTCCCCTGAGCGTCCAAATCGAGTAACAATACTCGTTTTTTGGCATTTCTGGCAAGCTGAACACCCAGATTATGCGTCGTCGTTGTCTTGCCTACGCCGCCTTTTTGATTGGCTATTGCGCAGATATACATGCTTGCTCTCCTTGTAAATATGTATTTACACTATTACATGTATACGTGATATTGTAAATGCATATTTATGTAAATAAGGATAGAGCATAAGACGCGAAGCGTCTTATGAAGGATTCCGCTGTGCGGAATCCTTCAGCAGCTCACCGTCCCCACCAAAAGAGGAAGAGGGTGCGCCGGAGGTGCATCTTCCGCGCCGTCGCTCGCTGCGCTCTCTCCGTCACGGAAGCAGGCCCTTTATTTCCAGATTCCTTTTTTGGCGTTGACACGCCTTTGAGCAGTTCCCCCCGAGGGCTTCTTTCACTTGGTGAAAGCCCTCGGGGGGAACTGCATAAAGGCAGGTTTCAACTCCAGGGAAAAACTCGCAACGTCCAAGGAGGACACGATGGAAAATCTGGAAATGGAAGCCATCACAGCGACGAAGGTGACGGACGAGGATCGACTGAATTTCTGGCTCCGGCATGTGGGAGCGGAGGAGAAAAAACTTGCCTTCGTGCGATATGCCTTTTGCTGGATGCAGAGGCTTTGTCCGCACTATGACGGAGGATTCTGGGAACTTTACGACTTGAGCAATGGCGGGTTTTACATGGCTCCCACAGATGAGAAGAGAATGTGGCTCACATGGCCTGGAAATTATGTTGACGTTGAAATGTCGGCAAATGCCGCCGGAATAGTCACTACTCTCTATGCGCTTAACGGTTTTGCCGAGCAGGTCAGTCCTGTTTTTAGAGAAAAGCATCGGCAACTCTATGACTACATCGAGTCACATCCTGAAGCTCAGGCGATTTACGCGGCCATTGAGTAAGAAAAAGTCCTCTGCCGAACCACCGGCGGAGGATACAACCCGCACAATCAAGAGGAGTGAATATGCAGAGTCAGGAAAGAAGCTATGAGCAGGGTGAGTCTTCTGTCAAGTCCTATACGTTCATATTGCCGGGGGAATCGGAGTCACGCAGGTGTTCATTTCAGGAAATGTTAAAAATCATTAAGGAACGGTGCCCTCATGGAAAAATGAATGAACTTTTGATAGGCTAAAGATTAACCGGGGGCATCCCCTTGGGGTGCCCCGTCATTAGGGAGGTTCTCATGCATGCTATCTTTTCCGGGTTGAGTATGGTTGTGTTGTTTCTTGGTGTGGTATTCTGGCTTGGCGACGAGTGGGTGTGGCTTCTGGATTTCCTCTTCCAATTTTTTCTGTTTTGTCTTCTTGGGAAGTTCGTGCTTATCCCTGCATTTTATTTGTCCGCAGCATTCAAGTCGGCACGTATTTTCTGTTTCGGTATTGCGTTTATGCTGAGTATTTTCATTCGCTGGATGGTCATGTTGCTCTTTGATTTCAGAGTGGGCGAGGTATTTCCCGTCGTTGAATCTTGGTACGGTATTCCGTACACAATACTTTGCGCTTGGCTCGTCTATCTCGCGCTTTCGCGGACGTCGTTCATGAATGGGGTTGTGGGCGGTTTTCGGAGCTAGAGCAAAAAAATCCGGCATATTCTCGATGGCCCTGACTTTTTGTGCCCAATCGACATGCTCATAGACTTCGAGGATCATCCTGGCATTTTCGTGCCCCATGATCTCCGCGCTTGTTTTGATGTCGACTCCCGACCGGATGGAATAGGTCGCATAGGCGTGACGCAGATCATATGGCCGGATAGACCTGATGCCCGACTTTTGGAGTGCGGTCTTCCATGCGGCGGCTATTTTTTGGACCGGTTTTCCCGACCAGTTGATGACATATGCACAGTCCGCGTCTTGGTGTTGCCAGCGGGCGAGGGTGGGGAGCAGATCCTTACGAATGGGAATATCTCGTTTTTTTAGCTTACTGCCCTTGTTTGCGTTAGGTATACTGATGACGCCGTGGGTGAGGTCAACATCATCCCACTTTAGGGAAAAGAGTTCACTCGGACCGATGCGGGCACCCGTATAAATGCCAAGTAGGATGACGCGCTGGACATGCGGGGCAGCGACGCGCAGGAGTGCATTGAGCTCCGAGACGGTCGGCGGGGGACTTCTTCTGGCTCTTCCTTTTGAAACGGAACACTTCTCAATGACTGAAGACAGGTATCCTTCTTTTTTTCCCCAATTTGCTACAGAGCGTAGCAAAGAAATGCGCCTGTGGATGGTGGATTGAGCCATACCAGATGCTTTTTGGGATTTACAAAATGCCAGAATTTCTTTTTGAGTTATGGACGCTACCTGCTTGTTTCCTATAAATTCGAGCAGAGTTCTAGCGTGATAGAGATCCTGCTTGATTGTTACCGGACGTTTTGAGCACAGGCTGAAGTGGTGCTCGAACAGTTCCCGGATGGTAATGCTTTTGCGGATGGGCCTGGTTTGCGTGAACCGTTCCTTTTCCTTTTGGGATATGGTCCTCTGGATTTCGGAGAACGAAAGAGCAGCCTCCTTAGAGGTGCATTCGGGGTGAAAGGTTGCACCGCGAACCTTCCAGGTCACTGTCCACTTTTTTTGGCGTATAGAATAACGGATTGTTGCCATAATCTTCCCTCCAAGGGGGAAATACTGTGACTACGCTCCATCCGTCAAAATTTGCATACTTCCTATCTGCCCCGAAGCCGCGATGGAGATGTGGGACAGTCTGGTTCATTAGCCTTTTGGAACGAAGGGCGTAGCCAATGGATGAATGACGCTGGTTGGGCGCAATCAGGGGCAATGAATTTTTATGCGTCTCGCTCAACTCCAGTTGTTGGTGAAGTCCGCCCGGTAAATCGTGCAGTTCGTTACCTCATCCGGGCCAGGTGACTTGCCAAACCTCTTCGAACTCCTTATTGTTCAAAACAGAAAGGGCCGAGGTGCGCTAACACCTCGGCCCCCGGCATGAGATGGTTCTTTAAGGGCCTCCCCTCCGGTAATGGGTTGACCCAGTTACCCGATGGAGACCCCCAACGGTGCGGCAAACACTGTTGGGGGTCGCTTCATTCCATCGGGCTTGCCTTCTAGCTCAGGATTTTACCCATGAGCCAGCTTGCCAGACGGGAGAACGCGCCCCACAGGGCCGCTTTCG